>OEIU01001586.1_pt1 | contig 14226 bp, 12 predicted proteins | sample 1539221 | NCBI WGS metagenome assembly OEIU01 (sample SAMN03792071, study PRJEB22550) | activated sludge metagenome | feature: wastewater treatment plant; material: activated sludge; isolation source: Wastewater treatment plant of a petroleum refinery complex | place: Argentina: Zarate | collected...
CGCGAGGCCCTGGCCGTCGCTGCCGATCGATCCGGCCGCCCGCTCCATCTGCTGGAAAAGGACGTGTGGGTTGTCTGGACTCTCGCGACGCTGTTCGGGTCCGATCTCGGCGAGCATCTCGTGTTCAAGGGCGGCACGTCGCTGTCGAAGGCGTACCATGTCATCCGACGCTTTTCCGAAGACGTGGATCTCACCTACGACATCCGCGCCATCGCCCCTGACCTGGTGGGCGAGAATGGTGAAGCTCTGCCGAAAAACCGGAGCGAAGAGAAACGGTGGTCGAAGGCCGTTCGGCACCGCCTGCCGGAATGGGTCGATGGAACGGTCCGGCCTCTCCTTGCCGGTGCGATCGACGTACAATCGCTGCCCGCGACGCTCAGGGTCGAAGGCGACAAGCTGTTCGTCGACTATGAGGCGACCGCTGCGGGATCTGGCTATGTGGCTCCGAGCGTGATGCTGGAGTTCGGAGCCCGCTCGACCGGCGAGCCAGCCAGCCCGCGCGATGTCGTGTGCGACGCGGCCGGACTGATCGAAGGCGTTGAATTTCCGACGGCGCGGCCGCGCGTGATGCATGCCGAGCGGACCTTCTGGGAGAAGGCGACCGCCATCCATGTCTTCTGCCTGCAGGAGCGGCTGCGCGGTGATCGCTTTTCTCGCCACTGGCACGACGTTGTTCGACTGGATGATGCCGGGATTGCCACCGCCGCAACGTCCGACCGTGATCTCGCCGGCGCGGTTGCCCGCCATAAGAGCATGTTCTTCACGGAGAAGGCTGCCGATGGCGAGGCCATCGACTACGAAGCCGCCGTCGGCGGGAAACTGCAGCTCGCGCCGGCTGGTGAAGCGCGCACGGCATTGGCTACCGACTATGTGCGCATGGTCGAAGACGGGCTGCTGCTCGAAGATGCCGAGCCGTTCGAGGCGCTGATCGAGCGATGCGCAGACATAGCGGAGCGGGCAAACCGCGCGGCAAAGGGATGATATTGGGGGAAACGGGTGTCTACCTATTTTACGGATCGTGAATACGGAACACGGCCCCAAACCATCGATGTCATCGATGAGCGCTTGTGGGCCGGCCTCTACAGCTTGATCCAGACCGGAATTGGTAACGGCTCATTTGGCCTGCGCTTTCCGGAACAGTGCCCGGACGGAAACGGTCCGTGCGGGTGTGACGAGCAGGCCTTCCGCCAGGTGCTAGGCGCCGAGGTGCCGTGGATCGAATGGCCGCTTTCTCCGAACGTAGTGCCCGACACGCCGGTGATCCTTGATCTGCTCGAGTTCTGCGCCAGCGCCGTGGGTGAGCCTATTCAGGGCGCCTATCATTCCTACTACCGCCACCATCACCTGAGTTGGGACCGAGACGCCGGCCTTGAACGATTTGTGGCGGACGTGAACCTCCTGTTTCGCCGGAACGCTATCGCCTATGAGCTCACGGCAACCGGACAGGCCCGCCGCCTTCTTCCGCAGGCGATCGCCAACACGATTGGCTGGGCCTTGTTTCAGACTGGCGATGCGGAGACGGACCGGCTGCTCGAAGCCGCGCGCCAACGGTTTCTCTCGCCAAAGCCCGAAGATCGGCAGGACGCGCTGGAGAAGCTGTGGGACGCTTTCGAACGGCTGAAGACGCTGGAGCCCGGCGCCAACAAGCGCGCGCAGGCTGATGCGCTGCTGGACCGCGTCGCCCCGCCAGGCTCTGGATTTCGGGAAGCGTTTGGGCGGGAGGCCGCTGAGCTGACCTCCATAGGGAACAGCTTTCGCATTCGTCATTCCGAGACGACGCAGGAAGCGCTGACCTCTCTGGATCAGGTCGATTATCTGTTTACGCGGATGTTTGCATTGGTACGCGTGATCCTGAAGGGGACCGGGCGTGGCGGATGACCTTTACGGGCTCATCTCCGGGATTCTGCACGGGATGACGCACACCCAAATGAGCCGGGAGCCAGAGCAGATCGCCGGGCTGGTCGTGCCTGCCCCGGAGGGTTTCTCGAAACGGCAGCGTATCGAAGCGGTGCTCGAGAACCTCACGCAGGAGGATCTGGCTCGACTGGCGCTCAAATTCGCTGCTGCTCGCAGCGATATCCCGCTCGATGAAGCGGGTCGCAAGGTGCTCGAGGCTGATGATCCGCCGCTGACGCAGATCACACGACGAGACGTCGCGCGGATCCTCGGCGACGATCTCGCCGGTGAACGCAGCACCGTGGAAGTGGTCGAGGGCTACTTCCCGCTTTCCTCGCCATTCGAAGGCTTTTTCGGCAGCAGCGGCCAGAGCCTGCGCGACCGGGTCGCCCGGCACATGGATCACAATCCCGGCGATTGGTCGGTCGAACAATTGTTCGGAGAAATCGGGGCCTTCGATTGTTCCAGGGCCAGGTTCGGCGCCTTGCTCGAACAAGTTGTTCATCCCCTTTGCCGATCGGGCGATGAGCAGGCGAAGACGGTCGCAGCGCTGAACAGGGTTCTCGCGCGGGATGGATATGAGCTTGCGCGGGACGGCGAGATATCCGGTCACCCGCTCTTCAGTTTCCGCTCCCTGGTGCGCGGGGTTAGTGGTCGGCCGAAAAACCTGATCTTCGCCTCGCGAGGACCAAAGCCGGAGATCGGCTTTGTCGATGCGATCAACAACGACATCATCATCCTGTCTGGCGAAGAGAGCTGCCTGGTCTACGACCGGCCGATTGGCGCGACCGGTCTTTTGTGGTCGGAACTCGTTTCCTGGTGGGGCGAGGTCACGCCGGGGGCTGATGCTGCAAATCTCGGAGCGCGCCTCCAGGAATCCCTGGCCTCGGACGCAGAACGCAAGCTTTTCGCGACCTACTTCAAGGCCTATCGGTCCGCCCTCGGCGAGGCGCTGCCGGCGCTCCTGCCGCAGGTCTACCTTCACTATGATCCTGCCGTCGTGAAAACCCTGCGCCACCGGCTTCCCCTACCGCGTCAGCGCATGGACTTCCTGATGCTGCTTCCCAGCCGCCAGCGCATCGTGATCGAGGTCGACGGCAAGCATCACTTCTCGGAAAACGATCTTCCTTCATTGAAGGTCTACGCCGATATGGTGTCGGCCGACCGCGAGCTGCGCCTTGCCGGATACGAGGTCTATCGGTTCGGCGCGAATGAGCTGGTCGGTGACGGCGCCGAGGCGAGGATTACGGATTTCTTCGAAAAGCTCTTTCGACTGCATCGCGTCCGGCAATGAAGTTGCTCGCCGATCCACCAATCTCCGACGGACTTTGGCTTCTCAACAACCATCTGTAGACTGGGGGTCGAACTCCACCGCGATCGACCCAGAGGTCGAAGGGCCACGCGCCTGTAGCGGCAGCCTTGCGATGAACCTCCGTCGTCTTGATCTTGATGAATCTTCTTTCCGAGGCGGCCATCGAGCATCGCGCAGTGAGATCGGCGACCTGACGCGGGCTCAACGACGTCGTTGCTGGGCTCGCCAAGCGCGATCAGCTTTACGGACCGCTCGCTGCTCTTGCCTTCGCATTGCATCTTTGATGGCGTGCGTAACTGCCTTGGCTTCGCGTTCGACCCACTCACCATCAACCGAAAATAGCTTCGCAATGCTAGCAGTCGTCATTTCATCGTGCGCGAGATCAACGACTGCCGCAACGGTGCGCTCTCCCAGACCAAAGCGATGTCCGCTCTTCTTTGCATGGCCAATCATCAACTGCAACTGAAGGGGGTCAGCGAGATACGATACCAAGTCGTCCGGCGTTGGCTTGTCTCCCTTCCAAAGCGACTTCATCGCCGTACGGTGCAGGACGATGCCCTTGCCTTTGAGATTGTGTGGCCGAACGATGTGGAAGTTGCGGTCTTGAAAGAATCGCTTCAATCCCGAGGCGTCGGTGATGTAGACGCCGTCAAGATCGCCCGTTCTTGCATATGGTAGGGAATTGACGACACACGGCACGATGGTCTTGTTGGCCACGTCAATGCCGGCTCGCTCGAGAACGATATCGGAATGCTCGACAAGCGCATCGGCCAGTCGCTTCACTTGATTGACCGCTGACAGCATCTCCAGCGCGAAGTGATATGCGGCCGCAGGGTTGTGTCCCGATAGCGTACGGTTCTTGCATTCGAGGATGAAGATGTAATCGTCCCACGGAACGACTACATCGTACTCGAACTCCTCTCCGTCCCGCTTGAACTTGAAAGCCTTTGCTGCAAAGCCTTGTTTCACGAAGAACGCTAGCGTCTCCTGCTCGAAAGCCTTTCCTTTGCGACCTAGCTGCTTGCCCTGATTTCCGATAGCGGAAAGGGTCAAACGCGCGGGATCAGAAGTCAGAATGCCGGGGCCGAAGACGAGGAGTGAACCGTCCTCCATGCGAATTAGCGGATGGTCGAAAAGATCGCGGCTGGACGCCCGAAGCGACACGAGGTCGATGAATATCTCGGCCGTCCCGTCCTTCAGGCCGACACGATCGAGGACGGCAATAAGCGTCTCGCGGGGCACGGTGGCGCAGAGGCCATTCCTCCCGGCCTGGACGTATCGTTCGTCGGAGAGGCAACGCAGCGTCGCGTAACCCCGAATCCATTCGATAAGCCTCAACCCGCAGGGACGCTCCTGATCATCGACGATCGAATAGCCGAGGATCTCACTGAGAGAGACGTCGGAATGCGCCTCCTGCGCTGAAACGAAGACGCCAGGGGGGAGGCTTAGCGGTCTCGCGATGCCCGACTCCGTCGCATCCATGTTGATCTGAAGCGCCATCTCCTGGAACGTTTGGATGAGGCGATCGTTGAGGCGATCGTTCGCGAGGTAATCGAAGAATTCGCCGTCACTGATGTGGTCGTATTCAATGGCCGTTTCGGCACCTTCGGGTGTCCACGTCGGTAGATTGCCTTTCGTGAAAACCTTGAGTTCGCCACCGAAATAGCGGCAGCGCTGCTCCATCCGTTCCCAGTGACGCCAGGAGGCGGCCAACACTTCCGTCAACCCGGCCTTATAGATCTCGTCGTCGGTGACGTCCGACAATTTCGGCAACACCAGGAACTTCTGACTATCGAACCAACGGTAGCGATGACCGAGGAGCATCAGAGTCATCGTGGTGATATCGACAATGCCCGCGAGTACGCCATCGGGCGAATAGGAAGAGCCGTCGGGCTGCCTTATCCGGAAGGACTGCAGCGTCAATTCCTTCCGTGTGCTGCTCGCGGTGCGGAAGGCTTCCATCAGCTCATGATAGGAGTATGCCGATCGCGAAAGCGCTGCCGAAGCCTGGGTGTCAGGCAGCAGCTTGGCGGCGACCGTCCCCTCCTGTGTACGTAGGATTTCGCGATAGCCGTCTTCGATTCGTTGAATAATTGCGATCTCATTGCCGAGCGGCGCCGCTGCGTCCTGGCCGTGGTGATCCCTGAGGAAATTGCCCAACTCGTCGATGAAGATGGAGCGCGCCGCTTCCCGAGCTGCGTCAGGTCGCTTGATGAGAAAATCGGTGCTGCGACGAATGTGGCCGAGGAGTTCCGAGACGACATCGTCGTCCAGATCCAACATCGATAGATGCTGTTTGAACTGGTCCCAGGCGAATGTCTTCAATGCCTGTTTTACGAGATTCTCTTTCAGCTGCCGCGGCGGATTTTGTAACGGCACGGGCTCACTCGCATTCATATCTCAACAACCGCAATGGATCGTCTAGGCCGGTTCCGATGCGAAGAGGATTGTTATTCTATCGAACCGGCATTTGGCCGCTTCGTTTGAAATGGTCGAAAACGTCGGTCTCTTCCTCTTCTGCTTGGAACCGCGGACCGTCTGCTTCGAATTGCAGCACGGTGATTTCCTGGTCATATCGGTCAGAGCGAAAGCACATCTCATGGACCGGCTCCGGAAACCAGATGCCAGCTTGTTGCGAAATGCCGCTCAGCGCGCGGTCAGAGTAATCGCGCCTTGCAGCAAAGGCTTGCGAGGGCAGCTCGTACAACGTGTTCTTCGTCCTGATGAATCGCCCCGACTTCAGCGCAGGACCACTCGGCTTCGCCCAATGCGCAAAACCCTCGTTCGAGACCACCATCATGGCCCGTGTTTCGGTGTATTCGAGCCAGCGCAGGATCGCCGCAGTCAACGACACGCCATAGCGTTTCGCGAGGCGGCTGAGCGTGTCAAAATCAGCCCGTGCCTTGGCCGGCAGCTGGCGGCGGAAATCGTGAAGCGGCATCAGCAGAGCCGCGGCAAACTCGTCGGCTTCCTGCTCGATGCCGGACCCACCGCGACGATCCACCGCGTTCTCATCGCAATAGATGCCGCCGTCGAAAGCCCCATCCTGCTCGATCAGCTGGCGATGCAGGACGTAGTGGGCGAACTCGTGTCCGACGGTAAACGAGCGACGCCCATGGTACATGATCGCCCATTGACGCGGTCGCGCCTCGACATAGACCAATGCGCCGACGCAGCCAGGCATCTTGCGCGCGACGACCTCGTGGATGGGGCTTTCGGGCGCGATCTGGCGAGAGTATTCCAACGCGAGTCGGAGTACGTCGACCGGCGCTCGATCAAATCGATCCGCTCCGAGCACGATGTCCAGCATCTGCGTGATGCGCGCCGCCTCCTTCAGCGGGCGAAGGCGGCCGGGTTCGCTCATTTGCGTGTTTTCGTATCCAGGATGCGGGCCATCTCGCGAATCTGCCGGCGGGTATCCTCCGGAAGACCGCTATATTGCCGGAAGAAGGCGGTATCCTCCGCCTGGCTGAGCGTCTGCTTGTCGCTTCCGATCAGATAGTCGACCGTAACCCCCAGGGCGCCCGCAATCGCGGACAGCTTTTCGGCAGAGGGCCTGGGCGGATTCTTGTTCTCCAGCTCCCAGATGTAGCTCTTCGACGAGCCGGTATCCTGCGCAAGCTGATCGAGCGTCAGACCTTTCTTTGTCCGTAAGTCCTTGATCCGCTCACCAAATTTCATAACCAGTCCTTCCGCTCGGTTCGGCCCAAGCCCTGTTCGGAGTAGCTATATCCTATGTCCCTTGACAGACGCATTCAAGCTCCCCATCTTGTTCGGAGTAGACATATTCCGATTCATATCATCCCGAACATCGCGCGGGCGGTGACGAGATGCACAGATGCAGCCCAGCCCGCCGCGGAGATCGATGTGAACATCCAGCTTGCGCCGACCGGCCTCAATCCCTTCGACGACCCTCTCGACCGTATCCTCGCCGAAATCGCGCTCAGCGTTCAGCTGCCGCCCTCGCTGCATGACAAGGCGAAGTCACGCTACGAGGCGGTGCGACGCCATCTCGAGGCCACGGCCGCCTTCTTCGACCAGATCGAGCACTTCTATCCGCAGGGCTCCATGGCGATCGACGCCACGATTTCGACGCGCGGCACTGATGACGAATACGATCTCGACATCGTCTCACAGCTCGGCGGCCGCTTTCGCGGCATGCCGCCCCTCGAAATCCTGACCGAGCTCGAATCCGCGCTCAGTGACTACCCCGTGCAGCGGGTATTGCGGCAGACGCGCTGCGTCACCCTGTTCTACGCCGACAAGATGCATCTCGATGTCACGCCATCGCTGCGCGCCTACGGCACGCTTGATCGCGAAGGCTTGATCACCCACGCCAAAGGTCCGCGCCGCTCCGAAGACGATCGCTTCGTCGACATGAACGCCTACGGCTTCGCACAGTGGTATGCGAGCCGGACGCCGCTGGAAGTCCGCATGGCGAAGGAGTTCCACCGGCGGTGGCTCGACCATGCGGGCCTTGCGACGCGCGCCGACGCCGACGTCGACGATGTGCCCGATCAGTGCGACTTCATCGTCAAGAATACGGCGACGCTCGCGCTCCAGCTCCTCAAGCGCTACCGCAATATCCGCTACGCCAGCTACAGCGGACGCATCCCGCCGTCGGTGATGCTCTCTTACTATGCCGGGCTCGCCGCGCATCCGAACACGTCGCTCAGCGCCATGCTCGTTCGCCTCGCAAGCTGGATCGTCCGCGACATCGAGCAGGCCTCGCTCTACGGGCGCCTCCTGCATGTCGCCAATCCGGTCTGCAAGGCCGATGTCTTTACCGACCGTTGGCCTGAATCCGTTGCTCAGCAGAATGAATTCGCCGAGTATCTGCGTGAGCTCGTGCGTTCGCTGGAGGCGATGCGCAAGGGCGAGATGTTCCCCAACACGATGATGGACGTCTTGCGCGGGAATTTCGGCGACCGCGTCGTGACCCGGGCCGCCGATCAGATCGCGACCGAAGTTGGTGGCGGCATCCAGCAGTCGCGTCAGCTCTACACTCGGCGGGGCGGCGTGCTGTTGCCCTCCGCCGCCGCAGTCGCTGCGCCGATGATCAATCCGGCAGTCGCGACAGCGCGGCCGCACACTTTCTTCGGGCAGAAGATCTGACGATGGCGGCGATCCTCTCCATCGACGAGCAGATCGCCTCCATGAAAGCGGCCTGGCCGCAGTTCGCTGCGCGCGGTGTCGACCGTCGCGCCCAGTCCGCCCGGTGGGTAGGAAGCGTAAGGCCGCAATATGCGAGTTACTCTCTGGAGATACGATACGAGCTCGGATCCTTTCCCGAAGTGCGGGTGCTCTCGCCCGTGCTGATCCGTTTACCCGGGAACGTGGAGGGGCAGCTACCTCATGTCTATCCGCCGGCCGAGGATCCCACGCTCTGTCTGTTCGATCCTCGCGACCATGAATGGACAGCGGCAATGACTATTGCCAGCACGACCGTCCCTTGGGCGCTCGACTGGCTCGCCTGTTACGAACTTTGGCTGATGACAGGGCGCTGGACCGGCGGCGGACGCCACGCCGGATCGCAATCCGCCGAGGCAACGGAGACCACGCAATGAACTACATTCCGCCGCGACGGTCGGACGGCACCATTCAGCACACGCGCCTGAAGCAGCCATGGGCGCAAGGCCGCCCTTTCCGCATCCTGTCGATCGATGGCGGCGGCATTCGCGGCGTCTTTCCTGCGGCCGTCCTCGCCGAACTCGAAAGCCGCTTCCTGGGCGGCGGCTCCATCGCCAATCACTTCGACATGATCGCAGGCACGTCAACGGGCGGAATCATCGCTCTCGCTCTCGCTCACGGCATGACGGCCCGACAAGCGCTGAACATCTATCTTGAGCGCGGCGAGCGCATCTTTCCGCCCGCGGCTGGGCTCGGCAGGGTCTCAAGGGTGCTGCGCTGGCTGGTCAAGCCGAAGCACGACCAGGCTGCTCTCAAGGACGAGTTGCTGCGGATCTTCGGCGACAAGGTGCTGGACGATGCCGTCACCCGACTGGTGATCCCGAGCTTTGAGGGACGCCACGGCGAGCCCTTCCTCTACAAGACGCCGCACCACCCGGACTATCAGAAGGACCGCCACAAGAAGTTCGTGCATGTCGCGCTCCACACGACCGCTGCGCCGTCCTACTATCCTGGCGTTGAGGACGACGGTTACGTCATGATCGACGGCGGCATCTGGGCCAACAATCCGGTCATGAACGCGCTCGTCGACGCGCTTGCCTGCTTCGACATCGCGCGCGAGGACGTGCGTATCCTCAGCCTGGGAATGGGCGAAGCCACCTTCACCATCGATGAGCGAGCGCGCAACGGCGGCATTAAAGATTGGGCGTTCTTGCGCACCTTCAATGCGGCCTCGCGAGCGCAGTCACGCAATGCCCTCGGTCAGGCCTATCTGTTGGTCGGCAAGAACAACGTCACACGCATCGATGTGCCGGAAAGCGACACTCCGATCGCGATGGACGACGTGCAGCGCTCAATGCGCGAGCTGCCGATGGTAGCGCGCAGCCTCGTCGAAGGCGCCGGGCATCACATCGAGCGAGTGTTCCTCGACGGCGCTGTCGAGAAATTCATCCGTTGCCCGGCAGCATAGGACTTTAACCGCGCCGCGGACTGGTCTGATGTCACGCCCAGCCCGTGTCCTCACCTAGAAACGCCCATAATTTTCGCTGATCCGAAATAGCCATCACATAGTTGGCGAAGACCCGGTTCTCATCGATCGAACGGTTAATGAGACGAGCCATTGTCGCAAGATTCGTAAGCTGCCGCCCGTTGAGACTTTGTCGAGCATCAATGAGATGCTCCTTGTCCTGTTCAATTGCAAACGCGCATAGTTTGCCTAGCAGTCCGACGATCGGGTCCGAGATTTGAATGCCGATCTCGTCATGCGACGCGACGAAGCGAAAATGTTGAAGCTGGCTCGCGCCATCCATAAAGCGCCATGTCGCTAGCTCCCGGCTCACGACGTCTTCAACATCGAGAATATGATGGGCATGCTTCAGTATGCAGAGCCGCGCCGCATAAAAATGCCTGTAATGCGCGATGAGCAGCCGCGGCTCTTCTCCGTTGAGGAACGGTAGTGCTTCAAGCTTCTTGCCAAGGTGGAGCAGGCCGATAAGCATCCGGAAGTGAAAATCGGGCAGCAGCCTTTGTCGGGGCTCGAAGAGCCCGATGAGGGCGTCAAGAAAGCGAGTCCGGTTGGCGGCGCCGACATTCGGATAGTCGCAACTCCTAAATAGGGTGATGACCGAGGAGAGGTTCGCACGTGTCAGCGTGTTCAGAGCGTCCTTCAGCTCCCAGGCCATTGCCGTGAGTTGAAATTGACCGGCTTCGGCAACGATGGAATCCACGATATCCACGATCGACCAGTAGATCGGATCGAGAGCTTGATAATGCAGGAACAAGCGTTCCTGTTCGAGCCACTTCAGGAAGACCCCAACCTTCGCGCTATCGAGCAGTTTCAGGATATCGCCTTTCCCCAAATGCACGAGCTTGAGTTCACGCACGCTGGGTTGAAGCCGAAGTGACTCACGCAGCGCTAGAAAGGGTAGCTCGCGAGGTGGCCCGCTATGGGCAATTCCGCCCAAAACGAAACACTTCGCCTCGGGAGCGTTAAGTCCATCCTCGGTGATGCGTACGAGACGGTAATTGTTCGTCTCGTCATAGTAGAGCGTGTACGCTCCATCCGCTCGGTTGAGACCATGCAGCCTGATTTCATGGTCGCGCATCTGATTGACGTCGATATCCATGCTGGCCTCTACCGCGCAGTCAACAGCCGACAGGCAAGCTGGCGCTCGCCCCATCGCGTGGAGAAGGTATCCGAGACCTCAAACCAACTTCCGTCATTGCCGCTGCCATGGTTGGCGCCCATGCAGGAACACTCGCATTCGTGGCCGCGTGCCTCCTGGCATGCCCTCGCGCAGATTTCCTGCTCGCGATAGGGCTGGATAATGTAGACCTTGCCGTAGCGGAGCAGCGCTCGATCGACAAAGTCGTTGAACCAGGATTTCGGAAGCTCCCAATAGGACTCGGTCCCCCCGATCCATTCAGGCGCCACTCGTCGGCTGTTCTGAAGCCATTGCCGGTTGTCGTCGACAAACGGCAGTCGCACCCGAAGCCTCTCACCACGTCCCGTACGACGCAGTACGACGGGGATCTGCTTCTGCTTCCACACGTAGTTAAGAGTCAGCCGATCCATGGACGTCTTACCGTTCAAACGGGCTTTGATGTGTTCGATTGAGGGACAACCTTACCGGCAGCGAAATTCGCCCACTCGCGCTCGCGGGAAACCGCTAAAGTCCTCTCGTGCTCATAATATCGGCGAGCATCTGGCCGATATCGCCGGCGCGCGTGGCAAGTCTTCCGTCAACAAGATGCGCGTGCCCATGATCTTCTTCATAGCGATAGCTCGATTCAAATTCCTGAAAGGACTCGCCGGTTAGAGAAATGCCTGCCACGATCATGCGCTCATAGGCAGAGACCACAAAGTTGAAAAGCGCCGGGTTGATGTTCACGACTGAGCCGTACCAGTGAAACATGGCGCCGCATGCCTGCCGGGCTTCCTCCTTGTGCCGTCCCCTTGTTTCGTTGATCGCGCTCTCAACGATATCGGCGGGAACGAGGCATAGGACCATCAAATCAGTGATGATCGGATAATCCCCCAAGGGGATAATCCTGACGACATGTCGCATCTCTTGATGATGATGAAAGAAATTCCTCAGGCATTTCAGTGCCGAAAATTCCTGCAAATCGAAGAAATCGACTCCGCGACCGATTTTGAGCCGGTCGTTAAGGCTGTGCGCCGCCTCAAGAAACGAAAATAGCGTGTCGCGATCAGGGGCAACACAATGGGAGCGATACAATCGAAAGAGTCGCTCGGCGGCATCGAAAGAGCTCGCTGGGTCACTCTGTTTGCTCATATTTCTTCTTCTCGTTATGAATCGGATCGGGATTCTAGCCGCCTGCTGCCTTCGGAGACAAAATCTAGGCGGCAAGACGTTTCTCTCCCGGCTGATCCGTTGTGTCTTGGTCTCCGACGGCGTTCTGCAGGAAGCGTGCGAGCGCCGCTTTGCGCGAACCCCGATCGAGGGCGTAAGCAGTTTGTTTGAACTCGATTCCGTCGAGCAGCCCCTGAATATAGCCTGACATGGTATCGGCAGCCATGATGAGGGCGGTATCGAGCGTGTGAATATATTTGCTCGTCACCGAGCCCTTCGAGTGGCCGACAAGCGCGGCGATCGTCACTTCGGTAAAACCGAGATCGTTGCCGATGCTGGCGAAGCTGTGCCGCAAGACGTGCGGCGTGACATCGGACAGAGGCGACTTCTTGAAGATCTGCTCCCAATGGTTCGGGAAGCTGCCGAAGGCGTTGTCCTCATCCTGGCCGGGGAAGACATAGGTGCCCGTCGCGCCCTTGCGGCGTTCCTCTAGATACTCGACCACCGGCAAGCCTACCGGGCGGACGGACACGCCTTCCTTACTGTTCTCCAGGCGCAGGCAGCTTCCGTCCGTATCTGTCTCGCTCCACATGAGGCCAATGATCTCGCTGCGGCGACAGCCCGTGAGCGCGATCTGTCGGATGATGTCGACGGTCATGGCGTACTTCTCGATCGCCGCCGCCTCGCGCATCATCTGGCCGAGCGTGCGATATTCCGCCTCTGTAAGCCGGCGGTTCCGGACATTGTCCTTGGGCTTCTTGATGCCGTGCGCCGGATTGTGCTCGATGATCCCAGACTCGACGGCGTAGGTGAGGATGCCACCTAATAGACCAACCGTGCGCGTCGCCGTACCGGCACCTCCCCGCACGATCGCCTTGCCGCGCAACTTCTTCGTTTTGACGGACACTCGCGTCTTGCCCGCCATGATATCCTTCAGCACTTTGTTGATGTCGGCCTTGGTCAGGTCCTTCACGCGGCGCGCGCCTATCAACGGAATGATATGGCGTTCGATGCGGCCGGTATCGGTGACAATGGTCGTCGTCTTCTTCGGGCGGCCGCCTTTGCCGAGGATGAGACCGGCTTTCAGATCGTTTAGGTAGAGCGCGCACAGCTCTTTAACCGTGACGGCTTTGTGGTCGAGCTGACGCTCCTCGGCCGGATTGTCGCCACCGGCGACGCGACCGAGTTGAACCTTCGCTTCCTGCCGGGCCGTCTCCGGCGTCCAGATGCCATGTAGGCCGATGGTGTAGCGTCGAGTTCGACCGGCCGAGCGATATTGGATAAGGTAGCTCCGCTTGCCGGACGCGAAGACGCGGAGACCGAAGCCGGGCAATTCGTCGTCCCAGATGAAATAGTCCTTGTCGCGAATCTCGACGGCATCCACGACTCGCTTAGTTAGCTTTGCCATATGGCCTCTCCTTCACTGAAGAGGGCTGCTTCCGCGGAAGCACCACGGAAGCAGCAAGACGGAAATCGGAGCGAAAGTTCGGATATGGGTTTCGGCGGAAAAAACAGAATTGTCCATATAGATCATAAGGTTGGCGTAGCATGGCGTGCCCTATCGTGCATTTAGGATGGGCAGCCTAAAAAACTCCGAAGGCGAAGGTCACAGGTTCGAATCCTGTCGGGTGCGCCACGATATAATATATTGATACCTCTTATATTTTTGTCATTTTTAGGCGCGAATTTTGGCCGTGTTTTCCGCGCGTTCGCGAGAGGTGTCGAACTCTTCGCCGGAACTCCCGTCTCTCAGCCGCGCAAGGTGGTTCTTTGCCCGAGATATTTCTGCCGGCCTTTTCAGCAGGTCAGATCCGCGGATACCAGGTTTTGATCGCGTCGCGCGCAACGAACCGTTGCTACCCTCCGGATGATGGTGATGTGCCGCCGTGTCGAACCGCTCGGGTGCGTGACACTGCCCGCAGACAGCGTTTCCGGGAAGACGAAGCTGGCCCGAATGTGGGTTGTGGAGTCCGAGCACGTGACACCGGCCGCGTGCATCTTGCTCTGCAGGAACGAGGCATGATCGCTGTGCGTCGCGAAGACACGCCGCTTTGCGAAGGTCGCCCCGTTGTGAAG
>OEIU01001587.1_pt1 | contig 14224 bp, 4 predicted proteins | sample 1539221 | NCBI WGS metagenome assembly OEIU01 (sample SAMN03792071, study PRJEB22550) | activated sludge metagenome | feature: wastewater treatment plant; material: activated sludge; isolation source: Wastewater treatment plant of a petroleum refinery complex | place: Argentina: Zarate | collected...
AGCCTGGCGCTCGGCATCATGAGTCCGGGCCTGTTCGCCCTACGCCCGTGCCCGCGCCGGGGGCCAGAAAGCCGGCCGCCGACTGACCGGCCGCCGACTGACCAGCCGCCCAGGGCCTGCGCCCGCCCTGCCCCGCCCCGCGCCCTATTCCGCCCGTCCCTCGCCTCCACGCGTTCGGCGAAAAACCATGTGCGAACGCAACAAACGGCACGCGGCGGTTGCCACATCACTCGACAAGTGAGATTCTGTCGAGAAATACGACATATCTAAATGATTATTAAAGATAATTTGCAATTCTCAAAGATTGCAACCAAAGCCCGGACCAATCTGGCGCAGCCTCGCCATCCCCTTCACAGACGGTTGCAGATCCACGCAATCGAGCCGCGGATGTTGTTCGACGGCGCGGCGGCCGCCACCGTCGACCTGGCGCCGCCGGATGACGCCCCGGCACCGGCACCGCTCCACCCCGACGCCGCGGCCGCGCAAAGCGACGCGGCGCCGGCCGGCCGCCCGGCCCCGGCCCCCCGCATCGATCAGACGGCCGGCAGCGACCCGGCAGCCGCCAGCCTGCCGGCGCCCGGCGCCGGCGAGAACGCCGCCACCCCCGCGGGACGTACGCTGCTGGTCATCGATCCGCAGGTCGCGCAGTGGCAGACGCTGGTGCAGGGCGCCGCGCCGGGCACGCAGGTGCTGGTGCTCACCGCCGATGCCGATCCGCTCGGCCAGATCGCCGCGGCGCTGGACGGCCGGCGCGACTACGCGTCGATCCAGGTGGTCTCGCACGGCGCCTCGGATGGCCGGCTGCTGCTCGGCAACCAGACGTTGGACACGGGCACGCTGGCCAGCCATGCCGCGGAGCTCGGCCGGATCGGTGCGGCGCTGCACGCCGATGGCGACATCCTGCTGTATGGCTGCGACATCGCCGACACCGCCGACGGAATGCGCTTCCTGCAGGGACTGGCCGATGCCACCGGTGCCGACGTCGCCGCATCGTCCGACGATACCGGCGCGGCGCGTCTGGGCGGCAACTGGTCGCTCGAATCGCGGATCGGCGACATCGAAACGACGTCGGCGATCGCGGCGACGGCGCGCGAAGCCTGGGACCATCTGCTCGCGCCGGGCCCGTCGGTCGCGCTGTCGATGCCCGCCGGCACGACGCTGGTCGGCGAGACCTTCACCGTCACCGCCACCTTCAGCAACGGCGGCAGCGATGCCGGCTACGCACCCTACATCGATCTGTTCGTGCCGGCGCGCGGCGCCGACGGCGGACTCGCGCCCGATGGCCTGACGATCACCCGCGCCGCCTATCTGGGCGCGGCGCCGAGGCGCACGACGATCACGCTGACCGCCGGCGACATCGCCGCCGGCCAGGTCGAGCACCCCTATTTCACCGACAGCGGCGGGCAGCACCGCGTGACGATCCCGGCCGGACTGGCAGCCGGCGACCAGCTCGTCGTCATCCAGTTGCCGTTCGGCAGCTTCACGCCCGGACAGCCGGCGGTCGCGGTGACGGTCACCGGCACGCTGAGCGCACTCGCCGACGTCGGCACGCCGCTGTCGATGATCGCCCGCGGCGGCTTCCGGTACGGCGCCGATCCGCTCGACAACCCGGCCGCCGACCCGTCGCTGCAGGGCGCGACCGCGACCGGCGCGATCGATCCCGGGTTCTACCGGCTGACGACCACCTACATCGGGCCGGAGAACGAAACGGCGACCGGCCCGAATCATCTGCGCGCCTACCGGATCGACCTCGACGTCGCCGCCGGCCAGACGGTGTCGGGCATCGACCTGTCGTCGATCCTGTCGCCGGCGATGCAGTTCACGCCGCTCGCCGGCATGCCGGCCTCGGTCGGCGGCATGTCGCTGGGCGCCGCGCCGGGCGGCGGCTGGAGCAACGTCGACGGCGTGCTGCTGAGCGGCGCCGGCACGTCGGTCGCCACGCCGGCGGCGACGACGCCGGGCGGCACGGTGACGCGGCTGCTGTCGACGCCGGTCACCGGCACTGCTTCGAGCACGGACGCTTCGATGGTGGTGGCGTTCCACGTGCCCGAACTCGACGCGTCGGGCATCCCGGTGATCGACCCGGTCAGCGGCGACGCCGTCGTGCTGACCGCCGGCAGCGCGGCGCACGCGACCTGGACCCCGACCGATTCGCGCGATGCGGCGCAGGCGATCGCCGAGACGGTGGCCGCCGCGCACCAGCTCACCGCCCGCTCGATCGCGGTGCAGAAGGGCGAATCGATCGCCGCCGACGTCGGCGCCGGTGGTCTGAGCGCAGGCGATACGCTGCGCTTCACCCTCGACATGCAGGTGTCGGACTTCTTCGCGTTCGGCTACGACGCCGGCGGCACGCCCGACCTGGCGCTCGACACGCTGTCCGACGGCCTGACGATGCTCGACGCGACGACGACGCCGGCGGCGGCGAACCCGACGATGACGATCACCGGCAACAGCAGCGTTTCCAGCGCATCGCTGCAGCGCGGCGTGCACTACACGGTGACGCTGGACGGACAGGGGCGCGAGCAGATCGTGTTCAGCGGCGCCGGGCTCACGCTGGTCGGCGACCTGTTCGCCGATCCGGCGCTGCAGGGCGCGACCACCGTGCGGATCGGCTACGACGCGCGGGTGCTGGAGGAATTCCGCATCACCGCGAACGACGCCGCCGGCAACCCGGTGCCGATCAGCTCACAGCCGGCGATCAACGACGGCGACCACATCGCCAACCGGGTGACGGTGCAGGGCATCGTGCTGGATGCGCAGCTCGATCCATCGCTCACCGGCCTGCAGACCGAAGCCGACGGCTCGGCGGTCGTCGACACGATCGCCAACGACCCGGTGGCGATCACGCTGACATCGATCAACGGGGCGGCGCCGACGACGCCGGCGCGTGCCTCGCCCGGCGACGAGGTCAGCTACCTGATCCGCTATGTCGTCGGCAGCGGCGACTTCGAGGACCTGGAACTGTCGGCATACCTGCCCAAGCCGGTGTTCAGCACGATCGACCCCGATGTCGACGGCACACCGAACGCGTTCACGCCGGCCGGCGGCGCCTGGGACCCGTCGCCCGCGGTCGGCCGGTACTCGGTGCGCGCGCTGGGCGGCGACGGCAGCGGCCTCGCGACGCCGCCCACCGCCGACGCCGATGCCGGCACCAACAGCCTGACCTTCCATCTGGGCAACCGCGAGGATGCGACGAACCTGCCGCTGACCATCGAGATCGCGTTCACGGTGCGGGTGTCGACCGATCCGTTCGCCGACGAGCTGCAGCTCACCGCGCAGTCGTTCGGCGACAGTCAGAACACCGCGGTGACGCCGTCGAACAGCGCGGCGATCGTGCAGTTGACGCTCGCCGAGCCGGCGCTGCGGCTCTTCAAGGGCGCGGTCGGCGACGACGTGATCGAGGCGAGCTCGGTGTTCGATCCGGTCTACAGCGTGTCGAACCCCGGCAGCCGGATTAGGCCGGCCGGCGACGCGTCGGCCAATCCGCTGCTCGGCACGGTGACGCCGGCCGACGTCGCGCTGCTCGACAACGACATCGAGGACGTCGATGCCGGTGACACCGTCCGCTTCGCGATGATGATCGTCAACGACGGCACGTCGGCGCGCGGCGCGTTCGACGTGAAGCTGCGCGACCAGTTGCCCGACAACCTCGATCCGGCATCGGTCGCCAACCTGCGCATCGTCCGCGGCGACGGCACGGCGGTCGCCTACACGCGGCTCGACGGCGCCCCCGCGACCGCCGCCGACCTGTTCGGCATCGGCATCAGGCTGATCGACGACCCGGGCGCCGACGGCCTGCACGGCACCGGCGACGACCGCGGGGCGATCGCCGGCTCGCTCGATGCCGCCGGCAATCCGGTCACTGACGGCTCGAACGTGGTGCTCGTGATCTATGACGCGACGGTGCGCAGCGACGCGGCCGCCAACACGATGGCCGGCTCGCGGGCCAGGGTGCTGTACTACACCGGCTCGCCGGGCGGGCCCAGCTTCATCGACCCGCTGCCCGATGGACTGTACGACGATGCCACCGTCGGCACGCCGCTGCCGCTGGTCGACAAGATCATCGTCGGCACCGACCGCGACGATACGATCACCGCCGGCAACAACGTCGTCATCGGCGAGCGGGTGACCTACGAGGTCGTGATGACGGTGCCGGAAGGCACGACGCTGAACGCGCAGTTCGTCGACACGCTCGATCCCGGCCTGTCGTTCGTGTCGGTCGACTCGATCGTCGTCAGCCCCGGGCTGTCGTTCGGCAGCGGGCTGCCGGCACCCGGCTCGATCGTGCCGACCTCGTCGGGCGGCGATGCCAACCGGATCACGGTGTCGCTCGGCGCGATCACCAACAGCAACGCGAACAACGCGCAGGCCGAGACGCTGACGATCCGCTATACCGCGGTGGTCGACAACGTGTCGGCGAACCGGCAAGGTGCGCTGCGCAACAACGACGCGCGACTCTCGTTCGACACCGGCGGCGCGGTGGTCGTGCCCATCACGGTCAGCGACGGTGCGCCGGACATGCGCATCGTCGAGCCGTCGCTGGCGATGTCGCTGGCGGCGTCGACGACGCAGCCCGACGCCGGCGACGTGGTCACGTTCACGCTGACGCTGACCGCCGCCGGCGGGCGGCCGCCGGCGTTCGACGTCGAGCTGGACGTCGCCAACCTCGTTCCGGCAGGCTTCACCTACGAGAGCGGCTCGCTGACGCAGACCGGCGGTCCGGCCGCCGCCGCGCTCGCCTTCGGCGGCGCCGGCATCGCCGGAAGCTGGACGCGGCTCGATGCCGGCCAGTCGATCGTGCTGACCTACCAGGCGCGCGTCGGGGAGAGCGTCGTCGTCGCCGATTCCTTCGGTCAGGCCGCCACGGCGCGCTTCAGCTCGCTGCCCGGTACCGGCAACGGCGATTTGTCGCCGCTGGCGCCGGCGAGCGCCGGCGACTTCGAGCGCACCGGCAGCACCGCCGATCCGGGCGGCGTGCTCAACGATTACGTAGTGACGACCAATGCGACGGTCACCGTTGTCGCACAGACGCCGGTGCTGATACTGATGGCGTCGAGCGAGGCCGACTCGGCCGGCAGCGCGGTGGTGCCCGGCGAGGTGGTCCGCTACCGGATGGTTGTCCAGGTGCCGGAAGGCACGGAGCCCGGCGCCGAACTGCGGCCGGTGCTGCCGCCCGGCCTGCGCTTCGTCAACGACGGCAACGTGACGATCGCGTTCGTCGCCGACGGCACCGGCATCGGCGGCGGCATCGATTCATCGACGTTGTCGGGCGGCACGCTCGAGATCGTCGGCGGCGGCGTCAGCGCGACGGCGATCGCATCGCTGGTGCCGACGCAGGTGCTGCCCGGCGCGGCGATCGTCGACGGCACCGGCACGCCGATCGCGGCCGGCGCGGTGATGGCATCCGGCACGGCGCCGCGGCTGCTGGTCGGCGACCTCACCAATGCCGATCGCGATGCGAACAAGGAGTTCGTCGTCGTCGAGTTCAACGCGATCGTCGACAACGCCGCGGGCAACGCCGCCGGCACCACGCGCAACACGACGTTCCAGTGGGTCAGCAGCGGCACCCGCACCTCCAACACCGTCGGCGTCAACGTGCGCGAACCGTCGATCGTCGGTCTGGACAAGCGTGTCGTCGCCGTCAGCGGCAACCAGGTGACCTTCGAGGTCGTCTTCTCGAACTCGAACGCCGCCAACACCGAGGAGGCACACGACGTCCGGCTGGTCGACGAGTTCGCCGGCGCCGTCAACCTGGCACTGGTACCGGGCAGCGTGCAGGTCACCGTGCCCGGCGGCGTCACGTGGGCCGACGAAGGGGACGGCGACACCGTCGACCTGTCGTTCCAGCGGCTCGCCCCCGGCCAGGGGGTGACGGTGCGCTACATCGCGACGATGACCGACCCGACGGTCGTGGTGCCGGTGCGCGACGCGGTGGTCACCTGGACGTCGCTGTCGGCCGGCGGCGTCACCCTGACCGATCCGCGCAGCCCGGTGGCCACCGCGACCACCGGCGAGCGCAACGGCGACACCTCCAGCTACGGCGGCGCCGCCAACACCTACCGCCGCAATGATCCGGCGGGGCTGGGCGTGATCCGCGGCACGCTGTGGGACGAGACCTCCACCCATGACCACGACGTCGACCCCGAGGACACGCCGCTCGCCGGGCAGACGGTGCAGGCGCGCTGGGCCGGGCGCGACGGCAGCTTCAACACCTCCGACGACCAGGTCTACACGGCCGTCACCGATGCGTCGGGCAACTACGTGATCGGCGGCGCGCCGGCCGGGCAGTATCAGATCATCGCGCCGACGATGCCGACCGACCCGTCGCTCGGCGGGCTGCGCGTCTATCACGACACCGGCGCATCGGGCTCGCGCACCGACGGACTGATCACCGTGACGCTCGGCGAGGCCGCGCTGCTGCAGAGCCAGGATTTCGCCTACCTGCAGGTCAACGACCCGCCGGCCGTCACGGTCGGCGGCGCGCGCAGCGCGACCGAGGACCTGCCGATGGCGTTCACCGGCGCCGACTCGATATCGGTCGCCGATCCGGATGCGCGCGTATCGACCAGCAACACGGTGACCTTGTCGGTGCTGCACGGCAACCTGACGGTCGGCGCCGCGGGCGCCGTCGCGGTCGCCGGCAACGGCGGCGCGAGCGTCGTGTTGACCGGCTCGATCGCCGACATCGATGCAACGCTGGCAAGCCTGACGTACCTGAACACCCTCCACTACAACGGCGCCGACACGCTGACGGTGCGGGCCGACGATCGCGGCAACACCGGCGATGCCGACAACGACGGCGTGCCCAGCCAGCCGGTAGCAGACAATCTGACCGACACCCGCACCGTCGCCATCACCGTCGTCGGCGTCAACGATCCGCCGGTCGCGGTCGGCGATGCGCGCACGACGAACCAGAACAGCCCCGCGTCCGGCCAGGTGCTGGCGCCGGACTCCGCGCAGATCGCCGCCGGCGACCGCACCGACACCGATCCCGACCTGCCGTACGGCGACACGCTGTCGGTGCAGGGCGTGCAGGCCGGTAGCGTCGCCGGCCCGCTGACCGGCAACGTCGGCACGACGGTGAACGGCGCGCTCGGCGCGCTGGCGCTGGCCGCCGACGGCCGCTACACGTGGACGCCGGGTGCGGCGGCGCGCGCGCTGCCGGCCGGTACCAGCGGTGCCGACGTGTTCACCTATACGATCCGCGACGCGGCCGGCATCACGTCGACGGCGCAGATCACGATCACCGTCGACGGTCTGAACGATGCCCCCGGTGCGCAGCCCGATGCGCGCAGCACCACCGAGGACGCGCCGCCGATCACCGGCAACGCGGTGCGCGGTGACGGCGTCGCCGGCGGCCAGCCGGGCGACGTCGCCGACGACGACATCGATACCGGCGACACGCTGAGCGTGCAGGGTGTCGCTGCCGGCAGCCCCTACGGCTTGTTCACCGGCGGGCTCGGCACGCCGGTCAGCGGCGACCACGGCGCGCTGACCTTGAATGCCGACGGCAGCTACACCTACGCCACCGACGCGCGCGCCCAGCCGCTGGTTCCCGGCCAGACGGTGCAGGACGTGTTCAGCTACACGGTCCGCGACGCCGCCGGCGCCACGTCGACGACGACGATCACGATCTCGATCAGCGGCGAAGACGACGACGTGCAGGCCAACCCCGATGTGCGCACGATCCCCGAGCCGGTCGGCACCGTCGTGCCGCTGACCGGCAACGCGATCACCGGCGGCGCAGCCGGCGAGGCGGCCGACGTCACGATCGATCCGGTGCCGATCACGGTGGCCGGCGTCACTGCCGGCATGCAGAGCGGCCCGCTGACCACCGGCACCGGCAGCTCGATTGCCGGCGACTGGGGAACGCTGGTGCTGGACGCCGACGGCAGCTACAGCTACACGCCCGATGCGCGCGCGCAGACGATTCCGCTCGGCACGACGGCATCGGACGTGTTCAGTTACACCGTGACGATTCCCAACGGCAGCACGTCGACGACGACCCTGAGCATCGACATCGTCGGCGACGACGATGCGCCGATCGCGCATCCCGACGCCAACCGGATCGCGGCCGATGCGACGGCGCCGGCCACCGGCAACGTGATCGGCGGCGCAGCGGGCAACGGCGGCAGCGCCGGCGACACGGCCGATGCCGACATCGACAGCGGCGACGTGCTGACGGTGGCGGGCGTGAGTGCCGCCAGCGCCGGCGGCCCGCTCGGTGGCCCTTTCACCGGCTCGGCCGGCGCGCCGGTGAGCGGCGCGCACGGCACGCTGGTGCTCGATGCCGACGGCCGCTACCGCTACACCGTCGACGGCGGCGATGCCGCGGTGATCGGGCTGGCGCCCGGGCAGACGCTGATCGATGCATTCGGCTACACCGTCGACGATGGCCACGGCGGCCAGGCGACGACCACGTTGACGATCACGATCGACGGGCGCAACGATCCGCCGGCCGGCCAGGACAGGACGATCGAGCTGACCGAGGACACGCCGGTGCCGCTCGCGCCGGCCGACTTCGGCTTCGGCGATCCGGACGCCGGCGCCACGTTCGCCGCGGTGCGCATCGACTCGCTGCCGGCCTCGGGCACGCTGCTGCTGAACGGCGTGCCGGTGGTGGCCGGCCAGGTCGTGGCGTTCGCGTCGATCGGCCAGCTCTCGTACCAGCCGGCGCACGATGCCAACCGCGACAACCTCGCGGCGCCGCCGTCGTTCCGCTTCAGCGTGCAGGACCAGCACGGCGCATTCGATCCGCAGCCGAACACGATCGACTTCGTCATCGCGCCGGTCAACGATCCGCCGACCGCGCCGCGCATCGCGGTGACGATCGAGGGCAGCGCGACCGAGGGGTCGCCGACCAGCGCGATCGGCGCGGTGCCGGCGCCGACCGATCCCGACGTACCGGCGCAGACCCTGACGGTGCGCATCGACGCGGTGCCCGATCCGGTCGCCGGCCGCTTCGTGCTGCCCGATGGCCGCACGCTGGCAGCGGGCATGGTGCTCGCACCCGGTGAGCTTCAGGAGCTGTCGTTCGTGCCGAACCGGAACAATCCGGCGCCGGCCGGCACCGATGGACTGATCGATGCCGGCGCACTGCGGCTGACCGTCGGCGACGGCCACGGCGGCGCCACCGAGGGCGAGATCGCGGTGCGCGTACGGCCGGTCGGCGGCGGCGATCCGGTGCCGCCGCTGCGCGGCCCGCAGCTTCCGCCGCCACCGCCCTCCGGCATCGCGGTGCCCGGCATCGCAACGACCCCGGCGGCGCCGCTGGCGGCCGCGCTGAGCGGCCTGTCGCCGGCCCCCGCGGGCAGCGACGCGTGGGGTGACATGCGCCGCCTCGAACCGTTGAGCGGCAGCGAGTTCGATCCGACGATGCCCTGGGCGATCGGCCCGCTCGCCGCGCGCACCGTCGACAGCGCCCCCAGCGAAGCCGCCGCCGACACGGCGGCGAAATCGAGCCGGGTCCAGCGAACGGTGCAGCAGGCAGCCGATGCCGACTCGGGCGACTGCCTGCCGCAGCTCAAGCCGAAGGCCAGGCCGAAAGCGGTCGCGCGCCACGTGTTCGAACAGAAGCTGCGCCAGGCGCAGCCGTTCTCGGAGCAGTTGAAATCCGAACGGCAGCGGCTGCGTCCGCCGGTCAGGCTGCCGGTGCGGCAGCCGGCCGGACGGGTCTGCTGAACGCACGAACCCCCGGGCCGCCAAACAGGAACGCCCCGCGCTGCGGGGCGTTTCCGGAGCCGGCCCCGACGGACCGGCTGCCTGCCGTCACTTCTTCGCGAACGGCTCGGGCCGCGGCGTCGAGTCGCTGGAAGGCGGCAACTGCGGCAGCTTGAAGTTGGGCTGATCGCCGGTCAGCGTCTTCAGGAACGCGACGATCTTGGCGTTCTCGTCGGGCGAGAATTTCTTGCCCAACTGGATCCGGCCCATCGTGTCGACCGCTTCCTTCAGCGTGTTGGCCGCACCGTCGTGGAAGTACGGATAGGTCAGCTCGACGTTGCGCAAGGTCGGAACCTTGAAGTTGAACCGGTCGGCGTCCTTGCCGGTCACCCCGACACGGCCCTCGGCCGGGCTGCTCGCCTTGTACGCTTCGACCACGCCCATCTTCTGGAACGAGTTGCCGCCCACCGCCGGGCCGTTGTGGCACGCGGTGCAGCCGCTGTCCTTGAAGAGCTGGTAGCCGGCCAGCTCTTCGGCGGTCAGCGCCTTCTTGTCGCCCTTCAACCATTTGTCGAAGCGCGAGTTCGGCGTGACCAGCGTCTCTTCGAACGCGGCGATGGCCTTGGTCACCTCGTCGATCGAGATCTTCTCGGTGCCGAACGCCTTCTTGAACTCGGCGACGTAGCCGGGGATCGACTGCAGCATGCTGATCGCCAGCACGTGGTTGGACGCCATCTCGCCCGGATTGGCGATCGGCCCGCCCGCCTGCGCCTGCAGATCCTTCGCGCGACCATCCCAGAACTGCGCGAGGTTCAGGCTCGAGTTGAGCACCGTCGGCGCATTGATCGGCCCCTCCGCCCAGTTGTGCCCGATCGACGTCTTGATGTTGTCGGTGCCGCCCATCGACAGGTTGTGGCACGAGTTGCAGGAGATGAATCCCGACCTGGACAGTCGGGGATCGAAGTACAGCTTCTTGCCGAGTTCCACCAGTGCGGGCTTGGTGACCTTCACAGCCGGAAGCGGCTGAATCGGTTCACTGCCGGCGCCCCACGCCGCAGTCGCACTCGTCAGAAGCATCGCGAGTGCGGTCATCCTGGTCTTCATGTCGATTCCTTGTCTTGTTTGCCCACTAGGTGCCCGTTGCCGGGACACCTGCTCAGCGTAGCGACTGCACCGCAGCACAAGCTGATCTGGAACAAACTTCTCGCCGCTCACGCACGGGAGCAACAAATCGACATGAAGCGCCGCGCGCGGACCGCCTCGGATACCCGAGTGATCCGATCAAGTTTCGCGCAGTCGGATCAACGCAATCGGGGTCTAAGAGAGGCCGCGCCCGATGCCGTAGTATTCGAACCCGCGATCGGCCATCCGCTGCGGGTCGTACAGATTGCGCCCATCGAAGATCACCGGCTGCTTCATGCGCTGGCGCATGTCGTCGAAGTCGGGACTTCGGAATTCCTTCCACTCGGTGGCGATCAGCAGCGCATCGGCATCGTTGAGCGCCGCCGCGGCCGACTTCGCATAGCTGATGCCGGTGCGGCTGCCGAGTGCCCGCGCGGCCTCCTCCTGCGCCACCGGATCGAACGCGACGACGGTGGCGCCCTCGGACAGCAGCGCCTCGATCACCGTCAACGACGGCGCCTCGCGCATGTCGTCGGTGTTGGGCTTGAAGGCCAGCCCCCACAGCGCGAATCGCCGGCCGGCCAGCGGACCGAAACGGCGCCGCGCCTTCGTGACCAGCACGCCCTTCTGCGCCTCGTTGACCGCCTCGACGGCGGCCAGGATCTTCATCGGATGGCCGTGCTCGGCGCCGGTGTGCGCGAGCGCCTTGACGTCCTTCGGAAAGCAGGAGCCGCCATAGCCGGTGCCCGAGTACAGAAAACCCATGCCGATCCGCGGATCCGAACCGATGCCGCGGCGGATGTCCTCGATGTCGGCACCGACCCGCTCCGCCAGGTTGGCCAGCTCGTTCATGAACGAGATGCGGGTGGCCAGCATCGCGTTGGCCGCGTACTTGGTCAGCTCGGCGGCGCGCCGGCCCATCACCAGTGCACGATCGTGATTGCGCATCAGCGGCTCGTAGAGCTCGCGCATCAGCACCTCGGCCGCCTGGTCTTCGACGCCGAGGATCACGCGGTCGGGCTTGGTGAAGTCCTCGATCGCCGCGCCTTCCTTCAGGAACTCCGGGTTCGACACCACCGCGAACGGAATCGCCGCGCCGCGCGCCGCCAGCTCCTCGCGGATCACCGCCTCGACGCGGCCGGCGGTGCCCACCGGCACCGGGCGCCTCTCGACCACCCCGCCGTAGCCGGTCATGTGGCGCGCGATGTTGCGCGCCGCCGCCAGCACGTGGCGCAGGTCGGCCGAACCGTCCTCGCCCGGCGGCGTGCCCACCGCGATCATCTGGATCAGGCCGAAGCGCGCGCCTTCCGACGGATCGGCCGAGAAGCGCAGCCGGTTGGCATGCAGGTTGCGCCGGACGATCGCGTCCAGCCCCGGCTCGTAGATCGGGATCTCGCCGGCCTTCAGCCGCTCGATCTTCGCGGCGTCGATGTCGACGCACAGCACCTCGTTGCCGACGTCGGCCAGACAGGCGCCGGTGACCAGACCCACATAGCCGGTGCCGATGACGGTGAGCTTCATCTGGGAGCCCTGCGGCGGATCACTTCAGCCCGAAGTGGATGTTGGCGACCAGGAAGCCGCGCTTGCTGCCGCAATCGAACCGCTTGCCGCCGAACCGGTAGCCCAGCAGCCCGGGACTCTCGATCTGCCGGGCCAGCGCGTCGGTCAACTGGATCTCGCCGCCGCTGCCGGGCGGCAGGCTCTCGAGCGTCTCCAGCACGCTGGCATGCAGGATGTAGCGGCCGACCACTGCCGACGTGGACGGTGCCACGTCGACGGCGGGCTTCTCGACGATGCCCTTGAGGTTCATCAGCACGCCGTCCTCCGACGAAGGATCGACGATGCCGTACTTGTTGACGTCCTCGCGCGGCACCTGCTCGACCGCGATCACCGACTGCTTGTGCTCGGCGGCCACCGTCAGCATCTGGTTCAGCACGCCGGTCGGATGACCGTCGATCAGGTCGTCGGGCAGCATCACCGCGAAGAACTCGTCCTTGCCGATCAGCGGCGCCGCGCACAGCACCGCATGGCCCAGCCCCAGCGGCTGCGGCTGGCGGACGAACAGCACCTTGACGTGCGGCGGGATGATGTTTCGCACCGCCTCCAGCGCCTCGGTCTTGCCCTTGGCTTCCAGCTCGGCCTCGAGCTCCGGACTGCGGTCGAAATAGTCTTCGACCGCCCGCTTGGAGCGGCCGGTCACGAAGATCAGCGTGTCGCAGCCGGCCTCGATCGCCTCGTCGACCGCGTACTGGATGATCGGGCGGTCGACGATCGGCAGCATTTCCTTCGGGATCGTCTTGGTGGCAGGAAGAAACCGGGTGCCGAGACCCGCGACCGGGAAAACCGCTTTTCTGAGGATCATGATGATTTCGAGCAGAGGTGGAGGAGGATGTACAGGCGGATGGACAGGCTGATGACAAGGCGGAGACTGTTGCCGTCAGCATCGCTCGGCTCGGCGCCGCGCAAATCGGCAACCGCCTGTCCGGCACTATCGGGCGGACCGCCGGCACGGCACCGCGTTGTGCCGGCGCGACCGCCGGGGCCGGCATCACGCATGATAACGTTTCGCCGTGGCCGACCCGTCGGCCCGGATGGTGAATCCGACCTGCACGCCGCCGCGCACGTTGACGGCGAACGGCCGGCCGCCGTGGAACTCGGCGATCAGCCGCACCAGGTACAGGCCCAGCCCCAGATGGGACTGGTCGCTGGCCCGTTCGCTGCGCACCGACACCATCTGGTCGAACAGGCTGTCGGCCATCACGTTGGGCAGCGCCGGCCCCTGGTTGCGCACGATGACGCGCAGCCAGCGCCGGCCGTCGTCACCGACCGATGGCGCCAGCTCGACGATGATCGGCGTGCCCGGCGTCGCGAAGTCGACCGCGTTGGACACCAGCTTGTCGAGCGCCTGCACGATCGCCTCCGGCACCGCCGCGCAGACCGCGTCGCCGGGCGCCGCCGCGAACTCGAACGCACGCGGCGCGAATGCCCCGCGATAGCCCTCCACGCAGCCGGCCAGCAGCGCCCGCAGGTCGACCGACTCGAGCTCGCTCTCGGCCAGCATCGACTCCAGATTCGATGCCTCGCCCATGCTGGCGACGATCCGTTCGAGCCGCGCGGCGCCCGCCTGCACCCGGTCGATGTAGTCCTGGCGGCGCGCCGCGTCGGCTTCGGCGGCCAGGTTCTCCAGCGACGAGCGCACCACCATGATCGGCGTGCGCAGCTCGTGCACCAGCCGGCCGCGCAGCTTGGCCAGGTAGTCCTGGTGCTCGCGCAGCCGTGCCAGCACCCGCGCGTGGCTGCTGCGCAGGTCGCCCAGCTCGTCGCGGATCGACGAGGCCGGAATCGCCCGGATCACCCGGCCCCGCTCGTCGATCGCCGCCTCGGCCTCGTTGCGCAGCTTCACCACCCGCCCGACGGTGATCGATGCGACCGCCAGCAGCGC
>OEIU01001588.1_pt1 | contig 14222 bp, 7 predicted proteins | sample 1539221 | NCBI WGS metagenome assembly OEIU01 (sample SAMN03792071, study PRJEB22550) | activated sludge metagenome | feature: wastewater treatment plant; material: activated sludge; isolation source: Wastewater treatment plant of a petroleum refinery complex | place: Argentina: Zarate | collected...
CGTGCCGGTGTTGCCGCGGAAGACGAAAATGATGTCGCCCGCTGCCGAGCTGGTCTGCGCCCCGGCCAGCGTGTCGAACGCATCGGTCGAGCGGCCGTCGCCGCCGGCGGGGTTGTTCGCGTCATTGAGATTGCTGACATACCAGACGGCGGGCCCGACCGTGATGTTGATCGTGCCGGTCGCGGTGCCGGGGGTCGGCGTGTTGCCGTCGGTCACCTGGTAGGTGAAGCTGTCGACGCCCGAGAAGCCTGCAGGCGGCACATAGCTGAATGCGCCGCTGGCGATGATCGAATAGCTGCCGCCGTTGGCGCTGGCACCGGCAGCGGGCACCACGCTCGGTGCGGACGGTCCGTCTGCATCGGTCGGCACAGACTTGGCCAGCGCGCTCTGCGCATCGCTGATCGATACGAGGCCTGGCGAAGTGGCTCCGGCCACATGCAACTGGGTGTTGCCCGCGGTGGCATAGCTGATCGGATCGGTCGTGAACACCGGCGGCGCGTTGAAGTGAGAGACCGCGATAGTGAACGACTGCGTGGCCGAGGCATCGACGCCGCCATTGGCCGTGCCGCCATCGTCCATGGCATGCAGCACGATGGTCGCCGTGGTCGTGCCCGAGGCGACCGTTGCCGGCGTGTAGGTCAGCACGCCGGTCGATGAAACGCTCGGGCCCGCGGCGAAGATTGACGGCGCCGAATTGCTGTCGATGACGAACGAGACGGTCTGTCCGCTTTCGTTGGCCGGGCCCGGTGAAATCGCCGTAGCCCACGGGTTGACCGTTTGCGGGCCGGCATTGTCATCGACCGCCTGGTTCGCGCCTGCCGTGAACGCCGGGGCATCGTTGACGGCGGTGACCGTGATCGTGAAGGACTGCGGCGCCGAGGTATCGACGCCACCGTTGGCGGTGCCGCCGTTGTCCATCAGGTCCAGCGTGATCGTGGCCGATCCGTTGGCGTTCGCCGCCGCTGTATAGGTCAGGGGGCCGGTTGGCGAGGCGGCGGGCCCCGCGCTGAACAGCCCGGCATTGGTGTTGCCGGTGATGTTGAAGCTGACCGTCTGGCCGGACTCGTCGGCCGGACCCGGCGAGATCGCGCCGGCCCAGCCGGCGACGGTCTGCGCGCCGGCGTCCTCGAGCACGGTCTGGTTCGCACCCGCGGTGAAGCTCGGTGCGTCGTTGACCGCATTGGCGGTGATCGTCAGGGTTTGCGCGGCACTGGTGTTGTTGTCGCTGCCGCTGTCGGTCAGAACGACATTGAAGGTCGCGCTGCCGGAAACATTGCTGGCGGTGGTGAAGGTCAGCGTGCCGGTCGACGACAGCGCCGGCGCACTGCTGAAGGTCAGGCTGCCGCCAGTCGCGGTGACGGTGAAGTTGAGGGTCTGCGCGCCGCCGTCGTTGTCGTTGATCGCAGTTGCCCAGTTGGGAATCGTCTGCGCGCCGGCATCCTCGTTGACGACGACTGGCGGGCCGCCGGTGAAGCTCGGGATCGAGTTGAAGCCGATCACGGTCACGTTCGAGGTGGCGACGTTGCTGTTGTCCGTGCCGTCATTGGCGACGAAGCTGATCGAACGCGCGGTCTCGCTCGGCGCCGTCGAGCTGTTCAGATAGCGGACCGTGCGCAATACGGTGCGGTAGTTGGCAACCGTTTCGCTGCCGGTCAGGCTCAGCACGCCACCCGCATAGGCCGCCGTGATGCTCGTGCCGGCCGTGTTCGCCGACAGGGTTTCGCTGGCGCCGTCGAGCAGGTTGGTGATCGTGACCGTGGCGCTGGCCAGGTTGGCGTTGTCGACATCGGTCAGCGTCAGCGCCGCCGCGTCGACGATGGCCACGGCCGGATCGCCCTCGGTGTAGGTCGCCGCATAGCCGGTGCCGGCTGCCGGGCCGTTGAGGTCGAGGGCCGGCGGATCATTGACCGCGGTGACGTTGATCAGGAACGACTGGGGTGCCGAGGTGTCGACGCCACCGTTGGCGGTGCCGCCATCGTCCATGGCGACCAGGGTGATGGTCGCGCTGCCGAAGGCATTCGCCGCTGGCGTGTAAGTCAGCACGCCGGTCGGCGAGATGGCGGGGCCGGCGCTGAACAGCGCGGCATTGGTGTTGCCGGTCACGATGAAGGTGACAGTCTGCCCCCACTCGTTCGGCGGTGCGGGCGGAATGGCGGTCGCCCACGGATTCACCGACTGCGCGCCGGCGTCCTCGGGCACGGTCTGGTCCGGGCCGGCGGTGAAACTCGGCGGGTCATTGACGCCGGTCACGGTGATCGTGAAGGTCTGCGCCGGCGAGGTGTCGACGCCGCCATTGGCGGTGCCGCCGTCGTCCATAAGGCTCAGGGTCACCGTGGCACTGCCGTTCGCGCCTGGCGCCGGCGTGAAGGTGAGCACGCCGCTGGCCGATACCGCGGGCTGCGCGCTGAACAGCGCATTGTTGTCGTTGCTGACGCTGAAGGTCAGCACCTGGCCGGACTCGTTGGCGGCGCCGGGCGAGATCGCCGTCGCCCATGGATTGACGGTCTGCGCCGGGGCGTTTTCAGGCACGGACTGGTTCGGGCCGGCGCTGAAGCCCGGTGCGTCGTTGACGCTGGTGACGGTGATCGTGAAGGTCTGCACCGGCGAAGTGTCGACGCCACCGTTGGCCGTGCCGCCGTTGTCGTGCAGGCTGACCGTGACCGTCGCGCTGCCGTTGGCATCGGCCGCCGGCGTGTAGCTGAGGACACCGGCTGGCGAAATCGCCGGTTGCGCGCTGAACAGCGCATTGTTGTCGTTGCTGACGATGAAATTGAGCACCTGTGCCGATTCGTTGGCCGGACCGGCCGAAATGGCGGTGGCCCAGGCGTTTACCGCCTGCGCGCCGGCATCCTCGAGCACGGTCTGGTTCGCGCCGCCGGTGAAGCCCGGCACGTCGTTGACCGGCGTCACCGTCAATGCGACCGTCGCCGCTGCCGAGGTGGCCTGGCCGTCATCGACGGTGAAGGTGAAGCTGTCGCTGCCGTTGCTGTCGGGATTCGGCGTGTACTGCACGGTGGCCGACTGCGGGCCGGTCGGCACGATCGCGCCAAGGCTGCCATTGGTCGGCGCCGTGATGATGGCGAAGGTCAGCGGGTCGTTTTCGTTGTCGGTGCCGGTCAGGTTCACCGTGACCGACTGGTCCTCGAGCGTGGTCGCACTGCCGGCGACGGCGGTCGGTGCGTTGTTCTGCAGGTTGGTGACGTCGACGCGCATGAAGACGCGGTTGTTCTCGATCGCGGCGAAGAAGGCGCGCAGGTCGATCGCGCTTTCGCCACTGCTGGCATCACCGGACGGATCCGTTGCCAGCGGCGCCACGCCGCTCCAGTCGCCGACCTGGCCGTCGACGACGAAGTTCGCCGCGAGGGCGACGCCGCTGACCAGCGAGAGCAGCGCCATCAGGCGCCACAGGCCGCGCCGGCGCGCCACGCGCATGCCGACCATGCCGAGCAGCACGGCCATCAGGATCAGGGCGGGTATTCCGAGCAGCGGGATCGCCACGGCCGGCAGCCCGAGCGCGATCGGCGGACCGCCTGGCGCGCCATTGCTGGTCAGCAGGTCATCCTCGCCGGTACTGCTGGTGGCCACGATCGAATAGACCAGCGATGGCGAACCATTGCTGATCAGCTGGGACAGGTCGTCGGCGAGCTCGATGACATCGGAGCCGGCCGTGCCGTTGTCGGCGCCGACCGGATAGCTTCCGGCGATCACCGCGTCGCTGCCGAACACGGCGCCGCTGCAGCGCGCACGCGTGACTTGCTGGACCTGCGGGGTCAGTCCGCCGCTGGCCGTCACCCGCAGGCGCACTTCGGCGCCGGCCACGGGGCCTTCGCTGCAGCCCGTGCTGGCACGCGCGTCGGAATCGACATAGATGGAATAGGTATAGGTTTGCGCCGATGCGCCAGCCGGCGCGAACAACAGGCACAGCACGGCAAGCAGGACAGCTAGCGTGCCCTTCGACTTCTTTTCCATCATTGGCCCCTGGATCTGAATTCCCAGCTCTCCCGCTGGATAGGGTCGGTGGCCCGATGCTGACCGGACAGCCGACTCGTCGACCCACGTTCCCGCATGCGCCGGGCGTGGACCCGAAATACTACGCTGATCGCAGGATTTTGCGATAGGCGCAGGCAATCGCCAGTGGAAAATTTGACGGAATGCGGTCCTGCCTGCGAAGACCTCCGCGGGCGGGCCCTCCAGGCCGTCCCCTGGATCTTACTGATCGGGGACCTGCGAGCCGTCCGTTTCTTCGGGCCGGGTGGATCGAAGCCGGGATGTCCCTATCGCAATGCGTCGTCCGTCGTCGAGGGTGAGCGTTCCGCTGCGCAATTCCTCGGAACCGGCGTCGATGGTCACGAAGCGTCCGACGAGCAGGCCGCTGGCACGGTCGCCTTCGACGCGATAGGCGAAGTCCTCGTCACCCGGTGCCTCGCCGGTGGCCATGAAATCGAAATGGATCGACTTGATCGGACCCAGCGCATGGACGATGGCGGGGTCGGCACGGATCGCGTTGCCGGCTTGCGTGTTGAACTCGCCGAGGCCGTACCAGAACAACCCGCCGACGCCGGCGATCACGCACAGCACGGCAAGCGCAACGAGTCCGCCAATGATCCATGGCGTCGCGGATCGGCGACGCTGCGCATCACGGGGCGGGGGCAGGTTGGTCATCGTTGCGCCGGCTGGGTGGAACGGCAGGATAGCCCGTAACGCCGCGGTGCACCTGTCATCATCCCGGGATGCGGAAGTCGGGCACGCTTCGCCGATGGCGCCAATGAGACAAACGGGCGCCCTTTTCCGCCTTGCATGACCGGACACGGCAAACAGGGCGGAGAAGGTCATGCATGAAATCACGCAGTCGGCGGCAGCGGCCCGCCGCAACCGGGCATACGCACGACAGCGTCGCGGCATGCAGGCCCTGCTGGCAGCGCTGCTCCTGCCTGCTGCCGGCATGGTCTCGGCCCAGGTTGCTTTCAACATCGCTTTCGATGCCTCGGCGAATGTGCTGACGGCGACGGAAAAGAACAACGTGGTCTCCCATCTGCAGGAGGCCGGTCGACGCTGGACCAGCGCACTCGCCATAACCGGCCCGCGCTCGATCGAGATCACGGTCTTCATCAGCAACATCCCGACCGCAAGCGGTGCAAGCGCCATCACCAGCTACGTGGGCACGATCAATGGACGTGACACCTACGAGCAGGGCGTTGCCGCGGAACTGCGCCTCGGTACCGATCCGAATGGCGCCGCCGGCGATGCCATCGTCACGTTCGGCCTCGCCTACCTGCGCAATGAACTGTGGTTCGATCCGGATCCGCAAGCGCGAACGGCGCCGGTTCCGCTCGACAGGACCGACGCGATGAGCACGGTCCTGCATGAACTCGGACACATCCTCGCCTACAACGGATTTGCCGACGTCAATACCGGGCAGCCCCCGGCCACGTTCTGGTCGATCTGGGATCGCTGGATGATTCCCGGCCAGCCAACGGTTTTCTCCGGCCCCAACGCCGTCGCCAGCTGGGGTTCGATGCCGGACCTGACCACCGGCAACATCAATCACCTGGGCAATCCCGTCTCGGCCACCGCCGGCTACGCCCTCGAGCCCTGTACGGAGCAGGCGATCCGCTGGCGTGACGGCGCGCCGATTCCGCGCCGCTGTCCCGCGCCCGGTTCGATCGACGCGCCACCATCCGCGGCGGCGCCACAGCGGGATTCCCGCACGGGTGGTGCGAGCCTGATCGACCAGCTCATGAACGGCGTGGTCTTCTATCGCGGCACGCGCTACGACATTTCCGACCTCGATCGCGGCGTGCTGCGCGATGTCGGGTTCACCCTCGACCGGATACTCGCGACCGGCTTCGACCCGCCATGACCTGCGCCGCCCGCGCGCGTGCGGGCAAGTGATGCGCATGGGGGACTTCCGCGCTAGGCTCGCGGCATGTCGCGCATCCTCTATTCGTTCGGCGGGTTTCGCCTCGATCCGGCTGGCCGTGAACTCTGGCAGGGCGAGCGTCTGCTCGCCTTGCCGCCGCACGTGTTCGATGGCCTGGCCTACCTGGTCGAACATCGAGAGCGGGCGGTCGGACGCGATGAACTCGTGGCGGCGGTCTGGGGCAGGACGGAAGTCAGCGATACCCTGATCGGCCAGACCGTGATGCGCATTCGCCGCGAGCTCGGTGACGACGGCAAGGAACAGCGCATCGTGCGCACGATCCCGCGTTTCGGCTTTCGCTGGATCGCCGAAACCACCGTGCTTGGAGACCCCGTTGGGGCACCGGCAGGCTCAGTGGCAGACGCCGACCTGCGGATCGAAGCGGAGGCGCCATCCGTGCATCAGGCCGCCGAAGACGTGGTGGCGGACGCCACATCGGCTTTCGCGTGGCCATCGACGACCGCCCCGCGGCGCGTGATCCTCGTCGCCCTCGCCGTCATCCTGCTCGGCACCAGCATCGGCCTGGCGGTCTACCTGCGTGGCGCTCACGCGCCGCCGATCGTCGCGACACCCGTACCACCCGGCGAGGCGGTGGCGGTCGTCGTCGCCGGTCTCGAGCAGGGCATGCCTGCGGAATGGAACTGGCTGAGGTTCGGCGTGATGGATGTCGTCGCCAACCGGCTGCGCAGTTCGGGACTGCCCACCGTGCCCAGCGAGAACATGATCGCCCTGCTCGGCAGCGCGCCCGGCTCGACGCCGGAGCAACTGCGCGAATCCGGCGGGTTCGGCCTGCTGGTCACGCCGCGCGTGACGCGCGCCGGCAGCGGCTGGCAGGTGCGCCTGTACGCCGACAACGGCGCGGGTCTCAAGGCGACCGTGCAGGCGCAGGCGGGCGACGCCACCGAAGCGGCCAGGCTCGCCACCGACCGCCTGCTCGTTGCTTTGGGGCGCGAGGCGCCGGTTGGCGAAGGCGAGGTCCGGCCAAACGCCGAACTGGTCGAACGCATCGACGCGGCAGTGCTGGCCGATGATCCGGCACTGGCGCGAGCACTCGTCGACCAGGCCACGCCGGCCCAGCGTGATTCGCCCGAGGTCGGCCTGCGCCTGGCCAAGCTCGATTTTCGGCTTGGCAACGGCAGGGGCGCCCGTCAGCGCCTGCTGGGCCTGCTTGAGCGTGCGCCGGCGCAAACCGAACCGGTCCTGCGCGCCGGCGTGCTCAACGGTCTCGGCGCGGTTGCGATCCGCGACGACCAGGTGGAGCAGGCGGGCCAGTATTTCACCGAGGCCGTCGAGCTGCTGCTCGATCGCGACGAACCGGCGCAGCTTGGCGAGGCGTATCTTGGCCGTGCCGCAGCCGCAGCCGAAGGACGCGATTTCGACAGCGCGGCAGCGGATTATGCGCGGGCCCGCGTGGCCATGCGCCAGGCCAACGACACCCTGGCCCTGTTGCGAGTGTCAGCCAACGAAGGCTTCCTCGACGCGGAACTCGGCCGGCCATCCAAGGCCTTGCCGCAACTGCTCGAGGCCGGCAAGGGGTTCGAGCAATGGGGCGCGATCAATGAGGCCATCTTCGTCCTGATCGGTGAAATCGACACGTATCTGGACCTGCTGCAGGCCGGGCAGGCGATGGCTGCCGCCGACGCCGCGCAGCAGCTGTCGGACCGGGTCGACAGCCGGACCACGCTGGATGCGCTGGTCCTGGCGCGCAGCCGTGCCTTGGCCGCCGTCGGACGACTGCAGGCGGCGCGCGAACTCCTTGATCGCCTGCTGCTGACCACGCCGCCGCCGGATGCCCTCGCCGCGAGCGCCGCGACGCTGCAACTGGCGCGCATCGAGCTCGACGAAGGTCATCCCGGACAGGCCAGGCAGCGTGTCGCGTCCATTCCAGAGGTGCTGAAGAAGCCCGCGCACGCGCGCCTGCGGGCGGACGCCGACTGGATCGCCGTGAACGCGATGTTGCAGTCGGGAGACCCGACTGGCGCAGCCACCGCCCTTGATGCGTTCGAACAATGGGCAGGTGCGTCCACGGACCGGCGCGTGCGGCTGCTCATCCAGTTGGCGCGGGCCGCGGTGACATGGCGCGGCGGAGCCGGCGACGCAGGTCCTGCATTCATCCGTGCGCGCGAGATCGCCGAAGAGACGGCGGTACCGGCCGAGATCGCCCAGGTGGCATCCGCCTATGCCAACGCCCTGCTTGCCGAAGGCGACCTGACCCATGCCGAAGTGGAAATAGGCCGGCTGTCGCGCTGGTCCGACAGCGATTTCGGCTGCGCCGTCCTCGAGGCACGCCTTTACGCGGCACTCGGCCGCGATGAAGCGCGGCAGACGGCCTTGAGCCGGGCGCGCGTGCTTGCCGGCGAGCGCGGGATCCCGGAGGACGCCCTGCGCGTCCCGATATCGACGCGGGCCGCCTCGGCGCGCTGAACCGGCGTCGCGCCGATACCCGGACGGCCTGCAAACGGCGCGTGAATGGATTCCGAATGGAGCACGAATGGCTTTCCGGCTGGCGCCGACGAATGATCGTGGGGTGGGCGCCGTTCGCCGCCGCTGCCAGGTGCAGGCGCTGCCGCATCCGTTCGAAATCCAGAGGGAGACTCCACATGCGACTTCTTTTCACCACGGCGCTGGTTCTCGGCGTCGCCAGCACGTCCGCCCTGGCGGGCTCGTTCACCAGCCTCGACAACGCCGAAAACGGATTCCTCAGCGCACTGTCGCGCAACGGCCGCATTGCTTCGGGTGTCTACGTTTCCTTTGGCCAGTATTCGGGCTCGTTCGCCTGGCGCGAGGGCGCCGGCGAAACGGATATCCCGTTCGGTTCGGTCATCGGCATGAATTCCTGGGCGCAACCGATGGTCGGTGCGGATGTCGCCGCTGACGGCTACGTCATCGCGGCCATGGCCTACTCGGATCTGGCCATCAGCGGGCCGGTGCCGATCGGTCCCTATCCGGGCTCGAACACGCTGGACAATTTCTACAGCCAGGCCTACGGCGTGTCCGATGACGGCGTCGTCGTCGGCCTTGCCTACGATCCCTCGCTGAACCCGATCGCATTCCGCTGGACCAAGACCGGCGGCATGACGCGTCTCGCCGTCAACCGGCCGACCACCTATTCGCGCGCCAACGGCATCAGCGCCGACGGCAGCACGATCTTCGGCTGGAACGACCAGTTCGATGGTTACCGTCGTGGCGTGATCTGGATCGACGGAAAACCGGTCGAGCCGCACAATCCCGGCCCCATTGGCGATGACTTCGGGGCGCCGCCGGGCGAGGCGCTGGGCACGAATGCCAGCGGCAGCGTCGTGGTCGGCCAGGGCTACTGGAACGAGTTGTTCGAAAGCCTGGCCTGGCGCTGGACAGCGGCCACCGACGCACAGCCGATCGGCATCATCTATCCGCCGCCGGCGCCGCCGCAGATCCAGGAAGCGATGAACCGCCTGCAGCCGCCCACGGGTCCGTTCGCCAATGCGCGCTACCGTCCGTTCGGATTCTTCTCGCAGCCGGCGTCCTATGCGCTCGCCGTCAGCGACGATGGCAATACGATCGTCGGCAACACCAGCGACGGCAACACCACGGCGGCCTTCATCTGGACCGCCGCCAACGGCATGCAACTGCTCTCCGACTATGCCGCTGCGCACGGTGTCAGCGTGCCTGCCGGCTTCTACCTCTATTCGGCGAACGCGATCTCGGCCGATGGCCTGAGCATCGGCGGCAACGGCATTGATCCGAGCGGGTCGTTCTTCATTCCGTGGATCATCGACCTGCGCCCGGCCAGCGCGCGCGACACGATCGTCCTGGCCCAGGGCACGGTGACCGCCAACGATCTCGCCGACGGGCCGCTGCAGGGATTTCCGCCCGGCACGGCGGTGTCCATGGAATTCCATGTCACGCGCGATCGCACCGTACTGACGCCCGCGCACGAAAGCAGCTACCCGGTCTACGCGCAGGGTTTCAAACTCTCGGTCAACTACCAGGACCCGGTTGACTTCACCCGCTACGCGGCCAGCGAACGCCTCGACCCCGCAGGCGCCGCGAAGCTGCACCTCGTCAACGACCAGCCGCGGGCCGACGGCATCGTCCTGCCGGCGACGCCGATGGCGACGCCGGGGCAGGAACTGGAGTTCGGCTTCTCCAATCCCGATGGCACGCTGTTCGATTCGGATGCGGCGGATCGCATCAACCGTTCGTTCGGACCCGGCGCATTCGATGCGAAGACCTGGGTGGTGCGCAATGGCGCCCAGCAGATGACCATCGACCTGCAGTGGATCAGGATCAAGGACGATTTCGACACGGTCTTCCGCAGCGGTTTCGACGACTGAGGTTTACTTCCGCCGGGACGCCTGGTGCCGCGTGGATGGCGCGGCACTTGGGCGTGGCAATGACGAGACCCGCGGGTCTCTTCATTGTTTGAATGACGCTTCGACCGGCACCGGGAAAGTCCCGCGATCAATGCCGGTCGCGCTTCTGGCTGGCGATCCACGCGTCGATATGCCGCTCGAGCGCGGCCAGCGGCACCGACCCGGTTTCGAGCACGGCGTCGTTGAAGGCCCGCAGGTCGAACTTCGCGCCGAGTTCGCGCGTGGCGCGGGCGCGCAATTCGGAAATCTTCAGCTGGCCGATCTTGTAGGCCAGCGCCTGGCCGGGCGTGCCGATGTAGCGGTCGACCTCGTTGACGATGTCCTGGTCGGTCTTCGCCGCGTTCTCCTTGAAGTAGGCAATGGCCTTGTCGCGGCTCCAGCCCATCGAGTGCATGCCGGTATCGACCACGAGGCGCACCGCGCGCCACATCTCGTAGGTCAGCTGGCCGAAGTGATCGTAGGGGTCGTCGTACAGGCCCATGTCGAAACCGAGCTGCTCGGCATACAGGCCCCAGCCTTCGCCATAGGCGACGAAGTACGCGGTGCGGCGGAAATCCGGGGCGCCGGGCAGCTCGAGGCCGCGCGCGAACTGGAAGTGGTGGCCGGGCACCGCCTCATGCAGGCTCAGCGGCATCATTTCCCAGGTCGGGCGGACTTCCGGCTTGTACAGGTTCACATAGTAGTAGCCCGGTCGGCTGCCATCGGTCGCGCCGCCCTGGTAGTAGGCGGTCGTCGTGTCGGGGGCGATGTTGTCCGGGATCGCGCGCACGCCGTAGGGCAGGCGCGGAATCGTGTGGAACACCTTGACCAGTTCCGGATCGATGCGCTTGGCCAGCGCGCGATAGCGCTGCAGCAGCGCGGCCGGCGTCTTCTCGAAGAACTTCGGATCGCTGCGCAGGTAGGTGAAGAACTCCGGCAGATCCCCCTTGAACCCGGTTTCATCCTTGACCTTTTCCATCTCCGTGCGGATGCGCGCGACTTCCTTCACGCCGATCTCGTGGATCTGCGCGGCGCCCAGGTCGGTGGTCGTGTAGTAGCCGGCGAGGAAATCGTAATAGGCCTTGCCATCGGGCAGCGCGGCGGCGGCGATCGAATCGCGCGCGTGCGGAAGGTATTCCGTGTCGAAAAACTTCGCGAACTTGCGGAATGCCGGCACGACGTCTTCACCGATGGCACGGCGCGCCTGCGCATCGAGTTCGGCACGGTCGGTCGCAGGAATGCCATCGGCGAACTTCGCGAACGGCCGGTAAAATGGACTGCTGGCCGGGTCTTCGACGATCTGCGCGGCAATCTGCGCCGGCACCCTTTGCATGAGGATGCGCGGCGGCATGTTCTTGTCCTTGATGCCTTCGCGCATCAACACGGTGACCTGGTCGATCAGTGCCGGCAGCTTTTGCAGGCGCGCGATCCAGTCACGGTAGTCCTTCGTGCTGGCGAACGGCAGCACCTCGGCGATGCCATCGGCGGTCTGCACGCCGCCCTGGTGACCGACCGGCTGCAGGTATTCGCGGAATTTCTGGCGCTCCACCGATTTCTGCAGCAGCCATTCAAAGGTGTCGTAGTTGAGCTGGTCGGCGGCCGACAAGGCGCCGCGATCGAGCGCATGCAATTTCGCGAGGGCATCCCTGTCCTCTGCTTCGCGCCGCTTGATTGCGGCGAGGCTGAGGTCGGACCAGCGGTCGTTGAAGCGCGGGTCGCCGTTGTAGCTGGCATTCTCCGGCGACTCCACCAGGCCGCGTTCCCATTCGCTGTCGAACAGCGCATGCAGGGCAGCGGAGGGCGCCTTGTCCCCGGCCGGTGGATCCTCGGCATGTGCGTGCAGGGCGAAGGCCAGGCATGCGGTGACGATGCAGGAAGCAACGGATTTCATCGATTTCTCCAGCAACGAATCCGCCGAGTCTAGCGGAAAGTCAATCGCAACAATCGCGATGGCCGTGCCTGCCTGCGCTAAGATCGTGCTGCGTCCAGTCCAATCACGGCATCGTTGCAGCGACGGCGGTGTCCTTGCACTTTGGGAGCGGTTGCATGCACGCAAGCGGCGGACTGCATCGATCCAGCCGGGCGCCCGGCTCGACCGCGGCGCGTCGGGGATGGCGCGCTTGCCCGGCACGTTGGGTCCTGCTCGTGGCATCGTCCGCCGCAGTGTTTCCCGCGCTGGCCGCGGAAGCATTTCCGCCGTTGCAGGTTGTCGATCACATCGAGAGCTATCGGGTCACCGCGCGCAGCATCCGCCTGATCAACGCCCAGCTGGCCAGTCATTCCGAATCGTCTGCGAACGCCGCCGAGGGCAGCACGCACAGCGAGATCGGGCTGACCAGCCACCTCGAACCGGACGGCGAAGTCTGCCGGATCGCGCGGGTTGAAGTGCGCCTGGACGTGACCACCCGGCTTCCCGAATGGCGTCCCGTGGGCAAGCCATCAGGCCGCACGCGTGCGCGATGGGCGGAGGCGGCGGCGATCCTCGCGCGGCACGAGGCCGGCCATCGCGAACATGCCGTCGACGCGGCCGAGGCGCTGCGCCAGACCCTGTCGGCACTTGCCCCGATGAAGGACTGCCAGCGCCTGGACACGGCCATCGGCATCGAGCTGCGCTCCGCGATCCGACGCCTGGACAGCCGCGAACTCCGCTACGACGCCAGGACGCGGGGCGGCCTGCGCGACGATCCGCTGCGCACCGCTGGTGCGGACGGCGGTCCTTCAGGTGATGCCGTCGCAGAACGCTGCCGCACGCGGCCGACTCCGGTGACATTCGACAATGCGCAGTCGGGCAGTATCGGCCCGCCCCCCATGGCGCGGAAAGCGCGTGGCGACGCTTCCTGCTATTGAGCCGCGGCGCTCAACCGGGTCGGTCCGCCCCCTGCCACGGTGACACCACTACGTTGCCGATGACCTTGCCCGATTCGACCAGCTCATGGGCTTCGGCGATGGCGTCGAGCTCCAGGCGTGCGGCGATCTGGTGGTTCAACGCGCCGTCTTCGAGCCAGCGTGTCAGCCGCTCCGTCGCCACTGCCCGATCATCCGGCAACAGGTGGTAGACGATGAAGAACGACAGGCGGATGTTCTTCAGGATGCCGGGAACGAAGGGCACCGGCACTTCCGGCTGCCCGCTGCCGTAGACGACCAGTTCGCTGTTGGCGGCCAGCATCTGGAAATCGGCCATGGCATTGGCGGCGAGATCGACCTCGATGATGCGGTCCACGCCGGCACCCGAGGTGAGTTCGTGCACGCGCTCGACCAGTTTTTCGCTGCGGTAGTTGACCGACGCGTCGGCACCGGCCGATTTCGCCAATGCCGCTTTCTGGTCGGAGCTGACCGTGGCAATGATCTGGCTGGCCCCGCACAGGCGCGCCATCTGGATCGCGTAGTAGCCGACCGCGCCGGCGCCACCGGCGACGAGCACGCGCTTGCCGGCAACGCCACCGTTCATGAGCACGGCGTGACAGGCGGTCAGCGCCGGGATGCCGAGGCAGGCACCCACCTCAAGCGGCACGTTCGCTGGCAGGGCGACGGCCTGGCCGGCCGGCACCACGACCCATTCGGCCGACGTGCCATCAGGCCGGCCCCAGGCCGCATTCCAGACCCAGACACGATCGCCGTTCTTGTGGGTCGCCACGCCGTCGCCGATGGCGTCGACGATGCCGGCGCCATCGCTGTGCGGCGTGACCTCGGGAAATGGCATGAACGGCGACCGCGCTCCGGCGCGGGACTTGGTGTCGGACGGATTGACCCCCGACCAGGCGATGCGCACGCGCACCTCGCCGGGGCCGGGTGTCGGGCGATCTTTGTCGACGATCTCGAGTACGTCCCGGGCGGACCCGGTTCGCGAATACTTGACGGCACGCATGCAATACCTCACGGATGGGGGCGGCAGGCGGATTCGGCAGGAGCCGGCGCCTTCGGCCAACAGGATGGGCCGATTTCTAGATCGGAAGAGCACACGTCTGAAC
>OEIU01001589.1_pt1 | contig 14211 bp, 10 predicted proteins | sample 1539221 | NCBI WGS metagenome assembly OEIU01 (sample SAMN03792071, study PRJEB22550) | activated sludge metagenome | feature: wastewater treatment plant; material: activated sludge; isolation source: Wastewater treatment plant of a petroleum refinery complex | place: Argentina: Zarate | collected...
GGATGGTCGCGAAGTACGGATTCTTCGTCCTCGAGGTCGTCGCGGCCTGGGCGGACCGGTCTCGCGGGGCGCCGCGCACGCTTCACCATCGCGGCTACGGCACGTTCATGGTGGCCGGCGAGACGATCCGCCTGCGGTCGCGGATGCCCTGAGCCGCGGCTCGCCTGCGGCGAGCAGGTAAGATCGCTGCCGGACGCCCGCCGGACCGCGACGGGCATCGAAACCGGTGGAGTCCCCGATCTTGAGCCGCCTGAACGACCGCCTTCGCCTGCTGCCGCCCGAATTGCTGGGGGCGCTCGCGCGTGGCATCGAGAAGGAGAGCCTGCGCGCCCGCGCCGACGGCATGCTGGCCGACACCCCGCATCCCAGGGCGCTCGGGTCGGCGCTGACGCACCCCCACATCACCACCGACTTCAGCGAGTCGCAGCTCGAGCTGATCACCGGCGTGCACCGCGACGCGCAGTCGTGTCTCGCCGAGCTGACCGCGATCCACCAGACGGTGTACCGCGGGATCGGCGACGAGATCCTGTGGGCGGCGAGCATGCCCTGTGGCCTGCCAGCCGACGACGCCATTCCGCTCGCGCGCTACGGCACCTCGAACGTCGGTCGCGCGAAGACCGTCTACCGGCAGGGCCTGTCTCACCGCTACGGGCGGCGGATGCAGACGATTTCGGGCATCCATTACAACTTCTCGATGCCCGAGGCGGCCTGGCCGATCCTGCAGCAGGCCGATGGCCACGCCGGATCGGAGCAGGACTACCGCACCGCGTCCTACTTCTCGCTGATCCGCAACTTCCGGCGGCGCTCTTGGTTGCTGCTGTACCTGTTCGGCGCCTCTCCCGCGGCGTGCAGCACGTTCCTGGCCGGGCATCCGCACAACCTGCAGAAACTCGAGGGAGGCACGCTGCACCTGCCGCACGCGACATCGCTGCGAATGGGGCCGCTGGGCTACCAGAGCGACGCACAGGCCGCGCTGGCGGTGAGCTTCAATTGCCTGGACAGCTACTCGAAGTCGCTGTCTCGCGCGCTGAGCGAGCCGTATCCGGCCTACGAGCGGATCGGCATCCACGACGGCAACGGGCTGTACCGCCAGCTGGCCGCGACCTTGCTGCAGATCGAGAACGAGTTCTACGGAACGATTCGCCCCAAGCGCAGCATCCGTTCCGGCGAGCGGCCACTGCGAGCGCTCGCCGAACGCGGCGTGGAGTACGTCGAGGTGCGCTGCCTCGACCTCGATCCGTTTTCGCCGATCGGGATCGAGGCGGCCACGCTGCACTTCCTCGACGTGTTCCTGCTGCATTGCCTGCTCGACGAGAGCCCTCGCGACACGCCCGAGGAGATCGCGGCGATGTCGCGCAACCAGCACAAGGTGGCGCAGAATGGCCGCGAGCCGGAGCTTCGCCTCGAGCGCGGCGGCCACGAGGTGAGCCTCGTCGAGTGGGGCCGCGAATTGCTGCACGAGTGCGCGCCGATCGCGGCGGCGCTCGACGCGGCGACGAGCCGGCGCGGCGAAGGCGCCACCCCGCATCGCGACGCGCTCGCCGCGGCCGCGGCGCTGCTGGCTGATCCGTCGCTCACGCCCTCGGCGCGCAGCCTGCGCGAAATGGCGCAGGGATTCGACAATTCGTTCTCGCGTTTCGCGCTGGCTCGATCCGTCCGGCACCGCGAAGCGCTGCTCACTCTGCCGTTCGACGCGGGCTCCGAGAAGCGCTTCCGCCGGATGGCCGAAGAGTCGCTCGCCGAGCAGCGGCGCATCGAGGCGGCCGACCAGATGCCCTTCGAGACCTACCGGCAACGCTACCTGGCCGGCGAGCTGCCGTTGGGCGATGACCGCTGACGCGGCCGGGGCTGCGCACCTGTCCGCGCTGCTCGGGCGATTCGCCCGGGCGGTCGCCGCGCACGATGCGGACGGGTTCGCGTCGCTGTTCACGCCGGACGGGCGGTACCACGACGGCTTTTTCGGGGTGCACGAGGGGCGCGAGACGATCGCCGCGATGCTCGAGCGCTTCTACGTCGGAGGCGAGGCGTTCTTCTGGCAGTTCCGCGACGTGCTCGCCTCGAGCGACCTCGGCTATGCGCGCTACGTGTTCAGCTATCGCTCGCGCGAGCCCGAGAGCGCCGGGCAGGTGGTCGTATTCGAAGGGATCGCGCAGCTGCGGCTGCGCGACGGGCTGATCGCCGAGTACGACGAGGCGTTCGACCGCGGGATCGCCTTCACGCAGCTGGGCTACGAGCTGCCGCGCATCGGCAAGCTGCTGGGTCGCTACACGCGCGAGTTCACGGCCTCGTCGGCCGCGCGCGCGCATCTGGCGGCGCGTCCGGATCGGGCTGGGCGGCCGCCAGGCGGCGCTTGAGGCCGCCGAAGCGGCGACGGTACTGCGCCGGCGTCAGCGCGACGCGGCGGCGGAACAGGCGCGAGAAGAAACTCGCGTCCTGGTAACCGACTTCGAGCGCGATGGCTTCGACCGGATCGTCGCCCGCCTCGAGCATCTGCTTGGCCTCCTCGAGGCGCAGCGTGTGGACGTACTCGATCGGGCTCATTCCGGTGGCCTGCGCGAACCGCCGCTTGAAGGTGCGCTCGGGCAGGCCCGACAGCGCGACCATCTGCGCGACCGGCGCCTCCGCCTGGTAGTGGCGTGCCGCCCATTCCTGGCAGCGCGTCACCACGGGGTCCGACGACTGCGCGCCGTGGCGCAACGACGCATAGGCGATCGGGCTCGTCGTGTTCCAGTCCATCAGGTTGATCCGCGCGACCTGCATGGCCGCCTCGGGACCGGCATGGCGGGCAATCAGCGAGAGCACGAGCTGGTGCCACGCGATGCCGCTGCCGGCCATCATGATGCGCTGTCCGGCGCCAGCAAAGACGAGCCCGCGCTCGGGATGCCATCGGACGCGCGGATAGTGCCGGCGCAGCGCGTCGCAATAGGCCCAGTGGGTCGTGGCGTCGAGGCCGTCGAGAAGCCCCGTGCGCGCCAACAGCACTGCGCCCGAGCAGGACGAGGTAACGGTCGCGCCGGCGGCGTAGCGCTCGCGCAGCCAGCTCGCCTCCACGTCGTAGCGATCGCCGAGCGGCTCGTCCGGCGGAATTGCCAGGTCCGTGACGCAGACGATGTCGGCGGCGTGTGCCCCGGCGAGGCTGGCATCGGGTGTGATGCGGACGCCGTTGGCGGCCGTGAACGGCGCGCCGTCGCGCGACACCACGAGCGGGCGAAACGGCGACTCCGCGCTGCCGCCGTGGACCATCTGCCAGTCGCGACAGGTGCTGGCCAGCGCGTCGTAGTAGCCGTACAGCGTCGCCGCCGACGTGTCGGGGACGCCGAGCAGCGCCACGACCACGGGTCGGGAGGGGATTCGCGTCGCATTGCCCATGGCACGAATGTCCGCTTCGTTGCACGAATCACTTTAGTCGATCCGGCGCCCCGGCGACACACTTGCTCTTCAGGGGCCGCCTGGCGGCATCAACCATTCACTGGAGCGACACGGACATGAAGATGATCGATCACGCCGGCCACGCGGTCTCCGGCGCAACCGGGGAGAGCCTCGCACACTTCGAGCAGGCGGCGCACGAGTTGCGCTGCTTCATCGGCGACCCGCTCGCAGCCGTCGACCGCGCGCTGGCTGTGGCCCCGCGGATGACGATGGCCCACGTGCTGCGCGCGTGGTTGCACCTGCTCGGCACCGAGCCGACGGGCCTGCCGCCTGCTCGCGACTGCGCAGCGGCGGCAGGCGCGTTGCCCGCCACCGACCGCGAGCGCCGCCACGTGGAAGCCGTGCGGCTCGTGGCCCACGGCCGCTGGCGCGAGGCCGGACGGGTGCTCGAGGACCTGAGCGCGCGCTACCCGCTTGACGCGCTGGCGCTCGGCGTCGGCCACCAGGTCGACTTCTTCACCGGAGACTCCCGCATGCTGCGCGATCGCATCGCGCGCGCGATGCCGGCGTGGAGCCCGTCGATGCCCGGCTACCACGCTCTGCTCGGCATGCACGCGTTCGGCCTCGAGGAGACCGGCGACTACGAGCAGGCCGAGCGGCAGGGCCGGCGCTGCGTCGAGCTCGAGCCGCGCGACGGATGGGGATGGCACGCGGTCGCGCACGTGATGGAGATGCGCAACCGTCCCGACGACGGCATCGCGTGGCTGGCGCCGGGGGCGCGGCACTGGTCGACGGACAGCTTCTTCGCCGTCCACAACTGGTGGCACCTCGCGCTGTTCCATCTGGAGCGCGACGAGATCGACGAGGTCCTGCGCCTGTTCGACGGCCCGATCTTCGGCGCGCGATCCGCGGTCGTCCTCGACCTGGTCGACGCGACCGCGATGCTGTGGCGGCTGCAGCTGCGCGGCGTCGATGTCGGCGATCGCTGGCAGGCCGTGGCGGCGAACTGGGCGCCGCTCGCCGGGGCGGGCACCTACGCGTTCAACGACATGCACGCGATGATGGCGTTCGTCGGCGCGGGCCTGCCCGATGCGCAGGTCGCGGTGCTCGATGCACAGCGCCGGGCACTCGGTGTCGACGACGACAATGCGGAGTTCACGCGCGAGGTGGGTGAGGCAGCGACGCAGGCGATGCAGGCCTTCGGTCGCGGAGATCCGGCGCTGGCGGTGCGCCTGCTGCGCTCGATCCGCTCCACGGCGAACCGGTTCGGCGGCAGCCACGCGCAGCGCGACGTGATCGACCTGACGCTGCTCGAGGCAGCACTGCGAGCGCAGGACGCGCCACTGGCTGCGGCACTGGCGGCCGAGCGGCTGGCACTGCGCCCGCGCAGCCCGCTCGCGCGGCGCTTCGTCGCCAGGGCGGGTGAGGTGCAGGTCGTGAACCCGGACGCGCCGCTCGCAGCGACGCAGGGTGGCGGGCGCACGAAGGCGCTCGACGCGGTCGGCTTGTCCTGACGAGGGAGGCGGCGCGAGGAGCGCACCGCCCGCCGGCGAGCCCCGCAGTTTCAGGAACCGGGCTCGGCGCTCGCGCTTCGATCGGTCGGGACCGTCGAATACTCCGACACCACCGCCTTCAGCCGCTGCCAGTGCGAACCCGGCCAATAGAGCCGACCGCAGCCGGTGCACGACGTGAACTCCGTCTGCTCAGCGGCCACCCGCGGCGGCAGGCGACCGGCGATATCGCCCCTTTCGGCGGGCCGCAGCATGGCATTGCACTCGAGGCAACGGCTGAACGGGCGGATGCCCTCGCGCAGGCCGAAGTGCGCGACGACCTCGCGCAACTGCTCTTCGGTGGTGCGCGCCCGCACGTAGCGCCCGCGCGCCACCCGCCGATGCTTGAGCAGCTCGCGGTCGCGGCTCAGCACGATGCGTCCATCGTCGTCGGCGAGGCCGGCGAGCGAGCGATCCGGCGCGTCGCGCGCCAGCTCGGTGTCGAAACCGAGCAGCCGCAGCCGCCGCGCCAGGCCGCCCAGGTGCGCGTCGGCGAGGAAGCGCGGCGCCGGATCTCCCGAGGCGGGGCGCATCGCCTCGGCCGGGAACACGTCGAGCGAATCGGTCGCCCGCAGCAGGTGCCCGAGCCCGGCGGGGCGGCCGTCGACCAGGACCCGGCCGACCTCGGTGTGGGGCACCCCGAGCGCCTCGATCGCGTGCTTGGCGGTCGCGCGCTCGGCGCAGGGCCATTCGAAGGCGCGATCGCGCAGGTCCGGGCGAAGGAGGTCGTTGAGCTCGTCGTGGAAGCGGAAGTGCGGCATCGGCCGGGGCTGTGGCAAGCTGATCGAAAGGAAGATGCACCAGCATGGACGATAGCGCGGTCGCGACTGCGGCGCCGAGCCCGTCGGAGTGGCTCGCGTTCGCGTTCATCCGCGACGCGCCGCGCATGCCCAACGGCCAGTACCTGGGCATCGAGACTGCGCCGGTCGAGCCCTGGCCGCACCAGCGCGTCGTCGCGCGGCGGCTGGTCGACGGATGGCCGCTGTCGTGGATGCTCTGCGACGAAGTGGGGCTGGGCAAGACGATCGAAGCCGGCCTCGCGCTGCGCGCGCTGCGGATGTCCGGCTACGTCGGGCGCGCGTTGATCGCGGTGCCCGCGAGCATTGCCGCGCAGTGGCAGCGCGAAATGGCGGACAAGTGCCTGCTGCCGTTCGCCCGCGCGCTCGGCGGGGCGCACCCCCGTCACCGGGTACTGCTGCCGCGCGAGCACGAGCGTGCCGCAGCTTCGCTGTTCGCGCCCGAGCTGGTGATCGTCTCGACCGGGCTGCTCACGCGGCGCGAGCGACAGCCCGAGCTGAAGGGTGCCGACGGCTGGGATCTGGTGCTGCTCGACGAGGCACATTGCGCGCGCCGATCGAATCCGACTGCCGGCCCAGATCGCCCGCCGCGATGGACGCGGCTCTACCGGATCGCGCGCGACGTGCTGCGCCCGAAGGCCGCTGCGCTGTGGCTCGCCACGGCGACGCCGATGCAGCTCGAGCCGATCGAGGCGATCGATCTTGCGACGCTCACGCGACGGCTCGGGCCCTTCGCGCTCGAACCCCGGGTCGCGCTCGCCTACTACGGACTGCTCGCGAGGCTGCGCGCCGGTGCGGGGCTCGAGCCGCTGGAATGGCGCTTCGTCGCGCGCGTGGCGCGGCACGTGATGCGCTTCGACGCCGCAGCCGCCCGCTTCGTCGAGCGCGCAGTGATGCGCGGACGTGCGGGCGCAGCGCTGCGGCGCTGGCTCGACGCCCCCGACACGGCCAGCGCCGCGCCGGCGCCGTCGCTGCGCAAGGCGGTGCTGCGGCTGCTGTTCGCGGTGGCGCCGCTATCGCGGGCGATGATGCGGCACGACCGCGGCTTGCTGCGCCGCTACCAGCGCCAGGGGCGCCTGGCTGCGCCGCTGCCCACGCGCAAGGTCCACCTGCCTGCGATCCGGCTCATGGCCGCGGAGCGGGAGGTCTACGACCTGTTCGCGCCGTATTGCCGCACCCTCGCCGAGCAGGTCAGGGCGCACAGCCGGCAGCGCATCGCCGTCGGCTTCATGCTGAGTTTCTTCGGCCTGCGCTTCGCGTCGAGCTACAAGGCGATCCACGACACGCTGGTGCGGCGGCGCGACCGGGTCGTCGCAGCGCTGGAGGGCCGACCGCTTCCGTCGTCGGGCGAGACGGTCGGCTGGAGCGAGCGCGATTGGGACGAGCGCGACTGGGAGGATCACGAGTGGGAACGGCGTGATCTGGAGGGGCGCGCCCACGACGAGGCCGACACGCCGGACGACGAACTGCTGACGGCCGGCCTGCACTGGCGCAGCCGGGTCGACCTCGGCTGGGAGGCCGAGCAGTTGACGGCGCTGCTCGAGCGGCTCGCGCCGCTTGCGCAGCTGCGCTCGCCGAAGGTGCGCGCGCTGCTGAAGGCGCTGCGCGCGCGCCGCGGCACGGACGGGCGCCTGCGGCAGGCCGTCGTCTTCACGCGCTTCTACGACACGCTGGTCGACCTGCAGGGCTGGGTCGAGCGCGACGAGCCCTCGTTGCGCCTGGGGGTCTTCTCGGGGCCGCGCTGTGCGTGGATGGACGAGGCACGGGGCTGGCACGGAGCCAGCCGCGAGGAAGTGAAGCGGCGCTTCGTCCGCGGCGACATCGACCTGTTGTTGTGCACCGACGCGGCCGCCGAGGGGCTGAATCTGCAGTCGGCCGACCTGCTGGTCAATTTCGACCTGCCGTGGAATCCGATGAAGCTCGAGCAGCGGATCGGCCGGATCGATCGCATCGGCCAGCGCCATCGCACGATCCACGTGATCAACCTCGCCTACCCCGGCACGGTGGAGGAGGAGGTGTACGTACGGCTGCTGCGGCGAGTCCAGGGCGCGGCCGGCACCGTGGGGGCGCAGCCGCTGGTCGTGTTGCCGGTCGATCCGGCCGACCTGCGGCGCCTGTCGACCGGCGAGCTCGAGCCGGAGCGTCTCGAGGCAATGGTGCGCGAGCGGATTCGGCTGGCGCGCGAGCGCGCCGAGTCGATGTCGCCGACCGCGGCCGAGCTTCACGCGCTGTACCGCGAGCTCGGCGAGGAGCGGGCGGCGACGAGTCTGCCCATCACGCTCGGGCAGGTCTTCGAGACGATCGCCGGTTCGCCGACCCTGAAGGCGCTCGGCAGCGAGCGGATCGAGACGCCGCACGGGGCGGCGCTGCTCGTTCGCGGGATCCCCGGCTTCGTGCCCTGCCTGCTCACCGTGTCGCGCGCGCTGCACGAGCGCGGCCTGCCGGAGCGCGACGAGCCGCTGCGTTTCGCCACCTGGGGCGAGCCCGTGTTCGACGCGCTGGTGGCACACGTGCTTGCGTACGGCCATGCTTATGCGGGCTTCGCCCGCGGCTGCGCCGAGGTGCCCGGAACGCGCGCGAGCGTCGTGTCCTGGGTCGTGTCGACGAACGCCGGCCCGGTCGTCGTCGAGGAGTTCGCGCAGCTTGCGACGCTGCAGCCGGGGGGCGCGCGCCGGCCCGATGCCGCGGCGCTCGAACGGGCCACCCAACGCGCCGCCGCACGAGCCGAAGCCGTCGCGAGCCTGCGGCAGGTCGAGCGCGACGCGTCGCTGGCCGCAGTGACGCACCACCGGATTCACCGCGCGCTGGCCGCGAAGCTGGTCGCGTCCGCGCCGAAGGGAAGCCGGCTGCGCGAACTGGAGGCGCATCTACCCGATTGCACGCGCACGCTGCGGATTCCGAAGCTGGACCCGGCGCTGGTCGCCGCCGAGGCGGAGTACGGCCTGCTCGAAACGAAGCGCGACGCGGTCGACCTGCCAGCCTTCTACCAGCGCTGCCTGGTGGCGACGCTCGAGCGCGAGCGGCTGGCGCTCAGGCGCGCTCGCCGCGGCGAAGCCGAGGACGAGATTGCGCTGGCGGAGCTGGCCGAGCGCCTGCTGCGCGGAACGGGCCCGATCCGGTAGCGCGACCGACCCGACAGCCCACGGCCGTGCCCGCTGCGATGCGAACACCTCGTACCGCTTCGATTGCAGTACCGGCTGAGCGGGGGCATAATCGGGGGCATTACACCTGAGGATTCGGCAAATGCCCCTGACCGACGAAGCCATTCGCCGCGCCATGCCTGCAGCCAAACCCGTTCGCATGTTCGACGGCGGCGGGCTCTACATCGAAATCTCGCCCGCGGGCGGAAAGCTCTGGCGTTTCAAGTATCGGTTCGGCGGCAAGGAAAAGAGGTTGGCGCTCGGGGCTTATCCTGCCGTTCCGCTCGAGGGCTGCAGGGACGCAGTCACCGGGGAATGGATTCCAGGCGCCAGGGAGAAGCGCGAGGAAGCGCGGCGGCTGCTGGCCAACGGGGTCGACCCCGCCGAGCGCCGCAAGGCGCGAAAGGCCGAAAGCCGCGCGCATGCGTCGCATGCGGCGGCCGGCAGTCTTCCCGGCGAAACGGCGTGGGCCAGTCGCGTTCCGGGGCGCAAGGCGCAGCGGGAACTGAGGGAAGAGGTGCTCTACGAGACCGCCGCCCGGTGGTTCAACAACCACGGCTATCACGGCACGTCGTTGAGCGACCTGGCGAAGGAGCTGGGGATCACCAAGGCCGCGCTGTACAACTACGTCTCGAGCAAGAGGGAGTTGCTCTACAACATACACGTGCGCTCGCTGCAGGCGGCGCGGGCCGCCCAGGACAGTGCGGCCACCGAGAGCACCGGCCTCGGCAGGGTCCGCAAGATGATCTTCAACTATGTCGCTGCGATCACCGAGTCGCCGACCGTGACGTTCATCCTGCTGGAAGACGGGGCTCTGGCTCCCGAGCAGGCCGAGGAAGTACTCGCCGCCCGGCGCGCGCTCGATCACGAGTTCCGGAGCTGGGTCGCCGAGGGAATACGCGACAAGTCGATCCTGCCGTGCGATCCCCAGCTGGTGTCGTTGCTGGTGACGGGGAGCATGGCATGGGTGACGAAATGGTACGACCCGAAAGGCCCCTGGACCGGCGAACAGGTGGCTGAAGCGATGAGCGTGCTGTATGCGCGAATGCTGGGCAGCGCGCCGATCGGCCCGCTTCCGGCCAGCGTCGGCATGATCGTCCCGGAGGGCGGGCTCTGGATGCCGCCGCCCGTGCGGCCCGTCGGCGCCGGCTCCCGATCGCGTCGACCAGACCGCCCGTAGTTCGTTGACATGTAACCGATCGGTAATTAGACTGATCGGGCGGTTAACCTTGCCACCGGTCGAGCATCACCCGCGGGTCGATCGTCCGGGCCGAGGCTTCCCCGATGATCAGGTGCGTTCGACGCAATTTCGATCGTTCACTCACGAGAGGGAGAGGGTATGCGCTGGAGACTGGTGACGCTGGGGGCTGCGCTGGCGCTCGTGGCGGGGGCGGCGTCGGGCCAGACCCAGGGCGTGAGCAGGACCGAGATCGTGGTCGGTTCGCTGCAGGACCTGTCCGGTCCGATCGCCAGCCTCGGCAAGGCGAGCCGCAACGGGATGCAGATGCGGATCGACGAGCAGAACGAAAAGGGCGGCATTCACGGCCGCAAGATCCGGTTCGTCGTCGAAGACCACGCCTACGACCCCAAGCGCGCAGTCCTCGCGACGCACAAGCTGCTCGAGCAGGACAAGATCTTCCTGATGCTGGGGCACATCGGCACGCCGACGAACGTCGCGGTGATGCCGCTGCTGTTCGAGCGCAACGTGATCAACCTGTTTCCCTTCAGCCCGGGCAGGCAGATGTTCGATCCGGTGCATCGCCTGAAGTTTGCGTCCTTTACTCCCTATTACGACCAGGCGCGCCAGTCCGTCCCCGTGCTCGTCAGGCAGAGGGCGCTGAAGAAACCCTGCATCATCTACCAGGACGACGACTACGGCATCGAGCACCTCAAGGGTGCCGAGGAGGGCCTGAAGACCATCGACCTGCAGTGGGTCGAGAAGACTTCGTACAAGCGCGGCGCGACCGACTTCTCGTCGCAGGTGGCACGCATGAGAAGTGCGGGTTGCGATCTGGTCGTCCTGGGCACGCTCATCCGCGAGACGATCGGAACCGTCGCCGAGGCTCGAAAGACGGGCTTCAATCCGGTCTTCCTGGGGACGACCGGGATCTACTACGACCAGATCCACAAGCTCGGCGGCCCCGCCATGGACGGAATCGTCGCGACGCACACGGCTGCGGTGCCGTATCCCGATAGCGGGTCGGAGCAGGTGCGTGCGTGGATCCAGCGCTACAAGAGCAGGTTCGGCGAAGACCCGTGGATGCATTCGGTCTACGGGTACGCGAACGCCGAGGCCATGATCATCGCGCTGGAGAAGGCCGGTCCCGACCTGAGCACCGAGTCGCTCATCAGGGCGATCGAGGCGACCAGGTTCCCCACGGACATCTTCGGCAGCGCGGAGATGACCTTCAGCCCCACCAAGCGCCTCGGGTCGAGCCTTTATCGATTCGCCGAAATTCGCGACGGTCGCTGGGTGACGACGTCGGACTACTTCGGCGAGCGCTGAGCCGCCTGCCGCGGCGCCGGCGCGCCGCGGCCCTTCAACGGGCCCGCCATCCTGGGGATGGCCGGGGCACGCCAGGACTGACCATGCATCTGGAATTCACGCCGGAAGATCGGGACTTCCGCGCCATCGTGCGCGAGTTCATCGACGGCAACCTGCCGGCCGACATCGCGGCCAGGGTCCATGCGCGCATGCCGCTCGGCAAGGACGACTTCACGCGCTGGCAGAGGATCCTGCACGACAGGGGGTGGGGCGTCCCGGCATGGCCGCGGGAATTCGGCGGCGCGGGATGGACCCCGATACAGCAATACATCTTCGAGGAGGAATGCGCCGACGCCGGCGCGCCGATGCAACTTCCGTTCGGCCCGAAGATGGTCGGCCCGGTCATCATGGCCTTCGGGAACGATTTCCAGCTGGAGCGGTTCCTGCCCGGCATCGCTTCGGGCGAAGACTGGTGGTGCCAGGGCTTCTCCGAGCCCGGCGCGGGTTCCGACCTCGCCTCCCTGAAGATGCGTGCCGAACGTGTTTCGGGCCCGGACGGCGGGCACTACCTGGTCAACGGGCAGAAGACCTGGACCACTTATGCGCACTACGCCGACTGGATCTTCTGCCTGGTGCGCACCCGCAGCGACGGCCGCCCGCAAGAGGGGATTTCGTTCCTCCTGGTCGACATGAAGACGCCCGGCGTCAGCGTCCGACCCATCGTCATGCTCGACGGTGGGCACGAGATCAACGAAGTGTGGTTCGAGAACGTCGAAGTTCCGGCGGGCAACCTGGTGGGCGATGAAAACAGGGGCTGGACGTACGCCAAGTTCCTGCTCGACCAGGAACGTACCGATATCGCTCGCGTGGGCCGCTCCAAGGCCGCACTCAAGTACCTGAAGACGATCGCGCGCCGTGAACTCGACGGCGGGCGCCCGCTGATCGAGAACCAGCGCTTTCGCGACAGGATCGCCCAGGTGGAAATCGAGTTGATGGCCCTCGAGATCACGAACCTGCGCGCGCTGTGCACCATGGCCAGGAAGCGCGCACCGGGTCCCGAGCCATCGCTGCTGAAGCTCAAAGGCTCGGAGATCGAGCAGATGCTGAGCGAACTGATGATGCGGGCACTGGGCCATCGCTCGATACCCAGGGTCGAAGGATCGATCGATGCGAACCAGCCTGGCGAGCCGATCCACTCCGATTTCGCCGCGCCACTCTCCGGCAACTATTTCAATTGCCGCAAGACGTCGATCTACGGCGGCTCCAACGAGATCCAGAGGAACATCATCTCCAGGATGATCCTCGGGCTCTGAGTATCCCGACGAGGCGAGACGACGGTGAATTTCGACTACGACGAAGAACAACTGGCGCTCCAGGAAACGCTGCGCCGCTTCATCGGCAGGGAATACGACTTCGAGAAGCGGCGGACTTCCATCGCGTCCGCCGACGGGTTCAGTCGCAGCGTGTGGTCGAAGTTTGCCGATCTGGGCATTCTCGCCATGCCCTTTCCAGGCAGCCTCGACGGCGCCGACGGCACTGCGGTCGACACCATGCTCGTCATGGAGATTCTCGGGCGCGGCCTGGTCGTCGAACCGTATCTGACGACGGTCGTCCTGTGCGGTGGCCTGATCCGCGACGCCGGCAGCGATTCGCAGCAAAGGGCCCTGTTGCCGCGCATCGCCCGAGGGACGCTGTTGATGGCCCTCGCTCACCACGAGCCCGGCACGCGCTACGAGTCGAGGCACGTCGCGACGTGGGCAAGGCGTGAAGGCAGCCGCTACGTGATCGACGGTGCCAAGACTGTCGTGCTCGGCGGAGATGCTGCAGACAAGCTGATCGTCTCCGCACGCACGGCCGGCGACGTGCGCGACGATGCCGGCATCTCGCTGTTCATCGTCGATGCGAAGGCGTCCGGAGTCCGCGTCATCGGCTACCCGACGCAGGATGACAGGCGCGCTGCCGACGTCGAACTCGCCGGAGTGCGGGTAGGGGCTGATGCCCTGGTGGGGGAGAGGGATCGCGCGCTGCCGATCGTCGAGCGCGCCATCGATCGATCGATCGCGGCCCTGTGCGCCGAGGCCGTGGGCATCATGTCAGTCCTGAACGAGGCGACGCTCGAATACCTGAAGGTACGCAAGCAGTTCGGCCAGCCGATCGGCAGTTTCCAGGCGCTTCAACACCGGATGGTCGACATGGTGGTCGCGACAGAGCAGGCTCGTTCGATGGCGACCCTGGCGGCGGTTCGCGCCGATTCGCACGATGCGGCCGAGCGGCGAATGGCGATCTCGGCGGCCAAGGCCCATGTCGGCCAGGCGTCGCGTCGCGTGGGCCAGGAGGCGGTGCAGCTGCATGGCGGCATGGGCGTGGTCGACGCGCTCGCCGTCAGCCACTGTTTCAAGCGCCTCACGATGATCAACGCCACGTTCGGCGACGCCGACCATCACCTCGGGTACGTCAGCGACCGCATGCTGGTCGCATGAGCGGACACTGACCACAGCCGCCTCGACCGCGGTCGTCGCCCTGACGCACGATTCTCGCTTCCCGATGACCCCTCGGCCGTGGTCGAATGGCGCCAGACGGGAGGGGAAAGATGCCGGTCCGGAATCTGGCGGTGGCGGCGGTTTTCGAAGAGCTGGCGGACAGGCTCGCCATCCAGGGGGCCAACGTCTTTCGCATCAATGCCTACCGCAACGCCGCCCGCACGCTGCAGGAACTCAGCGGGGACGTCGGGCAGATGATCGAGCAGGGCCGCGACCTCACGGAATTGCGCGGCATCGGTACGGACCTCGCCGGCAAGATCCACGAGATCGTCGCCACGGGCACCTGCGAGCTGCTCGAGCGCCTGCGCCACGAAATGCCGCCGGCGGTCA
>OEIU01001591.1_pt1 | contig 14188 bp, 9 predicted proteins | sample 1539221 | NCBI WGS metagenome assembly OEIU01 (sample SAMN03792071, study PRJEB22550) | activated sludge metagenome | feature: wastewater treatment plant; material: activated sludge; isolation source: Wastewater treatment plant of a petroleum refinery complex | place: Argentina: Zarate | collected...
GGCGGGATCAGCCGAAGCCGCCGTTCCGGCGTCGCAGCCGGCGGGGCGCGCACTGCTGCTGCTCGGCGATCAGATCTACACCGATGCTACCGCCGGCCTGTTCGATCCGTCCGATGCCGACGCGCGCGACGTCAAGCCGTACGAGCGTCTGTTCCGGATACCGTCGCTGCGCTGGCTGCTGCGCCGGGTGCCGGCCTTCATGATGCTGGACGACCATGAGCTGATCGACAACTGGGAGCCGGCCCGCGACGGCACGGTGAACGCGGCGCGGCTGCAGGCCGGCCGGGCCGGATATCTGAAGTTCCAGCGCTGCGCGGGGCCGCCGCGGCCGCCGGCGATCGGCGACTCCGCGCACCCGCTGTGGTACCGGTTCGAGGTCGACGGCCTGCCGTTCTTCATGGTCGACAGCCGCACCGAACGCACGTCGCGTTCGGCCGCGACGCTCACCGATGCGCGGATGATCAGCGACGCGCAGTACGCGGCGCTGCGCGACTGGCTGCTGGCGCTGCATGCGCGCGATCGGGCCGAAGGGCGCACCGGCGACCGCGCGCGGCCCAAGTTCATCGCATCGCCGGCGATGATGTTTCCGCGGCGGCTGCGCTGCCACGAACCGGGCACGTCGGCGGGCGCGCTGCGGGCCGACGGCTGGGACGGCTATCCGGCCACCAGCAACCGGCTGCTCGCGCTGATCGCCGCCCGGCGCATCGAGAACGTCGTGTTCCTGTCGGGCGACGAGCACCTGGCGGTCGTCGCGCGGGCCGTCCTGCAGCAGCAGGGCGCCGAGCCGGTCACCGTGCACTCGGTCCATTGTCCGGCGCTGTTCGCCCCGTATCCGTTCGCCAACGGCACGCCGCCGGAGTTCGCCGAATGCGAGAGCTGGACCTTCGGCGACCCGGAGGCCGGCGCCGGCGGGCCGCTTCACCACTGCACGGTGCGCGCGCGGTTCTTCGGCCCCGGCAACGGCTTCGCGATGGTCGACGTGCGCCGCGCCGATGGCCGCGTCAGCGTGACGTTCTCGCTGGAGAACGGCGAAGAGCTCACCGTGCCGCTGGAACGCTGACCCGCACCCGGCCGTCGGCCGCGCTGCGCCGCGCCGTCAGCCGCGGCCGGGCGGCGCGCTGAGCCCCAGCTCGGCGGCCACGAACACCGCCTCGGTCCGATTGTTGACGCCCAGCGCCCTGAACAGCGCCGACAGATGCTGCTTGACGGTGCCTTCGGACACCTTCAGCTCGCGCGCGATCATCTTGTTCGACTTGCCCTGCACCGCCAGCAGCAGGATCTGCAACTGCCGCTCGGTCAGCCGCGCACCCGGTTCATGCGCCTCGCGCGGCCGCGGCGCCTGCGTCGTTGCCGACGACGTCACGGCCGGCGCCGGTTCGGCGCCGCGCATCCCGAGCACCTGCGGCGGCAGGTAGGTGCCGCCGGACAGCACGAGCCGCAGCGCCGACACCAGCACCGCGGGCGTCGAGGACTTGGGGATGAAACCGGCCGCGCCGGCCTCGATGCAGTCGCGCACCAGCGCGGCGTTCTCCTCGCTGGACAGCACGACGACGGTGCTGTCGGCGAAGGCGGCCTTGACCGCCCGCAGGCCGTCGAGGTCGCGGACATCCGGCAGGTGCAGATCCAGCAATATCAGATCGATGTCGTCGCGATCCGCATGCGCGAGCGCGCTGGCGACGGTGTGGCCTTCCAGGAAGCTGATCGCCGGGTCGAGGTCGGCGAGCAGGTACTTGAGCCCATGGCGAAACAGGGTGTGGTCGTCTACCAGCAAAACGATCATCGCGGAAATTTCCTAGGATGAAACAACCCCCACGCTCACTTCGTTCGCTGCCCCCCGAGGGGGCGCGTCAGCGGCTTCGGGCGGCCGGGCGCCGCTGACACGGCGCGGATCGGAACAGCACGGACGTTACCGCGAAATCGTGGCGGCGGGGTCCGTTCGCCACCGGCACCGGCCCGTGCACGGGTGGGTGCCGGTCCTCATCCGTACCGCAGAGGCCGCGCGCCATCCGGCCGTACCGCCCGGCTCGCGCGCCGGCGGCGAGCCAGCGGCAATTATCCGATCGGCCAGTCCGTTCGGCCAAACCCTTACTTGTGAATGGCCGTTACGCGGATGTTCAGTTGCACGCGCGACCGACAAGATGACACCACATTCCAACATTGTTGCGGGAGGTCACGAAATGGCGTTGCAGATGGATCAGGGCTCGGCGGCCATCGATCGCGCCGTCCCGAGCGCCGTACCGGGTGTCCTTCCGCCCACCCCGCTGTTGCCGCTGCAACGGCCGGCGGCGCCGATCTCCACGTCGCTGCTGCGGGTCGGCCGCCCGTCGACCTGGCAGCGCCTGCCCGACGCGATGCTGTCGCGCCAGGCGATCGTCGACATGTTCACCCGCCCGGCGATGCTGATCGATGGCCGCCGCGCGCTGCACGGGACCAACCGCGCGGCCGATCGTCAGTTGGCGGCCGCGCAGTGGGTGTCGCAGAAGCAGGGGCACCTGGCCTGCCCCGAGGCCGACAGCGAAGCGCGCCTGTCGGCGCTGATCGCCGAGCTGCTGATGGCCGGACAGATGGGGCTGACCGCGCCGGCGCGCTGGCTGCGGCTCGACGACGCGCCGCATGTCGGCGTGATGCCGGCCACGCTGGCCCTGCTGACCGCCGACAGCCGCCGGCCCGGCGAGGCACTGATCCTGCTGACCCTGCATGATCCCGACTATGGGCACCATGTCGACGCGCGGATGCTCGAGGAGCTGTTCGAGATGACGCCGGCCGAAGCACGGGTGGCCTGCGCACTGGTGCGCGGCCTGTCGCCCCGGCAGACCGCCGAGCTGTGCGGCGTGGCGCTGGGCACGGTGCGCACGCAGTTGAAGGCGGTGTTCTCCAAGACCCGCACCCGCCGCCAGGCCGAGCTGGTGCGCCTGCTGATCGGCCTGAGCCCGGCCTGAGTTCAGCCTGCGCTGGGCTCGAGCTCGGCCTGCGCTGGGCCGGAGCTCGGCCTGAGCCCGGCCTGCGCCCGCGGCCCGAGCGGCCGGATTCCGTGCACGGATGGCGTGTGCACGCAGGCCGATCCACTCGCGGATCAGCGCATGCCCGGCATCATCCCCTTCATGCCGCGCATCATCTTCGCCAGGCCGCCCTTGCTCATCTTCTTCATCATCGCCTGCATCTGCTCGAACTGAGCGAGCAGGCGGTTGACCTCCTGGACCTGGACGCCGGCGCCGGCGGCGATCCGGCGCTTGCGCGACGCCTTGATCAGTTCCGGCTTGCTGCGTTCCTGCGCGGTCATCGAGTGGATGATGCCCTGCATCCGGCGCAGCTCGCGTTCGGCCTTCGACATGTCGGCGCCGGCGGCGGCCTGCTGGAACTGGGCCGGCAGCTTGTCCATCAGCGACGACAGGCCGCCCATCTTCTTCATCTGCCCGAGCTGCGCGGCGAAGTCGTTCAGATCGAAGCGGTTGCCGGACTTCAGCTTGTCGGCCAGATCCTTCGCGGCCTTCTGGTCGACGTTCTTCTGCGCCTCCTCGACCAGCGACAGGATGTCGCCCATGCCCAGGATGCGCTGCGCCATCCGTTCCGGATGGAAGCTGTCGAGCCCGTTCAGCTTCTCGCCGACGCCGACGAACTTGATCGGCTTGCCGGTGATCGCCTTGACCGACAGCGCCGCGCCGCCGCGCGAGTCGCCGTCGAGCTTGGTCAGCACGACGCCGGTCAGCGGCAGCGCCTCGTTGAATGCGCGCGCGGTGTTCACCGCGTCCTGGCCCTGCATCGCATCGACGACGAACAGCGTCTCGATCGGATCGAGCGCCCGGTGCAGCTCGGCGATCTCGCGCATCATCTGCTCGTCGATTGCCAGCCGTCCGGCGGTATCGACCAGCAGCACGTCGTGATAGTGGGTGCGGGCCCAGTTGACCGCGGCCCGGGCGATGTCGACCGGCTTCTGCTGCGCGGTGGACGGAAAGAAATCGGCGCCGGCCTGCTCGGTCACCGTGCGGAGCTGCTCGATCGCCGCCGGCCGGTAGACGTCGCAGGACACCGTCAGCACCTTCTTGCGCCGGTTCTCGCGCAACCACTTGGCCAGCTTGCCGACGGTGGTGGTCTTGCCGGCGCCCTGCAGGCCGGCCATCAGCACGATCGCCGGCGGCTGCGTCGCGAAGTTCAGCTCGGCGGCGGCGCCGCCCATCAGATCGGTCAGCTCGCGGTTGACCACGCCCACCAGCGCCTGGCCCGGCGTCAGGCTGGTCAGCACCTCCTGGCCCATCGCCTTCTCGCGGATCCGCGCGATCAGGTCGCGCACCACCGGCAGCGCCACGTCGGCCTCGAGCAGCGCGATGCGGATCTCGCGCAGCATTTCCTGCGTGTTGGCCTCGGTCAGACGCGCTTCGCCGCGCAGTGTCTTGACCACACGCGCAAGTCGCTGGGACAGATTGTCGAGCATGGGGCTTGGGTTAAACTGGGTCGATGAGCATTCTACTGGTTGCGGTGTTCGCGCTGCCCGCGGTGCTTTATCTGGCGGCGTGGTTTCGCGGCTATCGTTTCAGGGTCGGGCCGGCGATGGTCGTTGCCGGGGCCGGCGCCGATGCGGCCACCGCGGCGCTCGACGCGCTTCACCGCGCGGCCGGTACCGGCGTCTCGCCCGGAAGGCAGGCCGGCGCGCCGCGCGGCGGCGAGACCGTCAATACGCTGCTGATCCTGGTCGGCCTGGTGCTGCACGCCGGTTCGATCGCCGTCGCGATGACCGGCTCGGTCGAGCGCATGCCCGACGGCCTGCCGTCCAGCGGCCTGCACTACGGCTTCGCGCAGGCGCTGTCGGTCACGCTGTGGTTCGGCATCGTGCTGCTGTGGCTCGAAAGCCTGCGGATGCGGGTCGAGGCGCTGCAGACCGTCGTGCTGCCGGTGGCGGCGGTGGCGGTCGTGCTGCCGCTGTTCTTTCCCGGCGCGAACCTGTCGCGGCTGGCCGGGCAGCCGCTGTTCGTGCCGCATCTGCTGGTGGGTACGCTCGCCTATGGGGTGCTGCTGCTGGCGGCGCTGCATGCCGCGCTGATGACGGCCGCCGAACGCGCGCTGCATGGCGCGGCCGGCTCGCAGCGTTCGGTGTTCGCCCGCTGGTTCGACCAGCTCCCGCCGCTGATGGCGCTCGAGCGCATCCTGTTCCGGTTCATCACCGCCGGCTTCGTGCTGCTGACCCTGACCGCGCTGTCGGGCATGGTGTTCTCCGAACAGGTGTTCGGCCGGCCGATGCGCGTCGATCACAAGACGGTGTTCACGCTGATCGCCTGGGCGTTGTTCGGCATGCTGCTGATCGGCCGCCTCCGCTGGGGCTGGCGCGGCCGCACCGCGCTGCGGCTGACGTTGTCGGGCTTCGTGGTGCTGATGCTCGCCTATGTCGGCAGCCACTTCGTCCGCGAGGTGATCCTGCAACGGATGCAGGGTTGATGCGCGGGTCGGCAACGGTGCTGGTCGTCGTAACAAGAGGCTGAACGGAACGCCGGATGGGCAAGCTGCTGTCTTGGGTGCTGCTGATCGTGCTGGGCTGGGCGATCTGGAAGCTGGTCGTCATCTCCCAGCGCAAGCAGCAGGCGCGGCAGGCCGGGCGCGGTCAGCCCGGCGCTGGTGCCGGCGCCGGCGCCGGCGACGCGCGCGAACCGCGGGCGGTCGGGCAGGGCGAGCTGATGGTCCGCTGCGCGCATTGCGGAATCTATCTGCCGCAGTCCGAGGCGCTGGCCGGCGGCGAGCATCGCTACTGCAGCGCCGCGCATCGCGCCGCCGGGCCGCGCGACCATGAACGGGTCGACTCCGATCCGGCGCTCTGACGTGCTGGCGGCGCCGCCGGTGCGCGGCGGCGCGCCCACCGATGCGCAGCTTTCGGCGCTGCGGTTCTTCTCGGTGTCGCGGGTCATCGTCGCGCTGATGCTGCTGCTGTTCGCCGGGCTCAACGATCAGCTTGCGGTGTTCGAAAGCCCGGCCAGCCGCCAGAAGTTCACCCACATCACGCAGTTCTATCTGCTGCTGGCGGTGGCCTGGCTGGTGGCCGCGCCGGTGCTGCGGCGGTACTTCCAGCCGCTGCTGGTCGCGCAGGTGATGACCGACCTGCTGCTGCTGACGCTGCTGGTGCATTACGCCGGCGGCCAGCGCAGCGGCCTGGGCGTGCTGCTGGTCGCCGCGGTGGCCGGCGCCTCGGTGCTGTCGACCACCGCGCTGGCCGGCTTCTTCGCGGCGATGGCGGCGCTGCTGCTGCTGACGGAAACCGGCTGGCAGGCGATCGGCGGCGATCCGGCCGATCCGTCGGCGTTCTTTCGGGCCGGCCTGATCGGCGCCGCCGGTTTCGTGACCGCCTACGTCGTCAACTGGCTGGGCGTGCGTCTCGACCGCCAGGAGTGGCTGACCCGCCAGCGCGATGCCGATCTGCGCAACCAGCTCGCGATCACCCAGCTCGTCGTCGCCGAGCTGCAGCAGGGTGTGCTGGTGGTCGACGACGACGGATCGGTGCGCACGATGAACCGCGCGGCGCAGGCGCTGCTGGGTGCGCCGTCGCACACCGGTCCGTCGCTGCTGGCGGCCGGCGGCGACGGGCCGTGGTCGAGAATAGGCCGCGCCTACCGCGACTGGCACGGCGGCGGTCTGCCGCGCCCCGAGGCGGTCGAGCTGGATCTGGGGCCGCAGTCGGCAGGCGGCGGCGACCATCGGGTGCGCATGCGCTTCCTGCACTCGCAGGCCGCCTCGGGCGATACGGTGCTGGTGCTGGTGCTGGAGGATCTGCGCAGCGTCGAGGAACGCGCGCAACAGTTGAAGCTCGCGTCGATGGGCCGGCTGTCGGCCTCGATCGCGCACGAGATCCGCAATCCGCTGGCGGCGATCCGCCATGCCAACAGCCTGATGGCCGAGAACCTGGACGATCCGGGTCTGCAGCGGCTGAGCCGCATCGTCGAGACCAACACGGTCCGCATCAACCACATCGTCGAGGATGTGCTGTCGATCTCGCGGCGCGAACCGCCGGCGCGCGAGCCGATCGACCTGGCGCGCTTCCTGCCTGCATTCCTGGCGGAATTCACCGCCACCGTGGGGACCGATCCGCGGCGCATCGTCTGCTCGCTCGACAGCGACGCGCCGCTGCTGTTCGATTCGAACCACCTGCGGCAGGTGCTGGTCAACATCCTGTCGAATGCGCTGCGCTATGCGTCGGCGTCCCCGGGGTCGGTCAGCCTGCGCTGGCTGTCGCGCGGCGACGATCGACTAGAATTGAGGGTCGCTGACGATGGCCCCGGCCTGGCGCCCGAGGTGCTGCAGCATCTGTTCGAACCTTTTTTCACCACCGAGGCGCGGGGAACCGGGTTGGGCCTCTATCTGGCACGAGAGCTCTGTCATGCGAACGGCGCGGTGCTGCGCTACGAAAGGCTGGCGCCCGAATCCGGCGGCCGCGGCGAGTTCATCGTCGAGCCGCAGCGAGTGCAGCAGGAGGCACGATGACTGATCCGCTGCCGCCTTCGCCATCCTCGCCGGCCGCGCGGGCGGCTGCGCCGCGCAACGGGCGTCTGCCGCGGGTGCTGGTGGTCGACGACGAAGCCGACCTGCGCGAGCTGCTCGACCTGACCCTGATCCGGATGGGCCTGGACGTCGACTGCGCGTCGACCCTGGATCAGGCGCGCCGCTTCCTCGCGCAGCACTCGTATTCGCTGTGCCTGACCGACATGCGGCTGCCCGACGGCGAGGGGCTGGAGCTGGTCGCGCAGATCAGCCGCGAGGCGCCCAACACGCCGGTGGCGGTCATCACCGCGTTCGGCAGCACCGAGAACGCGATCGCCGCGCTGAAGGCCGGCGCGTTCGACTACCTGGCCAAGCCGGTCGCGCTGGAGGCGCTGCGCAGCCTGGTGCGTTCGGCGATCCATACCGGCGGCGGCTCGGAGCGGTCGTCGGCCGCCGATCCGGCCGATCCGCTGAGCGCGCAGTTGCTCGGCGAATCCGCTGCGATCTGCGAGGTGCGTGCGTCGATCCGCCGGCTGGCCCGCAGCATGGCGCCGGTGGCGATCACCGGCGAATCCGGCTCCGGCAAGGAGCTGGCCGCCCGGCTGGTGCACCAGTCGGGATCGCGGGCGGCGCAGCCGTTCGTCGCGGTGAACTGCGGTGCGATCCCCGAGACGCTGATGGAGTCGGAGTTCTTCGGCTACAAGCGCGGCGCCTTCACCGGTGCCGACCAGGAACGCGACGGCTTCTTCCAGGCGGCGATCGGCGGCACGCTGTTCCTCGACGAGGTGGCCGATCTGCCGCTGGCGATGCAGGTCAAGCTGCTGCGGGCGATCCAGGAGAAGCGCGTGCGCAAGGTCGGCGCCACCACCGAGGAACCGGTGGACGTGCGGATCATCAGCGCCACGCATCAGGATCTGGCCCAGTGCGTGCTGGCCGGCCGCTTCCGCCAGGACCTGTACTACCGGTTGAACGTCATCGAGCTGAAGCTGCCGCCGCTGCGCGAGCGGCGCGAGGACGTGCCGACGCTGGCCGATGCGACGCTGGGGCGGCTGGCGGCGCGCGCCGGCCTGGCGCAGCCGCCGCGGCTCGCGTCGGTGACGCTGAAGTATCTGCAGAGCTATTCGTTCCCCGGCAACGTCCGCGAGCTCGAGAACATCCTCGAGCGCGCGCTGGCGTTCTCCAACGGCGAGGTGATCAACGTCGAGGACCTCGGCCTGCGTCCGATGGTCGCCGATGCGACCGAGAACGAGCGGGCCGACGAGGCCGCCGGCGATGCTCATGAGCCGCCGGCGCCGGCGATCCCGGCCAACCCCGCGCGCATCGTGCGGCTGACCGACGGCGTGCCGGAATCGCTGCCCGACTATCTCGACCAGGTGGAACGCGATGCGATCCAGCGGGCGCTCGAGAAGACGCGCTACAACCGCACCGCCGCCGCGCGGCTGCTGGGCATCACGTTCCGCGCGCTGCGCTACCGGATGCAGCGGCTGGGCCTGAATTGACCGGCGCGGCGCCGGATCCATGGGCGCCCGGCAGCGGCCTGCTGCGCGCCGCGCGCCAGATGCCCTCGCCGAACTGCGACGACCGTCCGCCGGCGGTCACCGTCGATGCGCTGATCGTTCACTACATCAGCCTGCCGCCCGGCCGCTTCGGCGGCGACGCGGTCGAGCGGCTGTTCACGAACCGGCTCGATCCGGCCGCCGATCCATCGTTCGCGGCGATCGCCGGGCTGCGCGTGTCGGCGCATCTGTTCGTGCGCCGCCGCGGCGAGCTGATCCAGTTCGTCGATTGCGACCGCCGCGCCTGGCATGCCGGCGTGTCGCGGCTGCGCGGGCGCGAGCGCTGCAACGACTTCTCGATCGGCGTGGAGCTCGAGGGCGACGGCGAGCATCGCTTCACCGATCCGCAGTATCGCCGGCTCGCGGCCATCGTCCACCGGTTGTGCACGCGTTATCCACTGCGATGGGCGGCCGGACACAGCGACGTGGCGCCGGGACGCAAGGAAGATCCGGGTCCGTTTTTTGATTGGCCGCGCTTTCTCGCGTCGATCGCGGCGACCGGCATCGTGCGACCCTGACGCGAAGGTTCCGTGAAAAATTCCGACTTGCGCGCACCGGCGTCGGACACTACAATTAGCGCCTTACGCGGCATCGAGCGCTACCAGTAGTGTTCAGGTGACGGCATGGGTCGGCAGCTTTTCCACCGCCTCTTCCACCGTTTTTCCACCGCTTTTTCACTGCTTTTCCACTGATTCCAAGAACACTCGTCCGCCCGGCATCTTCGCCCGGGCGCAGCGGGAGCTTTTTTTTCGATTCGTCCGGCCCCGCGGCAACGCCGCGGGCCACGACAACAACCAGCAGACACGAGGAACCCCAATGCAGCGGTTTGGCGATACCCAGGCACCGACGATCCATTCCCCCCTGCCGAGCTCCGGATCCCGCGCCCCGTCGGGCGCCGTCGCGCCGTCCGCCGATCCGTCCAGGTACGCCGACTACCGCATCATCCGGCGCAACGGATCGGTGGTCGGCTTCGAACCCGGCAAGATCGCGGTCGCGATGACCAAGGCATTCCTGGCCGTCAACGGCGGGCAGGGCGCCGCATCGGCGCGCGTGCGCGAGCTGGTCGAGCGGCTGACCGACATCGTCGTGTCGGCGCTGCTGCGCGGCAAGCCGTCGGGCGCCACCTTCCACATCGAGGACATCCAGGACCACGTCGAGCTCGCGCTGATGCGCTCGGGCGAGCACGAGGTGGCGCGCGCCTACGTGCTGTATCGCGAGCGCCGTGCCCAGGAGCGCGCGGCGAAGCTGCGCGAGCGCGACGAAGCCGAGCGGCCCGCGCTGCACGTGGTCGAGGCGGGCGTTCGCAAGCCGCTCGACCTCGCGGCGCTGCGGGCGCTGATCGACTCGGCCTGCGTCGGGTTGGGCGACTTCGTCGCGACCGACGCGGTGCTCGGCGACACCGTCAAGAACCTCTACGACGGGGTGCCGATCGAGGAGGTGCACAAGTCCGCGATCCTCTCGGCTCGCGCGCTGATCGAGAAAGACCCCGCCTACAGCCAGGTCACCGCGCGGCTGCTGCTGCACACGGTGCGCCGCGAGGTGCTGGGCGAAGAAGTGCCGCAGGCCGAAATGTCGACCCGCTACGCCGAATACTTCCCGCGCTTCGTGCGCCGCGGCGTCGACGCGGGGCTGCTCGACCAGGCGCTGCTGCAGTACGACCTGAAGCGGCTCGGCGACGCGCTGGTGGCCGACCGCGACCTGCAGTTCGGCTACCTGGGCCTGCAGACGCTCTACGACCGCTATTTCCTGCACGTCGACGAGACGCGCATCGAACTGCCGCAGGCGTTCTTCATGCGCGTCGCGATGGGGCTGGCGCTCAACGAGATCGACCGCGAGGCGCGTGCGATCGAGTTCTACGAGCTGCTGTCGAAGTTCGACTTCATGAGCTCCACGCCGACGCTGTTCAACTCGGGCACCCACCGCTCGCAGCTGTCGTCGTGCTACCTCACCACCGTCTCCGACGACCTCGACGGCATCTACGAGGCGATCAAGGAGAACGCGCTGCTGGCCAAGTACGCCGGCGGCCTGGGCAACGACTGGACGCCGGTGCGGGCGCTGGGCAGCCACATCCGCGGCACCAACGGCAAGAGCCAGGGCGTGGTGCCGTTCCTGAAGGTCGTCAACGACACCGCGGTGGCGGTCAACCAGGGCGGCAAGCGCAAGGGCGCGGTATGTGCCTACCTGGAAACCTGGCACCTGGACATCGAGGAGTTCCTGGAGCTGCGCAAGAACACCGGCGACGACCGCCGCCGCACCCACGACATGAACACCGCGAACTGGATTCCCGACCTGTTCATGAAGCGGGTGGTCGAGAACGCCGAATGGACGCTGTTCTCGCCGGCCGATTGCCCCGACCTGCACGACAAGGTGGGCCGGGCGTTCGAGGAAGCCTACCTGGGCTACGAGCAGAAGGCCGCCAGCGGCGAGCTGAAGCTCTACCGCAAGGTGCCGGCCAACGTGCTGTGGCGCAAGATGCTGTCGATGCTGTTCGAGACCGGCCATCCGTGGATCACGTTCAAGGATCCGTGCAACCTGAGAAGCCCCCAGCAGCACGTCGGCGTCGTCCACAGCTCGAACCTGTGCACCGAGATCACGCTGAACACCAGCGACAGCGAGATCGCGGTCTGCAACCTCGGCTCGGTGAACCTGCTGGCCCACATGGTCGAGCGCGACGGCGCGATGGTGCTGGACCACGCCAAGCTGAAGAAGACCATCGCCACCGCGATGCGGATGCTGGACAACGTGGTGGACATCAACTACTACGCGGTCGGCAAGGCCCGCAACTCGAACCTGCGCCACCGTCCGGTCGGGCTGGGCATCATGGGCTTCCAGGACTGCCTGCACGTGATGCGGGTGCCCTACGCCAGTCCGGAGGCGGTCGAATTCGCCGACCGGTCGATGGAGGCGGTCTGCTACTTCGCCTACTGGGCGTCGACCGAGCTGGCCGAGGAGCGCGGCCGCTACTCCAGCTTCAAGGGGTCGCTGTGGGACCGCGGCATCCTGCCACAGGATTCGCTGAAGCTGCTGGCCGAGCAGCGCGGCGGCTACGTCGAGGTCGACGAGTCCGAGACGATGGACTGGCAGGCGCTGCGCGAGCGGATCGCCCGCTTCGGCATGCGCAACTCCAACTGCGTGGCGATCGCGCCAACCGCGACGATCTCCAACATCATCGGCGTGGACGCCTGCATCGAGCCGACGTTCCAGAACCTGTACGTGAAGTCGAACCTGTCGGGCGAGTTCACCGTCGTCAACGAGCACCTGGTGCGGGATCTGAAGCGCCTGGAGCTGTGGGACGAGGTGATGGTCGCCGACCTGAAGTTCTTCGACGGGACGCTGTCCCGCATCGACCGGATCCCGCAGGAGCTGCGCGACCTCTACGCCACCGCGTTCGAGATCGAGCCGGCCTGGCTGGTCGAGTGCGCGTCGCGCCGGCAGAAGTGGATCGACCAGGCGCAGTCGCTGAACATCTACATGGCGGGCGTGTCGGGCAAGAAGCTGCACGAGACCTATCTGCTGGCCTGGCTGCGCGGGCTGAAGACCACCTACTACCTGCGCACGATGGCCGCCACCAGCACCGAGAAGTCCACCACCGACCGGATCGGCCAGCTCAACGCGGTGGGCAACGATACGAGCATGACGGCGGGCTTCTCGTACGGCGCGGCGCCCGGCACTTCACCGGTCGCGACCGACGATCCGATCGCGCCGAAGTTCTGCGCGCTCGATGATCCGGAATGTGAAGCTTGTCAATGAAGCGTTGCGTCGAGCGCGAAAACAGCGATTTGACAAGTTTTGAAAAACGTGTTCTCGGCCGATTGTGTTGTGAGAACACCGACGCCAAAACAAAAAAGTCAAGTCGCAGTTGACCGATCGTTGCAGTCAGTACACAGAGCCCGTAAGATTCCGGAATGTGAATAACACCGGAATCTCGCGACAAGACAAACAGTTAGTTGTCTGAATTCAAGCGAGACCTCAGATGTTGTCCTGGGATGATGTAACGCCGGCCCTGCCGGCCAAATCGTTGAGCCCCCTGCCTGCCCGTGTTCCGGCGGGCACGAAGGCGTTGGAACGGGTGTCCGAAAGGGCCGCCGCCGACGTGGCGCTGCCGCCTTCGGCCGGCCGCGCTTCGGCCGGCGATCCGGCCGACAAGCCGGCCGTCAATCACGAGAACTCGATCGTCGCGCGCGACAGCCGTCGCGTGCGGGTCGAGGACAAGCGGGTCATCAACGGCTCGGCCGACGTCAATCAGCTCGTGCCGTTCAAGTACAAGTGGGCCTGGGACAAGTACCTCGCCTCCTGCGCGAATCACTGGATGCCGCAGGAAGTGAACATGAGCCGCGACATCTCGCTGTGGAAGACCCCCAACGGGCTGACCGAGGACGAGCGCCGGCTGGTCAAGCGCAACCTGGGCTTCTTCGTCACCGCCGACTCGCTGGCGGCCAACAACATCGTGCTGGGCACCTATCGCCACATCAGCGCGCCCGAGTGCCGGCAGTTCCTGCTGCGCCAGGCGTTCGAGGAGGCGATCCACACCCATGCCTACCAGTACATCGTCGAATCGCTGGGGCTGGACGAGGGCGAGATCTTCAACGCCTATCACGAGGTGAAGTCGATCCGCGACAAGGACGAGTTCCTGATCCCGTTCATCGACACGCTGGTCGATCCGACCTTCCGCACCGGCACGCCCGAGGCCGATCAGCAGCTTCTGAAGTCGCTGATCGTGTTCGCCTGCCTGATGGAGGGGCTGTTCTTCTACGTCGGCTTCGTGCAGATCCTGGCGCTGGGCCGGCAGAACAAGATGACCGGCGCGGCCGAGCAGTACCAGTACATCCTGCGCGACGAGTCGATGCACTGCAATTTCGGCATCGACCTGATCAACACGATCAAGCTCGAGAACCCGCACCTGTGGACGCCGCAGTTCCGCGAGGAGGTGCGCGGCCTGTTCCAGAAGGCGGTCGATCTGGAGTACCGCTATGCCGAGGACACGATGCCGCGTGGCGTGCTCGGCCTGAATGCTTCGATGTTCAAGGGCTATCTGCGCTACATCGCCAACCGGCGGGCCCAGCAGATCGGTCTGGATGCGATGTTCCCGGCGGAGGAGAACCCCTTCCCGTGGATGAGCGAGATGATCGACCTGAAGAAGGAACGCAATTTCTTCGAGACGCGCGTCATCGAGTACC
>OEIU01001592.1_pt1 | contig 14185 bp, 16 predicted proteins | sample 1539221 | NCBI WGS metagenome assembly OEIU01 (sample SAMN03792071, study PRJEB22550) | activated sludge metagenome | feature: wastewater treatment plant; material: activated sludge; isolation source: Wastewater treatment plant of a petroleum refinery complex | place: Argentina: Zarate | collected...
TCATGTTTGCCTGATAGTTTTCTGCGAGCGTGAAGAGCTGCAGTTTGTCCTGCTATTCCTGCTCCAAGAATTAGAAGGCGAGCCATGTGACCTCCATTATTTATATTTTTTTAATAATACAATTGAAACAACAAAAACTAAAATCATTCCACTAAGAACACCAATCTCAAGCATGTACATACTTATTTTTTCCTGAAAGTAAGCTGTCTCCACACTGATAATTAATATTCTTCTGATTGCTGCAATTAACCCAACAATTAAAAATGGTTCTGAACACAAAACATGTTCTTTAATTGTAATACGAACTGTGTAGAGAATTTCCAAAACCATTACTAATAAAAGTGTTTTAGAAATAATTTCAATAATAGTTTGAACTTGATTTTCTGCTTTGAAGAATTCAGGGAATGAGATGAACTCGTTATAAATTAATAAAATTGCGCTGGCTGTTAAAAGTAAGGCAACAATTACATAAATAACATCTTCAACAAAACTTAATGAGTGAATTATTTTTTCTTTCACATTATCACCTTAGAGATGATTTTAATAATTGTGCCCGAATGACAAGAAACATTCAGGCACATTACAAATTTAACAAAAATAAAATTCTAGTATTCAAGCTTTTGTTTTGTTGAAACTCTTTTTCTGAAAATCCAATAACTCCATGCCTGATAAGCAAGTACAACTGGAACAAATATTACAGCAACAATTGTCATCACTTTTAATGTGTATGGGCTTGAGGAAGCATTGTAAATGGTTAAACTCCAGTCTGGATTTGTACTCGAAACCATTACACGTGGAAAGAGTCCCATAAACACAGTGATGGTTGAGAATGCAATTGTAATTCCTGTCATCACAAAAGCCCAACCTTCTTTTTGAATTTTTAATAAATATCCAACAGATAAAATTGCGAGTCCTGCAATTATTGGAACAGCACCTGGATTAATGCCAAGTTTGCTGAACATATCCGTATCAAAATAGCCAAGAATTACATAAGCAAATAAAACAACAGTTGCAGGCAGCCACAATTTATTAGCAACTTTTCTTGCTCTTTCTAAAAGACTGTCTGTTAATTTTAATGTTAAAAATATTGAGCCATGCAAAGTAAAAAGTAATAATGAAGCAACTCCACCAATCAATGAATAAGGATTTAACAGTGTGAAAAAATTTCCTGTGAAATTCATTTTATCATCAATTGGAACTCCACGAATAAGATTTGAAATTGCTACACCCCAAAGTAATGCAGGAACAAAACTTCCAACAAAGATTACCCAATCCCAACGATTGCGCCAAACCGGATCATCTTTTTTACTTCTGTATTCAAAAGCAACACCACGAGCAATTAATGCAAGCAACATCACAACAAGTGCTAAATAAAATCCACTAAATAAAGTTGCATACCAGTTTGGAAATGCAGCGAACATTGCACCTCCGGCGGTTAACATCCAAACTTCATTCCCATCCCAAAATGTTCCAATAGAATTTATAATTGCTCTGCGTTCTTTATCTTCTTTACCAAGAAATGGTAAGAGAATCCCAACGCCGTAATCAAATCCTTCAAGAAAAAAGAATCCGATGAATAAGACAGCAATAAGAATAAACCATATTGTGTTAAGATCCATTATATCCTCCTATGCCTTAGTTAAAACTGAGTTATCAATTGATGCTTCTTCGCTTTCAATTTCGTCAACATTGCGGGAAGCAAATTTTTTAAATACTGAGATCATAATGACGATTAGTGCTGCATAGAGTAATGTATAAGCTATCAAAGAAAAAAGCACTTCGCCGGCAGTAACTGTATTTGAAACTGAATCAGCAGTTTGAAACAAACCAAATACCGTCCACGGTTGCCTTGCCAACTCAGTAAATAACCATCCGGTCGAATTTGCAATAACAGGTAAAAATAATGACCAGAAAACAATTTTGTACCAAAGTGGATTAAATTCGAACTTAGATTTGAATGCTTGAATTGTAGTGAGTAATGCAATTAATAACATTAGAAAACCAGCACCCACCATAATTCTGAAAGTCCAATAAGAAACTGCTACTGGCGGTACATAATCACCAGGACCAAATTTCGCTTCGGCTTCTTTCTGTAAATTATTTATTCCTTTTACTTCACCTTCAAATTTATTGTATGCAAGAAAACTTAAAGCTCCAGGAATTTTTATGGCAAAAACATCCTTTCGATTTTTTTCATCTCCAAAAGTGAATAATGACATTGATGCAGGATTTTCAGAATCCCACAAAGCTTCTGCTGCAGCCATTTTCATTGGTTGAACTTTAACCATATATTGAGCTTGAGTATGTCCTAATAATACAACTAGTAAAGAACCAACCAAAGCATAAACAGCACCGAACTTAAATGATTTCATAAATACTTCGTGTTTACCTTTTTTAACTAATTGGTAAGCGCTGATTGAAAGAATTAAAAATCCTGCTGTTGCAACTGCACCAAAAAATACGTGTGGGAATTGAACCCAAAGATGACCATTGGTTATTATGGCGAAGAAGTCAGTCATTTCCGCTCTGCCATTTCTGATTGCATAACCGACCGGTTGTTGCATAAAAGAATTAGCTGCTAAAATCCAAATTGCTGAGAGGTTCGAACCAATTGCAACAAGCCAAATCGAAGCAAGATGTGCTTTCTTAGGAATTCTATCCCACCCGAAAACCCAAATGCCAAGGAATGTTGATTCCATAAAGAATGCAAGCAAAGCTTCAATTGCAAGCGGAGCTCCGAATATATCTCCCATAAATCTTGAGTATTGAGACCAGTTCATTCCAAATTGAAATTCCTGAACAATACCAGTTACGACACCAATTGCAAAGTTGATGAGAAATAATTTTCCCCAAAACTTTGTCATTTTTTTGTATGCTTCATTACCTGTTCTGTAATATGCAGTTTGCATTATAGCAACTGCGATCGAAAGCCCTAAGGTAATTGGCACAAAGAAGAAGTGATAAACAGTTACTATTGCGAACTGCCATCTTGCTAAAGTTAATGCATCCATATTTTACCTCATGTTTATTGAGTAATTAAGTGATTAAAGATTTTGTTCTGTGAGTATGTAGTCAGAAAACTTTTGATTTTTCAATTTATCCATTAATAATTTTTCTTCGTTAATCCATAAAGAATGAAACTTACAACCGAACATCAATTCACATACAAAATTTTCTTTTAAACAATCGTTAAATTTTACTTTGAATCCAATTGCATCAAGCACATCATACATAGAAAGTTTTTTAGGATTTGCTTTTAGAAAAACTCCACCATATTTACCTTGTATTGAATCTGTGATATTGGCTTTTTTTAATTTATGTATAATACGTGAAGCAAATTTTTGAGAGATGAAAAGTTTTTGGGCAAGTTTCGGAACTGAAATAAATTCTCCTTTTGGCAATCCTGCAAGAAAGGCTGTCATTCGTAATGCATAATCTTGTTCTCTTGATATAAAACTATTTCTTCGCATTTTCTAAACATTACCTAAAAGGTTATGTTTAAAATAAAGTGTTTAAAAATAATTACAAAATTATTTTATTAATTTTATGTAATCGATTTAAGATAGATTTTCAGCGTATTTTTTCTTATTTAAAATTTTAAACTACTCACTGACAAAAAAGCCCAATTCCTAAAAGAAATTGGGCTTGACAATTCATCAATAAATTAATTTTAGCAACCACCAACAACGCGTTTTTGTTCTTTCTTTACTGGTCCAGCAGATTTATTGTTTTGTATCAACACCGGAATTACTGCTTTGGCTTTTGTACGAAAACGATTTTGATAAACTTCATCAATGTTCTTTGGATTTTCAATTGGTTTGAAGTTTAATATCTGTTCTCTGAAAGCATTCAAACCACCTTGCAAAATTTTAATTCGCTTGTAACCAAGTTCTGTTGCAATTATTGCCATCTTTCTTTCAGTCAATTCATCATTGGCAACGAATACGTTTATTTTATGTTTCAATCTAAGCAATTGATTTGGTTCTTTTTCAAATAAGTTATCAATCGTAAACAAAGTTGATTTTGGTAAACTTTCTTTTGTGTACTCTTTTTCCGGTCTGAAATCAATTATCTGAAATTTATTATCCTGATCATCCATTAAACGATAAGCAAATTCATCCGCTGTCATCGTTTCAAGATTATAGGACTTAACAAAATTCGTATCTTCAACTAATTGTGTTAAAGTTGCTTTTCTATCAGGAAAAACAAATGCAGATAATGCCATTAAAATTCCAATTGATGCTATGCCAATGTAATAAGGGGTAAAACGAACAGGCGGTTTACTAACTTTATTAACTTTGTTTTCTACAATCGAAGCAATCCAAAAAGAAAATAAACCGACAACAATAAAAATGAAAGCAAAAACATTTTGCGACATTCCAAGTGTTTCAAAAAATCTTGGGCTTCCCAAATTTGCTGCTTTGTATAAAGGTTCAAAAAGTGGATAACCTTCTGCAAAAACTATTACGCCTAAAAAAGCTCCAACAATAAAAATCATAGCATCAATTTTCCCGATTGCTGCTGCGCAAACGCTGGTACCGGGGCAAAAGCCGCCAACCACAAAACCTAATCCCATTATCAATCCACCAATTATTGCAGACCAAAGAAAAGTAGGATTAATATAAACAAGACTCATATCAAGTAAACCAAAGTGGGCTAATCCCATAACTCCGATCATCGCAACTAATCCTGCAGTAAAGAAAACACGAAGCACAGTAAAATCATAGCCGTAAAATAATCCTACTAATTTTTTTGAAGTAGAAAATCCGGCTTGCTCTAAAATTGCACCGAATAAAATTCCAATAACCAGTGCAACGATAAAATTTAAGTTATTACTTATAATATCAGGAACTAATGGTCCCATTTCAATATCTCCTTATTAAATCCAAAATTTTCTAAAAAAGTATGCAAATGCATATGCACCGGCAAAGATTGCAAACATTGTAATAATTCCGCCGGTAGACATTACAGCCATTCCACTTAAAGCAGCACCGCTTGTGCATCCTCGCCCGAGCTGTGAACCAACTCCCCAAAGCAAACCACCAATTAAAGCTCCGGCTATTCTTATTTTAGTTGTTGTGTGCGGGCCTTTTTCTAATTTAAAATCCAAACGATTGGAAATAAGTCCTGATAAAAAAGCACCGATCAAAACACCGGTTACTTCAAACACAAGCCAGTTCATTAACGGACTTGAGCCAGGATGTTCTTTACCATATTCTTCATAAAATTTTGTATTGGCTGTGTGTGTTGGTGCAACTTTTTCAACAACAGTAACAGCATAACTTTTGAACGCACCGCTTGCGCCTAAGCCACGACCTGTGATATAAATTGTTGCAATCAATAATAAGCCAAGTAAAACTCCGGCTAAATATGGATTCATATATTTTGTTTCTTCCATAAAATCCTCTAATCTATATTTTGTGTTGATAAATTTTTCTCATTAACATTTTTTTCAGCTTTATCTTCATCTTCTAACTCTTCATAACCAGTTAACATAGCTTTAAGATTTGATGTTACAGTTTCTCCGGTAGTGATTAAATAAAGATGAGTTACTATAAAGATGATTAATAAAATTGCCGCAACAGTATGAAATATTGCGATGAATTCAAGAGATTGAATATTTATTGCTTCAACGCCCTGTTTGCTTGGATAACGATAAAACATATAAAGCAAACCTGAAGTAACACTTAATGGAATAACTAAAATTTTCAAACCGAAGTATGTTAGTTTTTGTAATGGATTAAGTTTACTTAAAACAGTTTTTTTAGTTGGATGCGGTGCATTTCTGAAAATTCCAAAAATGTAATAATCCAACTGAGCTTTAATGTTTTTTAAAGTTGGAAGATATTGTTTGTATTCTCCTGTTGTTAAATGCCAGAATATTGTAAAAATAATCAGACCGATAAACATATATGCTGCAACATTGTGATAACGAACAGCATCACGATATCCGAAGAAGGAATATACACCGTGAATTTCAAATCCGGTAAATGCAAGAAAGAAAATTAAAATTGCCTGCATCCAATGCCAGAATCTTTCAAAACCTTTATATATATAAACTTGTTTCTTACTCATTTTGAAACCTCTTTTTTATTTTTTCTGTAAGAATAAAACCTGATTGAACCGTGAATAAAAACACCAATAATTGTAAGGATTAATAACCACTTTCCGCCGCTATCAACAATTGCAGAGTAATCTCTGCCCGGCATGTAAAAATCTTTTAAGCCAGCAAGACGTGAATTGTCTCTTGTATGACATTCATTACATTGAACAGTATTTTCTTTACTTGCAACCATATGATTTACAGGCCAGTACATTTCTGTTTTGATGAAAGAAACTTTTCCACTAAATGGTAATCCGGCATCTTTCATTCCTACTTCAGCGGCTTTTACCCAATTGAAATCTTTCCAGAAAGCTCCCTCGCCAACTTTATCTGCATAAAGCTTTGGTTGGATTAAAATTTTATTAACCGGATCATAAGGTTGTTTTGCTATATGAATTTTAACAGGATAAATCTTTGATTCATCATCAGCATAAGAACCGTGAAGCTGATTTAACACAAGTGGTTTTGTAGTGTCTTGAATTACATCGCCTTCAAGATAATGCGATGCAGTGCCATTAAACCAAATGTAATCTGGCTTAACATTTTTCTTCCAAACAAAACTTCCTTTGATTGACATATAAGCGTGATTGCCCATACTATCTTCTTCAACATAAGGTTCACCATTTTTCAATTTACCAGCAGTGGACCAATCCCAATACATTTTAGTCGCGTTTCCTTTTGCATAAGTCGGGATATGGCAGGTTTGGCAAGCGACTTTTAATGTATGTTCATTTAAAATATCATCTTTATGAGGATTAGCAGTATGGCATTGTTCACAAGTATTACGATTGTGATTCATTGATGAAAGTGAATAAACTTTTCCCGCAATGTTATGCTGTTTGGTTGTATGGCAATCTACGCATTGTAAATTTGCACCATCGCTTGCCATGTGAATATCAATATCCTTCGAAGGTTCAAATTGCGACATTTCAAGATCGCCATGTTTTACATTATTGCCACCACCGCCGTAGAAATGACAAACACCACAATTGCTTCTTTTTGGTTCTCCAATGCTTTCAGCAATTTTAGTAAAATCAAGTGTGGCTAGCGGGGCTCCACCTTTTTCAGGAGCTTTTGCATAAGTTTCAGTATTATCGTGGCAAATCATGCAATCAATATTTTTAGGATCTGTAAAGATTGTTCGCTTTTCATCCATCCCAAGACCAATATGGCATTTAGCACAACTTTCTTCATTTCCTTTTGTGCCGATACAAAAATTATTTATTGCATTTGCCTTACCGAGATAAATCACACCGCGTCCTTGAACGAATTCTTCGCGTTCCCAATTCCAGTGATTAGAATTCATCACTTGATGGGCGGTCATATTATGGCAAGATTCGCATGCCTCGGTTACTTGTTGCGGTGATGTAAATTTTTGTTGAAGAATAGCAAACTTGCTATGATCAACAGAAGGTTTTTCTTTTTTAGAATATTTTTCTTTCAGCTTCATTAACGTCGTTGGTTCAGTGTCTTTTTGTGAAAGAGTACCTACAGCAATAACTATCAATAAACTGATAAAAGCGAGTATGAGAATTATTTTTTTCATTTAATTAACCTGGATTATTTTATTCAGAAAATGTTTTAGACTATAAAATTATTTTTGATTTACCCATTTTTTAAAAACATCAACGAGAATTTCCAGCGAAGAAAGGATTTTTTCCATTTCTTCCTCTTTAACACTCTGGAGTATTCTGTTATGTAGTTCAAGATAATTTTGTTGAAGATTGGAAATTAGAGGGGCTGCTTTTGGCATAAGGTTAACAATAATTACGCGCTTATCTTTCGGATCCAATGTACGTGAGATCAGCTTTTTATCTTCTAAAGAGGTTAAAATATGAGTTATTCTACCAGGAGTAAGTTTAAGTATATCACGTAACTCCTTAATACTGTAAGTAGGCGTAACGGCAAGAAGTTTTAAAAATCTTACTTCCGTTGGAGACAGATTAAAACTTGAAGCAAAATATTCTTCTTTAATATTACAATTTCGTGTTAACTCACAAATTAACTCGGCAACCGGTTCTATATTATCAGCCATAATTACAAATCTTTAATTATTTTACACCCTAAAATAATGCTGATTTTATAATTTCCAAAAATATTTTTTTATACCCTTTAAAATTCTTGCAAAGTTGAACCAAATTATCATTAAAATCATCTTATAAAAAAAAATTAAGCTTTAAGTTTAATAGTCCTATTTTTTATCTCAGTTAAAAACAGGATATTTTTTTATTTATTGATATATTTGCACACCAAAATCAAATACTTTAGAAAAAATGGTTATAAAATGATTTACGAAGACTTAAACGAACGAGAAAAGACGATATTACGATCAATTATTCAGCAATTTATTCTTACTGCTGCTCCGGTTGGATCGCGAAATATTACAAAAAGATTTAACATTGGTTTTTCGCCTGCAACTGTTAGAAATATTATGTCTGATCTGGAAGATTCAGGATTTATTAATCATCCTCATACTTCAGCCGGAAGGGTTCCGACAGATAAAGGTTACAGATACTACGTTGATGCTTTGATGGAAATACAAAAGTTAAAGAGTTCTGAAAAAGATATTATTGAAAAAAGTCTGGATAAAAATCTAACTGAAACTGATGATATTCTTAAAATAGCATCTCGATTACTTAGCAATATCACAAGACAAATTGCTTACGTTACATATCCTACACTTGAAAAAGGAATTTTAGAGAAGATTCAATTAGTTAGTTTAACTTCTACGAGATTATTAGTTGTTGTAAGTATTAAATCAGGGTTAGTTAAAACTATTACTTTGGAATTTCAAACTGAGCTGGATAATTCAAAACTTCAAAAGGTTGAAAGTTTGCTTAACCAAAGATTAAGCGGACTTACATTTAAAGAGATAAGATCAACTTTTAAAGATAGATTTGCAGATATCGGTTCTGAAGAAAGACCAATTATAAGATTATTCTTTGATTCAGTTGATAAGATTTTTATGGATCAAACCAAAGATGATAATCTTGTTATTACAGGTGCTGCTAATGTTATTCATCATCCTGAGTTTGAGGATCCTGAAAAAATTCAAAGTATAGTTGAGCTTATCGAAGACAAAGATATTATTATCCATATTATGGAAAAGAAAAAAATTGAGGACACAAAAAATGTTATTATTTCTATCGGAAGCGAAAATGAGGATGAAAAATTGAATGAGTATAGTTTGATTACAAAAGAATATAAATTTGGAGAAACATCCGGTAAAGTCGGCATCATAGGACCAAAACGGATGGAATATTCTAAAGTTATTGCTATTGTTTCATATCTTGCTGAAATGCTTTCAGAAGTTTTAACAGGAAATAAATAGGAGGTTTAAATAAATGTCTACTAAAAAAAATAAGGATGAAATGAAAGAAGAATTAAAAGAAAAAATGAATGAGGATAATGAGATAAAGGATGAATCCTTAAATGAAGAAGAATGTGCTGAGGAAAAATCTGATCTTGAAGAAAAAATAAAATCACTTGAAGATGAGATTAATAAATATAAAGAGTTAGCTTTAAGAAAAGCTGCTGAGTTTGAGAATTACAAACGACGCACCGAGAATGATCAACTTAATTTACTTAAATATGCTGCTGAATCCTTAATAATAAAACTTTTGCCAATCGTTGATGATCTGGAAAGATCCCTTGCGCATATGAATGAAGAGACTGATGTAATGAAAATTAAAGAGGGTGTTCAACTTATCTACAATAAATTTATCAAGGTTCTTGATGAACAAGGTGTAAAAAAAATTGAAGCAGTTGGTAAACCGTTTAGCGTTGAGTATCACGAAGCACTTTTACAAAGACCTGATGATTCCGTTCCACCACATACAGTTATTGATGAACTTGAAACCGGTTATATGTTTAAAGATCGTGTGATAAGACATGCAAAAGTTATTGTTAGCGGTGAATAGTAATTAAAAAATCAAAAATGAAATAAGATATTTAAATGACAAAAAGAGATTATTACGAAATACTCGGTGTTCAACGGACTGCCACAAAAGATGACTTAAAAAAAGCATATCGTAAACTTGCAATGCAATATCACCCCGATAGAAATCCGGGTGATAAAGAATCCGAAGAGAAATTTAAAGAAGCTGCTGAAGCGTATGAGATTTTAAGCGATGATAATAAAAGAGCAAGATATGACCGTTATGGTCATGATGGAGTAAGGAATAATGGATTCGGTTCGCAAGGATTTTCTGATATCAACGATATCTTTTCTCATTTCTCGGATATTTTTGGTGGTGGTTCCTCAATCTTCGATGATTTTTTTGGAAACACTTCTCAACGCGGCAGACAAAGAAGAGGAAGCGGTACACCCGGTTCTGATCTTCGTGTAAATTTGAAGCTGACACTCGAAGAAATTGCACAGGGCGTAGAAAAGAAAATTAAAATCAAGAAACAAATTAAATGTGATAGATGCAATGGTACAGGTGCTGAATCAGGCACTTCAAAAAAAACTTGCCCTATATGCCACGGCAGCGGTGAAATTAAAACTGTTTCCAGATCTGTGTTTGGACAATTTGTAAATATTCAGCCATGTAATAATTGTAATGGTGAAGGTGAAGTAGTTGACACGCCTTGTAAAAAGTGTTTAGGTGATGGAAGAGTTTCAGAAGAAGTTACAGTTAGCATTGATGTTCCCGCCGGTGTGCATGAAGGAAGCTATATGACGCTACGCGGCGAGGGTAATGCCGGAAAGCGCGGCGGACAAGCCGGAGATATTATTGTAGTATTTAAAGAGCAGGAACATGAATATTTTGTGCGTGAGGATGATGATATTATTTATGATTTAACTATTTCCTTTCCTGAGGCCGTTTTAGGTACTGAGGTTGACGTTCCAACATTGAATGGTAAAGCAAGATTAAAAATTGATTCAGGAACCCCATCCGGTAAACTACTTAAGATGAGAGATAAAGGAATAAAACATTTAAATCGTTCCGGTCACGGTGATCAAATTGTAAGAATATCTGTTGATGTTCCTAAAAAACTTAATTCAAAAGAAAAGGAATTGTTAAGAGAATTATCGGAACAACCAAATTTTAAAGCATCCGACAAAGAAAATGACAAAGGATTTTTTAAAAGGTTTGGTTTATAAAAACAGTACGAGTTAAATTGTATCATAAAATTTAATTTGTGTATATATCCTGTTAAATAATAATCAATATTTACTCGGGGGCTTATGCTCGAGGAGTTATCAAAAAAAATTGGCTTTACACAAACAGAGATAAAAGTTGTACTTTTTATAATTTCCATTCTGATTTTGGGATTTAGTTATAAAACTTTTTTTCTGGATAAAAATCAGTTTAGCCCAAAGATTTATGATTATTCTGGGCAAAATGAACTTTTTAATAATTATGAGGATAAAGAATTAATTTCAGATTCCTTAAAAAGTAGTGATAAAAAAGTTGATTATAAGCAGGAAGTTTTAGATTTTAACACACAAAGTTTTAAGAATATTCAGAAAAAAAATATTCCGGCTGAAAAAAGCATAAATATTAATAAGGCAAGTTTAGCAGATCTTACTAAGTTGCCGGGTATAGGGGAAAAAACAGCTCAAAGAATTATTGATTATCGTAATACTGTAAAAAAATTTAAAACTTTAAATGAGCTGATTAATGTTAAAGGAATTGGCGATAGCAAATTCGAGAAAATTAAAAAATATATTTTTATTGATTAAAGTCTAACAATTATTTTTTCCGGAGGGAAAATGGTTTCCACAAGTTCAAAAAATGAAGATCCTTGGTACATACATGCCGGGTTATACGTTATTATTGCTATTCTAACTTTTTTATTAATCAAAGTTGCTATCATCGATCCCAAAGCTGAGATGGATGCCGAAAATTATTATAAAAAAGAAGCACGTTTAAGAATGACTAATTTGAAAGAGGCAGAAATTCTTTACGGCAAAAAATTTAAATATTATACAAATAGCATTGAAAAATTAGTTCAGTTTATTAAGACTGATAAATTTGTGGATAGTGTGATGCAAGCTTTTGATTCCACTACAATGAAGCCGGCTAATCCATTTAAATTATTATCTGATGGGAAATTTACACCTGATAGTTTATTCCGGACACCAAAATCTCAAAGACCATTTATAGTACAAATTGATACGAGTATAACACAGGATACTGTAATTAACCGAAGTGGAAAAGTTTTGCGTGTGGATACTAAAAAACTTATCGGAACAAAATACTACATCGAAGATCCTGATGGTTACGGATCAGTTGGTAGTTTGAGTAATGATGCATTAAAAAATACAGCTTCCTGGGAGTGATTTGAAATATAATGCCCGGATTTGAAAATCATGCCGGTTTCAGTATTTCAGATTCAAAACTTCAGGTTGTAGAAGTAAATTTTTTAAATGATCAGTTTAGATTAGTAAATGTAGATGAAATTGCTTTTGATGAGAAAATAAATTTTGAAGTTGATAATGAAATTAAAATTAGCGCCCTCATTCAGGGCGCTTTTGGTAAACTGCAAAACAAAAAAAAACTTAATAGCAAATTAGTATCCTTCACACTCCCCCCTGAGCTTTTTTACCTGATGCAAATTCCTTATGATAATTCACTTCTCTATCAGGATTTATTAGAAGAATTCAAATGGGAATTGACAGTTCTTTATCCTTTTGTTAATCAAAAAGATTTGGTATTACAATATTTAGAGATTGAAAAAAATTCTTTTATTGATGTAAATATGGCATTGGTTTTTGCAATGCAAAGGAAATATCTTCAGATACTCGACTCGTTTTGTAACAATAACAACCTTAAACTTAAATTTGTTGATCATGTTCATATTGCTGCAGAAAGATCTTTATCCATAAGTAATGCAATTAATTATAAAGGTCTTACTTTAAGCGTTTACCTTAATCAAAGATTTATTTCGATGTTTTTTGCATTTAATAGTAAACCACTTTCATTTAAAGTTATTCCATTAATTGATGCAAGTGAAATAACTGATCATCTAATTAAGGAAACATCAGGATCAAATATTTTAAAGATTGAGCGATCACAAATTGAAGCAGCATTTATTTTTGGCGAAGGCGTTACAAATAATTTAATCACCACTTTAAAAAAAGTTTTAGGATTAGATTTTATTGCCTTCAATCCATTTGATAAAATCAGACCCCTACCTGAATTGTACGAGAGCAAGTTATATCTTGAGAAATATAATTCATTCGCATCTGCTGCCGGGATCGCTTACAGAATTTCTTAATATATCTTTCTAATTTTTATGAAACTGCGAATCATATCCGGCAACTTCAAAGGAAGATTGATTACCGTTCCCAAATCAAAGTTTATAAGACCAACCACCGATAGAGTGCGCGAAACGCTTTTTAATTTGTTAAATAACATTTTAGATTTTGACGGAATAGATGTACTTGATCTTTATTCGGGATCAGGTTCTTTTGGGTTGGAATGCATCAGCCGTGGTGCAAAACGAGCAACCTTTGTGGAAAATAATTTTCAGATTTATAAAAATCTTTTAGAAAATATTAAATCGTTGGATGTGGAGAATTTCTGCAAAGTTGAAAAATCGGACGTTGTAAATTTTTCAAAGCGATTGCCGGATATTCAGTATGATTTAATATTTGCAGATCCACCATATTTTAAAGATGATATTTACAATGTGTTGAAAAATTTAAAATTCAATAATTATCTTAAAAAAGATGGCACCATAATAATTGAACGCTCAATTCAAACAAAAGAAAAAGATATTTTAAACTTTGAAGTTGAACCGTTTAAAAATATCGGCGATTCTTGTTTATATAAAATCCGTTATTAGTTTTTTTTTATGATTATTATTTCTACTTTTCATTACATTAAAACAAAATATTAATATGAAAAAAGTAATCTATCCAGGCACATTTGATCCGGTTACATACGGACACATTGATATTGTAAGACGTGCTGTTGATCTGTTTGATACAGTTGTGGTTACAGTTGCCATAAATCCCTCCAAGCAGCCGTTGTTTACTACCGATGAACGTGTCGCAATGCTTAAGGAATCACTGATAGAATTTAATTCCAAAGTTGTTATAGATTCTTTTGATGGATTATTAGTTGAACA
>OEIU01001593.1_pt1 | contig 14179 bp, 12 predicted proteins | sample 1539221 | NCBI WGS metagenome assembly OEIU01 (sample SAMN03792071, study PRJEB22550) | activated sludge metagenome | feature: wastewater treatment plant; material: activated sludge; isolation source: Wastewater treatment plant of a petroleum refinery complex | place: Argentina: Zarate | collected...
TGTACTCGAGCGCGCGTTCGGCCACGCCGATCGAGCGCATGCAGTGGTGGATGCGGCCGGGGCCGAGGCGGCCCTGCGCGATCTCGAAGCCGCGGCCTTCGCCGAGCAGGATGTTGTCCACCGGCACCTTGACGTTCTCGAACAGCACCTCGGCGTGACCGTGCGGCGCATCGTCGTAGCCGAACACGTTCAGCGCGCGCTGGACGGTGATGCCCGGGGTGTCGGACGGCACCACGATCATCGACTGCTGCTCGTGGCGGCCGGCGTCGGGGTTGGTCTTGCCCATGAAGATGTAGACCTTGCAGCGCGGATCGCTGGCGCCCGAGGTCCACCACTTGCGCCCGTTGATCACGTAGTGATCGCCCTTGCGCTCGATCCGCGACTGGATGTTGGTGGCGTCCGACGAGGCCACCTCCGGTTCGGTCATCGCGAAGGCCGAACGGATCTCGCCGCGCAGCAGCGGGTCGAGCCACTGGCGCTTGATCGGCTCGCTCGCGTAGCGCTCGAGCGTCTCCATGTTGCCGGTGTCCGGCGCCGAGCAGTTGAACACCTCGGAGGCGAACGACACCCGACCCATGATCTCGCACAGCGGCGCATAGTCGAGGTTCGACAGCCCCTCGGGCACGCGTTCGCTGTGCGGCAGGAACAGGTTCCACAGGCCGGCGGCGCGCGCCTTGGGCTTCAGATCCTCGACGATGCGGCTCGCCACCCAGGCATTGCCGTTGCGGCGGTTGGCCGCCACCTCTTCCTCGTGGCGGTGTTCGTTGGGATAGATGTGTTCGTCCATGAACCGGCTCAGGCGCTGCTGCAGTTCACGGGTACGGGCCGAGTATTCGAAGCTCATCTGAGGCTCCTTGCGAGGTGCCGGCCACGGCGGCCGGCCGGTGGTACGAGCTGCTTGTTTCGTCGCCTAGTGTGCGGCGATCGGTGGCCGCCGGCAAACGCATTTCGGGGAACGCAGGTTGCACGAAATGCAACCGGGAGCCGCATGGGATGCAACCCGGGGGCAACCAGCCAACCCTGCCGGCCCAGCCCACCCTGCCACCCTGCCGGCCCGCACGAACGGTCAGCTCCGCTCGGCTTCCTCGGTCAGCCACCGCCAGAACGTGCGCACCGGCAGCTCGGCCAGCATCGTCGGCAGCGCCGCGACGTAGTAGGCGCCGGGCAGGGTGGCCACCCGCGGCAGCGGCGCGACCAGCCGGCCGTCGGCCAGGAACCGTTCGACCACCGGCGTCATGCCGACCGCCAGCCCCAGCCCCATCGCCGCCGCCTCGTACATCACCAGCACGCTGTCGAAATACACCCGCTGCGGCGATTCCGACACCGACTCGCCGGTGACGGTCTGCCAGACCCGCCAGATGTCGGGCGGCTGCAGCGCCTCCAGCAGCGGCAGGTTGCGAAGCTGCGCCGCGATGCGCGCCGGGTCGCGTCCCTTGACCAGCGACGGTGCGCAGACGACGCGCCCGCTGACCGTGAACAGCCGCCGGCTGCGCAGCCCCGGCAGGTTGCCGTCGCCGTGCAGGATGCCGACGTCGGCCGAGCCGCCGGCCAGATCGAGATTGCCGGAGCGGGTGTGCAGGGTCCCCTCGATCGTCGGGTGCGCCGCGCGGAACCGCTGCAGCCGCGGCAGCAGCCAGGCGATCGCGAACGACTGCGACACGCCGATGCGCAGCGGCCGGCGGCCGGCGGTCGGCACCATCCAGTCGGTGGCGGCGCGGATCGCCGCATAGCCGGGTTCCAGCCGCGACAGGTAGCGGCGGCCGGCCGGCGTCAGCCGCGGCACCGTCTCGGTCCGGTCGAACAGCCGCGTGCCCAGGTGCGCCTCCAGCGCCTGGATGCGCCGCGAGAATGCCGACGGACTGACGTCGAGCTCGGCGGCCGCCTCCTTGAAGCTGCCTACCCGCGCGGCGACGATGAATGCCTCGATCGCCCCCCAGGGCGGCGAACGGCGGATCACGCCAGCGCGTACGGGCCGCCGCGCTCGAGCGCCCGCTGATAGGCCGGCCGGGCGTGGATGCGCGCGAGGAACGCGGCGAGCTTCGGATGACTGTCCAGCATGCCGGCGCGCGAAGCCGCCGCCTCGACCGGAAAGCTCATCTGGATGTCGGCGGCGCTGAACTGCGGACCGGCGAACCATTCGTGCCGGCCCAGCTCGGCCTCCTGGAACGCCAGGTGCTGGCTGAGCTGCGGCCCGATGAACGTCGATTTCACGCGGCCGGTGACCATCCTGACGATCGGCTTCGCGAAGAACGGCAGCGGCGCCGCGTCGATCCGGTCGAACACCAGCTTCAGCAGCAGCGGCGGCATCGCCGAGCCCTCGGCGTAGTGCATCCAGTAGGTGTAGCGCAGCCGCTCGGGGGTGCCGGGGGCGGGCGCGAAGCGGCCGTCCCCGTAGGTATCGACCAGGTACTCCAGGATCGCGCCCGATTCGGCGATCACCCGCTCGCCGTCGCTGATCACCGGCGACTTGCCGAGCGGGTGGACCGCGCGCAGCTCGGGCGGCGCCAGCATCGTCTGCGGATCGCGCTGGTAATGACGCAGCTCGTACGGCAGGGCCAGCTCCTCGAGCAGCCACAGCACGCGCTGCGAACGGGAATTGTTCAGGTGATGGACGACGATCATCGGACGGGCCCCCGGTCGTTCGGCATGCCGCGCATTGTGACCGGGATCGCCTATCATTGTGCACATCACCCCGGGACGGGGTAGAGGGGATATGCCCGATGGATGCTCAGGCACTGGAGTCGCTGCGCAACGAGATCCGGGCGATGCCGCTCGACCAGATCGACGTCAGCAAAGGCTATCTGTACCAGCAGGACACCGCCGAACTGTACTTCGAGCGACTGCGCCGCGAGGCGCCGGTGCATCTTTGCGTCAGCAAGCGGTACGGCCCGTACTGGTCGGTGACCACCTACCGGCACATCGTCGAGATCGAGACCAACCATCAGGCGTTCTCTTCGGAAGCATCGCTGGGCGGCATCTCGCTGGCCGAACGGCCGCCCGAGGAACGCTTCCCCAGCTTCATCGCGATGGATCCGCCGCGTCATACCGCGCAGCGCAAGACGGTCTCGCCGATGCTGACCCCCGACCACCTGGCGACGATGGAGGACGCGATCCGCGAACGCGCCGCGCGCGTGCTCGACGGCCTGCCGATCGGCGAGGAGTTCGACTGGGTCCAGCGGGTGTCGATCGAGCTGACCACGCAGATGCTGGCCCAGCTCTTCGACTTCCCGTTCGAGGAGCGCAGGCTGCTGACCTGGTGGTCCGACATGGCCACCGGCGACCCGGGCGGCAAGGGGCTGGTCACCTCGTGGGAGATGCGGCTCGGGGAACTCGAGAAATGCCGCGACTACTTCGTGCGGCTGTGGAACGAACGGGTCAACGCGCCGCCGCGCGCCGACCTGGTGTCGATGCTCGCGCATTCGCCGGGCACCCGCGACATGGATGCCGACGAGTACCTGGGCAACATCATCCTGCTGATCGTCGGCGGCAACGACACCACCCGCAATTCGATGAGCGGCGGCCTGCTCGCGCTGAACCGCTTTCCCGACGAATACCGCCGGCTGCGCGAGAACCCGTCGCTGGTCGCTTCGATGGTGCCGGAGATCATCCGCTGGCAGACGCCGCTGTCGCACATGCGTCGCACCGCGATCCGCGATACCGAGGTCGGCGGCAAGCTGATCCGGGCGGGCGACAAGGTCGTCATGTGGTACCTGTCGGCCAACCGCGACAGCGAGGCGATCGACGAACCGCACCGCTTCATCATCGACCGGCAACGCCCGAAGAAGCACCTGTCGTTCGGCTTCGGCATCCACCACTGCGTCGGCAACCGGCTCGCCGAGCTGCAGTTGCGCATCCTGTGGGAGGAGATCCTGAAGCGCTTTCCGGTCATCGAAGTGACCGGCACGCCGCAGCGCACGCTGTCGAACTTCGTGCACGGCTTCGTGTCGATGCCGGTGAGGATTCCGGCGCGGTACTGACGGCATCGTCCGCCGCCGGACCGGTTCAGCCGGCGTTCAGCCGGGCCGGGTCAGCCGGGCCGGGTCAGGTTCAGGCGCTGTCCGGGTCGTGCCCGCCCCACCGTTCGTACATCTGCAACAGCGCCACGATGTCACGCCCGCGCAGCCCGCTGGCGAGCGCGGTCGCATACAGTTCGCGCGCGATCGAGGCGACCGGTGTCGGCACGCCGCAGGCGCGGCCGAGCTCCACGCCCAGCGCGAGGTCCTTCTCGGCGAGTTCGACCTTGAAGCGCGGCTCGAAATCGCGTTCCAGCGCCCACGGAAAGCGCTTGAGAAACTGCGAGGAGCGCCCGCCGCTCACCGACAGGATGTCGAACAGCACCGCCGGGTCTACGCCGGCCCTGGTGCCGAGCGCGAACGCCTCGGATGCGACCAGGATGTTGGCCATCGACATCATGTTGTTGACGATCTTCACGACCTTTCCGGTGCCGATGCCGCCGGCGGTGCGGATCGTGCCTCCGAACATCGCCAGCACCGGCCGCGCGCGTTCGATGTCGGCCGCGGCGCCGCCGACGATCAGCACCAGCTTGCCTTCGCCGGCCTCGGCCGGCGAGCCGCTGACCGGGCAGTCGATCACCGCCGCGCCGGTGGCCGCGACCCGCTCGGCCACGCGCTGCATCGTCTGCGGATCGATCGAGCTCAACTCGATGCACGACTGCCCGCGCGACGCGAGCTCGCCGAGACCGCCGGGCCCGGCCCACACCGCGTCGACGGCGGCCGGGTTCGGCAGGCTGGTCAGCACCAGGCTGCGGCTGGCGACGGCTTCGGCCATCGAGCCGGCCACCTTCAGGCCCTGCGCGGCACAGCCTTCACGGGCCGCCGCGCTGATGTCGTAGCCGATCACGTCGGCGCCGCAGGCACGCAGCCGCAGCGCGATCGCACCCCCCATCTGGCCGAGGCCGATCATCGCGATGGATCCGGTCATGTCTGCTCACTCCGGTCGTCGTGGTTCCGTCTGCTGCGGCCCGTCCGCTGCGGTCCCCGCTGCAGCTCCTCCGCTGCGGCTCGATACTACCTTCACCTGTCGCCACCAGCAGGCCGGTCCGCCGATTTGTGCACGGCCGCCGGCTGCTCTACGATCCTGCTCCTCGACAGTTCCCACCACAAGGAGTTCCCATGGCCGCCCGCCACAAGATCAGCGTGATTCCCGGCGACGGGATCGGCAAGGAAGTGATGCCGGAGGGCCTGCGGGTGCTGGAGGCGGCCGCGCGGCGCTTCGACATCGGGCTGGACCTGACGCACATCGAATGGGCCAGCACCGACTACTACCAGCAGCACGGCAGGATGATGCCCGATGACTGGAAGGCGCGGCTGGCCGGCACCGAGGCGATCTATTTCGGTGCCGTCGGCTGGCCGGCGGTGGCCCCCGATCACGTGCCCTTGTGGGGGTCGCTGCTGAAGTTCCGGCGCGACTATGATCAGTACATCAACCTGCGGCCGGTGCGCCTGTTCGCCGGCGTGCCGTGCCCGCTGGCCGGCCGCAAGCCCGGCGACATCGACTTCCTCGTCGTGCGCGAGAACACCGAGGGCGAATACAGCTCGGTGGGCGGCACGATGTACGAGGGCACGGACAGGGAGATCGTGCTGCAGCAGTCGATCTTCTCGCGCAAGGGCTCCGAACGGCTGCTGCGTTTCGCGTTCGACCTGGCGATGCAGCGTTCGCGCAAGAAGGTGACGGTGGCGACCAAGTCCAACGGCATCGCGATCAGCATGCCGTGGTGGGACAAGTGCGCCGAAGCGGTGGCGGCCGACTATCCGGCCATCGCGATGGACAAGCAGCACATCGACATCCTGTGTGCCCGCTTCGTGCTGCAGCCCGAGCGCTTCGACGTGGTGGTGGCGACCAACCTGTTCGGCGACATCCTGTCCGACCTCGGCCCGGCCTGCACCGGCACGATCGGCCTTGCGCCGTCGGCCAACCTCGACCCGGAGCGCCGCTTCCCGTCGCTGTTCGAGCCGGTGCACGGCTCGGCACCGGACATCTACGGCAAGAATATCGCCAACCCGATCGCGATGATCTGGTCAGGGGCGATGATGCTGGACTTCCTCGGCAACGGGCAGGGCAAGCACCGCGCGGCGCACGACGCGATCCTGGGCGCGGTCGAGCACGTGCTGGCCAACGGGCCGCGCACCCCGGACCTGGGCGGCAACGCCGACACCACCGAGCTGGGCAAGGCGATCGCGGAACGGGTCGCCGCCGGCTGATCCGTCGGGTCGGGCTATCGCGTGCCGCTCTGCGACGCGGCGCGCGAGTTCGGCGTCACCGGATCCTGCTGCGACGGTTCGATGCGGGCGTCCAGCACCTCGCCCGTGATCGGCAGCTTCTCGCCCAGCCACAGCACATGCTCGGTGTGGTCGCGGTACGGTTCCAGCGTGTTCGCGTGCACGAGCACCGTCAGGCCGTCGCGGTTCAGCATCAGCCAGGGCACGAACGACGCGAACACCGGCGGGGCGAATGCCACCTGGTACATCGCCTGCACGTGCGGGCCGACCGGCCGGTCGTGCCAGCGGCCGAGCTGCACGACGAACAGATCGGAGATCCGTTCGCGCAGCCGTTCGGCGACGACGCGGGTCGCCGCCGGGTCGTAGTAGACGTGGGCGTGGAAGCTGACGATCCGCGTGACGGGCAGGTCGGACGGGGGTTGGACCATGGGTTGCGATCTCGGACGATGTGCCGCGACAGGGGGCGGGCGCCGGACGGCGCTCGCCGACGGCCAGGTCATATGGTACAAGCGGTCCGCGGGAAAGGGGCGCTGGTCAGTAGTGCAGTTGGCGTGCCGCCAGGTCTTTCAGGATCTCCGCCGCGCCGCCCCCGATCGACAGGATCTTCGATTCACGGAACAGGCGATCGACCCTGTTCGACCTGAGAATCCCATGCCCGCCGTGGATCTGGACTGCCTCCGATGCACACATCTCGCAGGTCTCGGAGGCGAGGTTCTTGAGCATCGCGATCTGCGCCGCCTCCGCGATGCCTTGCGAATATCGCCAGGCCAGCATTCCAAGCAGACACTCGACGGCCTGGATGCGGGTCGCCATGTCGACGAGCTTGTGGCGGATCACCTGCCTGGCGGCAAGCGGCTCGCCGAACACGATTCTGCTGCGTGCCCAGGCCACCGCGTCGTCATAGCAGGCCTTCGATGCGCCGAGCATGATCGCCGCGTTTCCGAGGCGCTCCGCGTTGAAGTTCGCCATCAGCGCCTTGAAGCCGGCGCCCTCCTCGCCGATCAGGCAATCGCGCGGGACCCGGCAGTCGGTGAAGACCAGTTCGGCGGTGTCGGAACTCCACCAGCCGGTTTTCTTCAGGGGCAGCCGCTGCAGGCCCTTCAGCCCCTTGCGGATGAGCAGCAGCGAGACCCCGCTTTTCCCGGGGCCTCCGGTGCGAACGGCGAGCGTGATGTAGTCGGCCCGGATACCCGTGGATATGAACAGCTTGCGGCCGTTGACGATGTAGCTGCCTCCGTCGGCGACCGCGGTGGTCGTCAGGTTGGCGACGTCCGATCCGCCTTGCCGCTCCGTCACGGCCAGGGCCATCAGCTTGTCTCCGCCGAGCACCGCGGGCGCGACCTCTGAAACCAGCGAGCGTGCGCCGATCGCCAGCAGCGGGGGCAGTGCGATCGTGTGCGTCGTCAGGGCGACCCGGACTCCGCCGCTGCCGAATCGTGCCAGATCCTCCTTCACGGCAAGCGTGTCGAAGATGTCGCCGCCGCTGCCGCCCAGCTCCTCGGGGAATCCGGCACCAAGAATGCCGGCGGCGCCGGCCGTCCGATAGAGCTCGACGGGGAAGGTGCCCGCTTCGTCCCATTGCTGCGCACTGGGGGCCACATGCTCCAGCGCGAAGGCTCTGGCCTGCAGGCGGGTTCTCTGCGTCGCGTCGCTGCCCCAGGGGTGCGGCCCCCGGGAGATTTCGTCGGCTGGGAAGACTGCCTGAGCGGGCTGCATGAAAATCACTCTGGACGGATGTTGGCCTTCTGAACCACCTCGCGATACTTGAGGAAATCAGAGTGCAGGACGGATCGGATCTCGGCCATCGTTCGCGCAGGTTCCGGCTCCAGGCCGTTGGCCCGCAGCTTCTGCTGCACCTCCGGTGAGCGCATGGCGTCCGCCAGGGCCTTGTGGATCTGTTCGGCGACGTCGTCCGGCGTACGACTCGAAATGACGAATCCGTACCAGGGAACGACGTTCGCCTCGGGATAGCCGGCCTCCGCCAGGGTCGGGATGTCGGGGAACTCCGCGAGCCGCCGACGGGCGACGACCGCGAGCCCCTTCAGCTTGCCGGCCTTGATCTGCGGTGCCGCGAGCCCGGAAGACAGGAAGACCACCGACAGGTCGCCGCGGATCAGATCGGGAATGGTGGGCGGCTGGCCCTTGTATGCGACGCTCGTCAGATCGATTCCGGCAGCCAGCTTGAGCAACTCGGTGTTCAGATGAAGGGAGGAGCCGATGCCGGGATTGCCGTAGTTCAGGGAGCCCGGGCTGCGGCGGGCCATCTCGATGAACCCGGACAGCGTGGAGATCTTCATCTGCGCGGGCACCGTCACCATGTTCGGCGCCGAGACTGCGATGCCGACGCCCGTGAAGTCCTTGAGCGGATCCCACAGGTTCGGATAGAGCGACGGGTTCGAGGTCAACGCCGGCGCAGCCATCAGCCATGTGTAGCCGTCGGCGGGCGCGCGGCTCACCGCGAGGGTGCCGATGTTCGTGTTGCCGCCCGGGCGCGGATCCACGATGACCGGCTGACCGAGATCCTTCGCGACCTTGTCGCCGATGATCCTGGCCATGGCGTCTCCGACTCCGCCGGCAGGGTAGGGCACGACGATCGTGATCGGCCTGGCCGGAAACGTCCCCGGCTGCGCATGGGCGGGGCCCGTCACGCAAAGGGACACGAGCGGTGTGAGCAAGGCGACCCGCAGGCGTGCGATGCGCATGGCGATTTTCTCCGGGCGGTGATCAGTGAAATCAATGAAGCGAATCGAGGCCCGCCAGGGCGCTCAGCATCTGCGCCTGCAGCCGGTCGATGACGTCGGCCACGGACTCGAGCTGCCTGGACCACACGACTCCCTGCCCGGCGGGCGTGTACATCAGCGCGGCAACCTGGTGCTCCTCGATCGCGGCCACGAGAGGGCCGGTCAGCGCCTGCTGGTAGGGCATCGGCAGAGGCTTCGGACTGCCTTCGCGATCCCACGCTTCGGTCCATCCCCCTTTCAGCAGACGACACGGCTTGCCGCTGTGCGAGCGGGAGATCTCCGTGTCGGTGCTCTGCGCCGCCAGAAGCTGGCGTACCAGCGAGTCGGGCAGCGCGTGCTCGTGGGTGGTCAGCCACGCGGTGCCGAGCCATGCACCCTGGGCGCCCATCGCGAGGCTCGCGGCGATCTGGCTCCCGTGTCCTATCCCGCCGGCAGCCAGCACCGGGCGGCCGCCGGCGATTTCGATGATCTGCGGAACCAGGGTGAACGTTCCTATCGGCCCGGGGGGACCCCCGGCGCCTCAGCCCTGCGCCACCAAAGCATCGACCCCTGCGCCACAAGCTCGCCGAGCATGACGGGGGGAGCCGATCAGAGCGATCGCGAGCTTGCCCGCCTGCCTGATCTGCGTGATCCCGTCGCTCGTCACGCCGGTACCACAGGCGATCAGCCCGGCGCGCGATCCGAGCACCGCAGCAAGCTGCTCGCGGAAAAGACCCGGCGTGCGCACCGTGTGGGTGAAGAAGTGCGGCCTGGTGGCGGGCGGTACGTCGTGTGCAGCGGTCAACTGCTCGACGAATCGGACATGTTCGGCCGGCAGCCGGGCTCTGGCTTCGTCGACCGTGCGCGCGTCTCCGGACAGGCTGGGGAACATCAGATCCAGCCCATAGGGCTTGTCGCCCAGCAGCGCCTCCAGCCTGGCAGCCGTCCTCGCGATCTCGTCGGGACTCTCCCGGGCGACGCCCATGACGCCCAATCCGCCGGCTCGCGAAATGGCGGCGGTCACCTCGATGCTGTGCGAGAAGCCGAAGATCGGCTTGTCGATTCCGAGCATCTTCATCAGCCCGGTCACGGGTGGTCGTCTCATCATGTCCTCTCACGATGTCTGCTCGCCGCCTGACGGCGCCGGGTGGTTCCGACGTCGAGCGCGTATCCGTTGTTCCGCGTCGATCATGGACGCGCCGGGTTTGCCGCACAATAGAGCGGACCATTCGTTCCGCAGTGCGGACCATCTCCTCACGTGGCACGAGCGTAGTGTGAACAGGCCCCAATGAATCCAGACCGAGATTTCGTGGTTGCGCTGGCCCGGGGATTGGACGTCCTGGCCTGCTTCGGCCCGCGTGCAACGTCGCTTTCCCTGACCGGGATCGCCGCGCGGACGCAGTTGCCGAAGGCGACCGTCTCGCGCATCGCCTACACGTTGATGGAGATGGGCTACCTTCGGCAGAACGCAGCCGAAAGAAGCTATTCGCTGGGCCCGGCGGTTCTGGCGCTGGGCAATCCGGTGCTGTCCAGCCTGCCCCTGAGACAGATGGCTCAGCCGCTGATGAGGGAGCTCGCCGAGAGGTTCTCCGGCACCGTCTCGATGGGCGTCTTCGACCGCGACCGTGTCGTCTACGTGGAAACGGCGCGCAGCGCGCCGAACCCGGACCACATCCCGGATATCGGTTCGATCTGGCCGGTGATGGAGAGTGCCATCGGACGGGCCGTTCTGGCGGCCATGCCGGCCGATGAACGGACGCGCACGCTCAACTCGATCAAGGTCAACGATCCCGGAAGGTGGAAGCTGCAGCGGCCCCAGGTCGAAGAGGCACTGCGCGACTACTCGAAGTACGGCTATTGCGTGTCGCTTCAGGAGATCCGCGAGGGCCTGCTCGGAGTGGGTGTTCCGATCGCGACACCGTACATGGGCAACCGGATCGCCTTCAACTGCGCTGTGCAGGCCGCCGATCCGACCGGCAAGACGCTCCGCCGGAAGGTCGCTCCCGCCCTCGTGGAGATGGTCGGCAAGGTGCACCGTCTGATGGACGGCGAGAGCCGGCGGCAGGCTCTGGTCGGCAAGGGGCGGCTTGGGTGGAAGCGGGGCTGATCGTGCACGGACCAGCGCGCGGATGCCTGTTGCTCATCGGATAACCTCCGCCCAGGGAGAGTTCTGCCGCAGCGCCTTCCCCCAGCCCTCGGCGTCCGACATCATCGCCGCAGCCAGCTCATCGACGGGCAGCTCCAGCAGTGATTGCCACCAGTCGATATAGTCCTTGCTGCACAGGTTCTCGGCGCGCCAGCGTTCGACTACGGCGCGCGCCTGTCGAATCAGCGTGCGTCGCTGCTGCGCAGGCGGCGTCAGAAGTCTGGCAGCGATTTTCTGATGCCTGATCAGTCGCTCCTTTTCTACCAGCGTCTGATTCAGTCGGGCGGTACGCCACTGCGCGAGCTCGGTTCGTGTCCGATCGGCGGCGGAAGAATCTTCTGATGAGGTCACGATCGCCTTGACCTTGCCGAACTACCGATATCGCGTCAACCGCAGGCGCCGATGTGCCCGCACGCCGTGCAGAACTCGCAGCCGTCGCGCTTGATCAGCGTCTTGTTGCCGCATTCCTCGCAGCGCTTGCCGGCCATCGGGGCGAGCTCGGCGCCCGCCGCGGCGCGGCCCTCGTCGCTGGGCACCGCGAGGATGCCCGCATCGGCGGTCGGGTAGCCGTGCTCATCGAGCAGGCCCAGCATCGCGAAGCGGTGGATCGTCAGCCGCGCCACGTAGGCGACGGTGGACGGCCAGAGCTGCGAGCGATCGGTGCCCGGCACCCGTGCCATGAACGCGCCGCCGACCTCGCTGTAGTTGAGCAGCTTGCGCAGCTTCATGCCGATCCACGCGACGTCGAGCACCCGCATGTCCAGGCTCAGCAGCTTGCACAGGCCGTCGAGCACCCGCGGATACTCGCCGGACAGCCAGATCGAATACGGGCGGCGTTGCCCGCCCGGCATCACCAGTTCCTTCAGGAACAGCACGAAGTCGTCGCCGGTGGTCGGGTTGCCGATGTCGACCGTCCAGCTCAAGGTTCCGTCGGGGCCGGCCTTCGGTTCGCGTGCCGAGATCAGCGCATCCATCATCGGCGTGGCGGCGTTGCCGGTGTCGGCGAATGCGCCCAGCTCGTTGCAGCGGTAGTGCACCAGCTTCGCGAAGCCGGCGACCAGGCTCGGCACGAGCTGGCGGGTGCCGGCCGGCGGCAGCGGCAGCTCGAACAGATCGTCGCCCGAAACCTTCTCGAGCGCCGCGAGCTTCATCGCCAGCCACTTGCGGTCCTCGACCCGCATGTCCATCGACAGTGTCTTGGCCACGGCGCCCAGGCCGCGCGGCTGCTCGCTGCCGTTGACCCAGACCTCGAACGGATAGGCGCGGGTGTCGTTCTCGATGTGGCCGATGAACACCGCGAAGTCGCCGAGCGGATGATCGACCGCGTAGGTCCATGAGGGGTTGCCGTTCGGCAGTGCAGGGCGGCCCGGCCAGCGCAGGCTGGCCAGCGGTGGCGTCGGCGTGCGTTCGAGCACGAGGCGGCGGTCGGCTTCGGGCAAGTCCAGGTCCTCGCGTGCGGGGGCGACGGCCGGCTGCACCGTCTCGAGCACCGAGCCGATCACGTTGTTCGGCCGGTAGGTGGTGATGCCCTTCAAGCCCGCCTGCCAGGCCTGCAGGTACAGGTCCTCGAAGGCTTCGAACGGATAGTCCTCGGGCACGTTGACGGTCTTGCTGATCGCGGTGTCGATGTACGGCTGCACCGCCGCGCTCATCCGCATGTGGTCGAGCGCCGCCAGCTCCAGCGCGGTGACGAAGGCCGGCGGCAGCGGGTCGGTCGGCGAGCCGGGTGCCACCCGGTGGCGGTACAGGCGATAAGCATGGTCTTCGACCGGATAGCTGCGCAGCGTGTCGTCGGGCATCCGCTTCTTGCGGGTGTAATGCCACGAGAACGGCGGCTCGATGCCGTTGGAGGCGTTGTCGGCGAACGCCAGCGAGATCGTGCCGGTGGGCGCGATCGACAGCAGGTGGCTGTTGCGCAGCCCATGCTCGCGGATCGCCGCCTTCAGCGTCTCGGGCAGCCGCGAGGCGAACGATGGCGCAGCCAGCAGCTTGTCGGCATCGAACAGCGGGAACGGGCCTTTCTCGCGCGCCAGCTCCACCGATGCCCCGTAAGCGGCATCGCGCATCACGCGGGCGATGTCGGCTGCCCGCGCCCGGGCGGCATCGGAGTCGTAGCGCAGCCCGAGCATGATCAGGCAGTCGCCCAGGCCGGTGAATCCCAGGCCGATGCGCCGCTTGGCCTGCGCTTCGGCGCGTTGCTGCGGCAGCGGCCAGGCGCTGGCATCGAGCACGTCGTCGAGCATGCGCACCGCGACCTTCGCGACCCCTGCGAACGCCTCCGCGTCGAACGATGCGCGCCCGGTGAACGGCTCGCGCACGAAGCGGGTCAGGTCGATGCTGCCCAGGTCGCAGCAGCCGTAAGCGGGCAGTGGCTGCTCGCCGCAGGGATTGGTCGACTCGATGCGCTCGCAGTAGGCGAGGTTGTTGTCGCGGTTGATCGTGTCGATGAACAGCACGCCGGGCTCGGCATGGTCGTAGGTGCTGTGCATGATCTGCGACCAGAGCTGGCGGGCGCGCACCGTGCGATAGACCCATTGGCCGTCGGGGCGGCGCCAGGCGCCGTCGCGCATCAGCTCGGCGCCCGGTTCGGCCGGATGCACCAGCTCCCAGTCGGCGTCGCCGCGCACCGCCTGCATGAACGCATCGGTGCAGGCCACCGACATGTTGAAGTTGCGCAGCGCGCCGCCATCCTTTGCATGGATGAACGCCTCGATCTCCGGATGGTCGCAGCGCAGCACCGCCATCTGCGCGCCGCGCCGCGCGCCGGCCGACTCCACCGTCTCGCACGACTTGTCGAAGATCGTCATGTAAGACAGCGGCCCGCTGGCCCGGCTGTTGGTGCCGCGCACCAGCGCGCCGCGCGGGCGGATCCGCGAGAAGTCGTAGCCGACGCCGCCGCCGCGCCGCATCGTCTCGGCCGCTTCGCTCAGCGCGTCATAGATGCCGACCCGGCCGTCGTCGCTGCGGATGCAGTCGTCCACCGGCTGCACGAAGCAGTTGATCAGCGTCGCCGTCAGGTCGGTGCCGGCCGCCGAATTGATCCGGCCGCCGGGAATGAAGCCATCGACCTGTGC
>OEIU01001594.1_pt1 | contig 14170 bp, 14 predicted proteins | sample 1539221 | NCBI WGS metagenome assembly OEIU01 (sample SAMN03792071, study PRJEB22550) | activated sludge metagenome | feature: wastewater treatment plant; material: activated sludge; isolation source: Wastewater treatment plant of a petroleum refinery complex | place: Argentina: Zarate | collected...
CCGAAGCGCAGGAGAACGTCGCGCTGCAGGTCGCCGAGCAGATGTCGGACTATCTGCTGACCGGCGCGATCTCGAACGCGGTGAACTTCCCCTCGATCACGGCGGAGGAAGCGCCGAAGCTGAAGCCGTTCGTCGATCTCGCCGAAAAGCTTGGCTCGTTCGCAGGCCAGCTGACCGAGAGCGGCATCGCCAAGGTTACGATCGCCTATGAGGGGCAGGTCGCCGAAATGAAGATCAAGGCGCTGACGTCGGCGGCGCTGAGCGGGTTGTTGCGGCCGATGCTCGGCGACGTCAATGTCGTGTCCGCGCCGGTCATCGCCAAGGAGCGCGGCATGGTGGTCGAGGAAACCACGCGCGCGGCGCAGAGCGATTACGAAAGCCTCATGACCGTAACGGTGACGACAGACAGGCAGGAACGCTCGGTGTCCGGCACCGTCTATGCCGACGGCAAGCCGCGCCTCGTCGACATCAAGGGCATTCGCGTCGACGCCGAGTTCGGCAAGTCGATGATCTATGTGACGAATGAGGACAAGCCGGGCTTCATCGGCAAGTTCGCCTCGCTGCTCGGAGAGGCCGGCGTCAACATCGCGACCTTCCATCTCGGCCGGAACGCGCCGGGCGGCGACGCCATCGCGCTGGTCGAGGTCGATGGCGACGTGCCGGCCGACGTTCTCAACAAGACGCTGAAGCTGCCGCATGTGAAGCAGGCCAAGGCGCTGAAGTTCTGAGGCGCTGATACGCCACCGCGAATAGAGAATCGCGCCATCGCTCAACGCGGTGGCGCGCTTTTCATGTCAACCGAAATAGAATCTGTAAGCATTCTCGTGGATGGCGTGGCGGGTGGCGTCGTCGGGAAGCCAGTTACGAAAATCTTCCATCGTCTCGCGATAGGTCACGTTGTCTTCGAATGCTGCGAACGGCCAGTCGCTCGCCCAGAACAGCCGTTGCGCGCCGCCGGTCTTCAAAAGCTCCTGCGCATAGGTTTTCGCGGCGGACGGCGGCTCTTGCCGGTATCCGGCCGAAAGCTTGACCCATGTGCGTCCGCGCTCGATGGCGCGCAGCACGGCCTGAAAGCCACCGCAGTTGACGCCCTTGTCGCGTTGCGGCCGGCCGAAATGATCGATGACGAGCTTGACGCCCGCGGCTTCCAGCGCCGCGATCGGCCGCGCCAGACGTTCGCCTTCATCATGCAGATGCACATGCCAGTCGAGATCGGCGACGCGTCGCAGCAGCATTCTGTAGTCGGGTGAGGTCAGGTCCGGCGGATCGGGCACCGTGCGAAACTGAAAGCGGATGCCGACGACGCCGTCTCGCTTCATCATTTCGAGAATGTAGCGATCGACCGTCGGCTTGACGATGACGGTCGTGCGCAGATGCGGGAAACGCCTCACCGCATCGATCTGATAGTCGTTGTAGTCGCCGTAAAGGCTCGCGGCCGACAGCACGGCATGAGTCACGCCGTTCGCCGCCAGCGTCTCGACATACCGCTCGACCGGGGCGTCCTGGGGAGGTTTGTGCCACGCCGATCCCGCAAGCGGCATGTCGAGCGTGTAGACGTGCGCATGCGTATCGACGACGGGCGCGACCGGCGCAGCGCTCATTCCGGCGAGACTTTCTCGGCGACCGGCCGCCACTTCTCAAGCTCGCTCGCCATGTATTTGCCGAGCGCCTCTGGCGTGCCGCCGGCAGGCACCATGCCGAGCTTGGCCAGCGCCTGTTTGCCCTCGTCGCTGGCGATGTAATCGTTGACCGTCTTGTTGACCTTGTTGACGATCTCGGCCGGCAGTTTCGCGGGGCCGACCACGGCGGTCCATCCGGTCGCCTCGAAGCCGGGCAGTCCGAGCTCCGCCAGCACTGGCGTGTCGGGCAATAGGGGCCAGCGCTTGAGGTCGGTCGTCGCCAGCGCCCGCAGCGTTCCGGCCTTGACCTGATCGGCATAGGTCGCGGCGAGATCGACGGTGAGGTTGATCTGCCCGCCGATCAGATCGTTCATTGCCGGGGCCGAGCCGCGATAGGGCACATGCGTGATCTTGAAGCCGAGCTTCTGCTGGAATAGCTCCGCCGTCAGATGGCCCATCGAGCCGACGCCTGACGATCCGAACGTCACCTTGCCGGGATTGGCCTTGGCATAGGCAACCAGATCCTCGAACGTCTTGGCGGGAATGCCGGGATTGGCGGCAACGATCAGCGGGATTTTCGAGACTTCGACGATCGGCGTGAAATCGGTCGCGGGATCGAACTTCGTCGTTGCCTTGTAAATGATCTTGTTGAACACCAGCGGGCCGGTGGTGGTGAACAACAGCGTGTAGCCGTCCGGGGCGGCATTGGCGACGGACGCCGCGCCGACATTGCCGTTTGCGCCGGCGGCGTTCTCGACGATGAAGGATTGCCCGAGCTTCTCGCCGAGATGCCTGGCGATGACGCGTCCCATCACGTCAGCCGGTCCGCCGGCCGGAAAGGGCACCACGACCTTGACGTTGCGTTCGGGCCAGGTCTGGGCCTGGACGTGCGGCGTCAACGCGATGAATGAAAAGAACAACAGAGCGAAGATGGCTGTCGATCGCAGCCTCTTGCGCAGCCGGGCTGAAATGGGCCGACGCCTCTTCATGGCAATCTCCTCCTTGCGAAATTTTTTCTTTGATCCTGCCCCAGGACAAGCGTCCGCGCCAGCCGGCCGAAGGATCAAATCGGGTTTATCCGGCTGCTTGAAACGCCTCGTAAAAGTGTGAAGAGTTCAGCTGGGGGAGCGTAAGTATGCAACAGCTTCATATTGTGCAGGGCGGCGTCGAAAATGGCGATAAGGACTGGCTCGAGAAAGCCGCCCGCCTGGCGCGCAAGAATGCCCCAAAGTGGATTGTCCCGAAACGTGCAGCTATTGGCGATGACGTTGTTGTTTATGTCGGCGGATACGGCTTTTTCGCTACAGCACGCATCGCTTCCGAGGCAAAGCCGCGGCTGGACTGGGCAAACAGATATGGTGCAAGGCTCGAAGCGATTCGACTCATCGAGCCACCGATCTCGCTTTCTGCTATTCGGAGACATTTGCCGGAACTCAAGTGGGGTATCTATCCGCGAAGTATCGTGACTCCAGAGCCCGAAGTGGCGAATCAAGTCCGAGCCCTGATTCGCGAACGTCGCAAGACAGGAATGCCGGACCTTGATGACGAGGCGCTTGAGAATGCCAACGAAGAGGAATTGTGGGTCGCTGCTTTGCTTGGTGCGAAACGACCTGTGAAAGGAGTGAGGCGCGAGGTTATTTACCGCGCCCGCTCAACGGCAATTCACCGCCTCGTCTTGCTTCTAGCAAAAGGGCATTGTGAGGCATGTGGCGCGGCAGCTCCGTTTCTCAGGAGTGATGGTTCGCCATATCTGGAGCCTCACCATACGGTCGGAATGGCGGCAAAAACTGACGAAGGGCCAGACGATCCGCATAAGGTTATAGCGCTTTGCCCGAACTGCCATCGACGCGCTCATCATGCCGAAGACGCTAGCACTTTTAATCAGTCGCTTATAAGAAAACTGATGAGGTTGCGACAACGCAACAATTAGACGTTCGCGTGAAAATGTCCGTCCGGCGAGGAAAATATGTACGGCAACTTGGTATTGTTGGAAGAGACCAGAAAGCCACAACACGGTCAGCGAATCTATGTAGGCGATGAAGCGGGTACAGACGAAGCGTGGCTCCGCGACCTGCTTTTTGACAATCCGGACATCATTCCAATCAATGAGATTGATGGGATGTATGGTCCTCTGATTCCGTTGTTCAAGGAATTTCGTGTCGGCAGGGGACGTGTTGATGCCCTCTTTATCAACCCACATGGTCGGGTAACGCTTCTCGAATGTAAACTTTGGAAAAATCCGCAGAGCCACAGAGAGGTCGTCGCACAGGCGATGGAATATGCGACCGCTCTATCCAATTTGTCCTACTATGATCTGCAGCAGCAGGTCGAGAATGGTTCGAGTCGGCCCGGCGTTTCGCCGTTCAGCCTCGCTCAAAAACAGGCGAAAGGGTTGATTGAGCGGCATTTCGTCGAGGCCGTGAATCAATCTCTCAAAAATGGCCGTATTCTAAGCCTTATCGCGGGCGATGGCGTGCGTGGGGGAGCGCAGAATTTGGCCGATTTTCTCAATCTTCATACAACGAAGGCTTATTCATTCGGGTTGTTGGAAGTGGCGCTCTACCGATTTGCCAAAGGTCGGATCGTTGTTCAGCCGCGCGTGACGGCAAGGACAGAGGTTCATGTCCGGCATGTTACTCTCATCAACGGCGAATCCGCACCCGTGACGGAAAATCGTCAAGAGACCATCGACGAGTCGGTGCCAGTCACGCGTCGCGCAGGAGTCACCAAGGGGCATTTGAAAACCTGGTGGCAGCCGCTACTCGATATGAAGTTCGACAATCAGGAGCAGGAGTCTCCGAGTTGGAGGGTGACTAATAATCTTGTTCTTAAGACTCCATTTCGTGGAGTGCAGATAAAAGCTTATGCAACGGTGGATAATCCAGCCATCGGAGTTTTTGTTTCCGGACAAGAAGATGCCATCGCGGCCATTTCCAAGTATATAAGAAGGGAGCAGAAGCGGCTGCAACAAGAGCTTCCCGACGGCACGGAAATTCGTCCGGATCGAGGTTGGCCGATTGTATTGGCTGAATCAGAACTTAAGACAGACCCCGAGCGATATGCATGGTTGCAGAAAAGCATAAACGCTTTTGTCAATGTCCTCAGGCCTCGCTTTCAGCAATGGTATAGAGATTTTCAAGCCAGCTAGGGCTGTAACGTTCGGAAACCGCAGATAGTCGCGCCCCGAGAACAAAGGTAAGGATATGCACGGACAATTCTCGGACGATTTCATCGTGCAGCTGCGCGGCGCGTTCGACGGCGCGACGCTTCTCACGGGCGATGCGGTCGATGCGCGCTATTACACCGATATCGCCGGCATTCAGGTCGCGCCGCCGCCGGCCGTTGTGCGGCCGTCCTCGACGGAAGACGTCTCGCGCCTTCTAAAGATGTGTGACGCGGCGCGCGTGCCAGTGACGACACACGGCGGCCGCACCGGCCTCGTGCGCGCGACCGTTCCGCAGGCCGGCGAGATCGTGCTGTCGATGGAGCGCATGAATGCGGTCGAGGAGGTTGATGTCTCCGGCGGCGTCGCCATCGTTCAGGCGGGTACGCCGCTGCAGCGCATCCAGGAGCGCGTCGAGGACGATGGCTTCATGTTTCCACTCGATCTCGGATCGCGCGGCAGCTGCACCATCGGCGGCAACATCTCGACCAATGCCGGCGGCAACCGCGTTATTCGTTACGGCATGACGCGCGATCTCGTGCTTGGGCTCGAGGTGGTGCTGGCGGACGGCACGGTGCTCAAGGGTTTGCGCAAGTATATCAAGAACAATACTGGCCTCGATCTGAAACAGATGTTCGTCGGCACGGAAGGCACGCTCGGCGTGGTGACGCGTGCGGCGCTGCGGATTTTCCCTGCGCCGGCGGAGCGTCAGGTCGCGCTCTGCGCGCTATCGGATTTCAGCAAGGTGCGTGCGCTGCTGTCGCTGGCGCGGCAGCGGCTCGGCGGTGATCTCACCGCTTTCGAGGTGATGTGGAGCATCTACTACACGTTGATCGTCGAGCGCGTGCCGGGCATCAACGCGCCGCTTGCCGCGGGGCATCCGTTCTATGTGCTGTTCGAAGCCTCTGGCAGCGATGGCGAGCGTCTCAAGAACGATCTGGAATCGATGCTCGAGAAAGCGCTCGGCGACGAGATCATTATCGATGCGACCATCGCCAGCTCCGGCGCGGCCGCGACGGCGCTGTGGCGGATTCGCGACGCCGTCACGGAGATGGGCCGCACGCTCGGCCCCGGCGTCGGCTTCGACGTCAGTCTTGCCATCGAACGCATGGACGATTTCGCCAGCAAGGTCGATGCGGCGCTGAAGCGCGAGGTCGATCCGAGCTGCTACGCCATCGTGTTCGGCCATGCCGGCGACGGCAACCTGCACATTCGCGCGACGTATCCGCCGCCCGCCGACAAATACGACAAGGTCTCGAAGGTGGTTTACGGCGTGACCGGCGATTTCGGCGGCTCGATCTCGGCCGAGCACGGCATCGGCCTGCTAAAGCGGCCCTATCTGAAACTGAGCCGCACCGAGGAAGAAATCGAAACGATGCGCGCCATCAAGCGCGCGCTCGATCCGAACAACATTCTCAACCCGGGCCGCATCTTCACGATGTAACGAACGCGATCGGGCATAAAGACAATCGGACATCAGCGCAGGCTGACGTCCGATCATGTCCCGGTCATCGCGGCGTCGCGTCAGTTGTGCTTGTTCCAGAAGATACGTGCGCTCTGCACGGTCTGGGCGGTGTGGATGCGGGCGCGCTCATAAGGCGTGACGAAGCCGTCGGCCTTGGCCTGATTTTCCAGTCGCTGAACATGTGCCTGTCCCTTCACGAGGCGCTGTGTCTCGCCGAACGTCAACTGGCCGGACTGCACGCCGTTGAAGATGCGATGAGCCTGCGCGTTCTGTCGTGCGTTGATCCAGGGCGTGCCGGCGAAGCTCATGCTGGAGGTCACGGCCAGCAGCGTGGACGCAAGAATGATGGACTTGAACGTGGTCATGGTCGTCTCCTGTTTGTCCGCTGCGTCACGAACACCATGTCCGTGCTTCATCAGCGATACATGGATAGTCGCGCCAGCGAGTAGAAAAGATTGTGCGCGCAATCACACAAAACGTCGATTTCGCATTTGATTTCATATATTTATGCGGATTTTTCTGAACGGCTGTTCAGAAACGATCAAATTGACGGTCTGATCGCGATCGTGATGACTGTGAGGTGCCGGCATCGGCGCGCGGCCAACCAACAAGGAGACGACATGTTGTTCTGCGTGATTTCCCATCCGAGACCTGAGCGTCCGTCAGATGTTGCTTCATCGCGGCAGACGTTCTGGCCGTGGATTGCCGCGTGGCAGGCGAAAGGCGTTTGCAAGCAAATCCATCCGCGGGTCGGGCGCGGCGCGATCGCGGTGTTCGATGTCGAGAGCAACGAGATGCTTCATCGCATTCTCAACGAATGGGCCGATCTCATTCCGGCGCAGTTCGATGTCTATCCGCTCGTTGGACTGGAAGCGACGCAGGCGATGTTGGCCGCGCAGGTTGCGGCCAAGGATGCATAAAAGCGATCGCCGCTCGCATCGGTTTCCGGCAGCAGCGCTGACGTTCCACAACGAATTCCGACTGGCGCGGCGTTGAGGCTGCGCTATCATGGTCGCGCTCGAGGCTTCATGATGCGGAGCGACAGTCATGAAAATACTTGCGGCTATTGGTGCGATCGGTCTCGTCATTGCCGCCGCGGCGGGCGATTTCTTCTTCGGAGGCTTCTTCAACGTCGCGGGCACGCAGGAGGGTCACCCCGCCGATTCATGGGCCTTGATCAAGGTGCGCGAAGCCTCGATACGCCGTCACGCGACGGAAAAGGCGCCGCCGCTGGACGGCGCCGACATGGTGCGGGCCGGCGCCGCAGCTTATGCTGCGCGAGGATGCGTGGCATGTCATGGCGGTCCCGGCGTCGCGTGGCAGAAGTTTTCCGAGGGACTTCATCCCGATCCGCCGGACCTGAAGAAAGTCGTGACCGAACGCTCGCCGGAAGAATTGTTCTTCGTCGTCAAGAACGGCATCAACATGACCGGCATGCCGTCGTTCAAGCTGGCCGGCGTCGACGATCCCGAGATATGGAGCATCGTCGCATTTCTGAAGAAACTGCCTGATGTATCGGAGCAGGACTTCAAGACGTGGAGTGCGAGCGCCGCAAAATAGCGGGTGCGTCGTCGTCGTGCTATCGGCGCGCCGCGATAAACACGCCGCTGAGCACCAGCGCGTAGCCGATGAGGTGAAACAGCCGCGGCTCCTCGCCGAGCAGGCCGATCGCAAGCGCCGAGCCGAACACCGGAATGAGATGATAGAACGGCGCGGAGCGGTTCGCGCCGATCAGTTCGACGCCGCGATTGTAGCAGAGATAGGCGAGTGTCGACGGGAAGATCACGACATAGGCCAGCGTCAGCGCCGTCTGCAGATCGACCTGCATCGTGTAGCCCGTCGAGATCTCCCAGATCACGAACGGGATCAGCAACATCGAGCCGACGCCCGTGGTGAAAGCCAGAAACGCCAGCGGATGAATCTTCGGTCGGTACGGCATCATCGCCGAGTAGATGCAGAACACCATCAGCGCGCCCAGCATCAGCAGGTCGCCCTTGTTGAAGCTGATGCCTGCGAAGGTCGAGAGGTCACCACGCGCGATGATGGTGAGAACACCGGCGAGCGAGACGAGAATGCCAAAGGCCTGCACCAGCGTCAGGCGCGTTCGGAATAGCGCGAACGACCAAAAGGCGACAAACAGCGGTCCCGACGACTGCATCAGCAGCGCGTTCAGAGCCGTCGTATATTGCAGGCCGATATAGGCGAGCGTGTTGTAGGCGCTGATGCTGGTCACCGTGAGCAGCAGCATGAACGGCAGGCTGGCGCGGATTTGCGGCCAGTCGCGCCGAAGATGCGGCAGCGCGAGCGGCATCAGCAGCAGGCATGCGCCGCTCCAGCGGATGAAGGACAGCGCGACTGGCGGCACATGTCCGGCGATGAAACGGCCGAGCACAATGTTGCCGGCCCAGAACAGCGAGGTGAGGCTGAGCAGCAGGTAGGGCTGATTGATGAGCCAGGCGAAAGCCGACGGAGTCGCGCGCGGCGTCTGTGAAGGCAACCTCATGGTTCCAGTCTGACGGCTGTTATCGAAGCGCCTGTATAGACACTTCGACTTGTCGAGGCACGCGATCCAGCTGGTGCGCACCTCAAAACAAAGTCATGCACGGATAAGCCGCCGTCATGTCGCCCATGCGCGCTGCAGCGCGGGGCGTTCGTTCAGCCGCTTGATATAGGCCGCGACGTTCGGCTTGTCGGAAACATCGGCGCCGAGCTTCGCCGCAACGGTGCAGGCATGGCCCGTCATGATATCGGCGCCACTGAAATCGCCAGCGAGATAGTCGCGGCCCTTGAGACCTTCATCGACTGCGCTCAGCATCCGCGACAGCAGCTTAACCGCGCGGTCGACATTGCCCTGATTGCGCCGGTCGGGCGGCAGCAGGATCGTCTCGACGACGATCGTGTTGACGGGCGGCATGATCATGCCTTCCGCATAATGCAGCCATTGCAGATAGCGCGCGAAGTCGGGCGATGCGACACCGGGTACGAGGCGGCCATTACCGTATTTCGCCAGCACGTATTCGACGATCGCGCCCGACTCGAAAATTACGGTCTCGCCATCCTGCAGCGCCGGCACGCGCGCCATCGGATGAATCTTCAGATAGTTCGGGTCGCGCATCGAGGCGCCGCCCAGCTTGAAGCGCTCGATCTCGTAGGGAAGCCCCAATTCCTCGAACAGCCAGACGATACGGACGGCGCGTGTATTGGGCGCGTAATAGATTTTCACGGGCGTGGTCCCCTCGGGCTTTTGTCGTTCCGGTTCCAGTTTTCCCTATCCAGAAAGGATTTGGTGGAAAAATCAATGGCTTGATCCGAGATTCCAGCGCCTTTGAACACGCCTTTAACTTGCGTTGCCGGTCCGCTTCCAGTATCCCGTCAGCGCCTCGCAACGGTCGGTTCGCGCCCAAGCGGGTCATGCGGCTGCGCCGCGTCGGGATGGGCGAGGGATCGTCTCTAAAATGGCTAATGTGGTGGTCGTCGGCGCTCAATGGGGCGACGAGGGAAAAGGCAAGATTGTCGACTGGCTGTCGGAGCAGGCCGACATCGTCGTGCGCTTTCAGGGCGGTCACAACGCCGGCCATACGCTGGTCATCGACGGCGCGACCTACAAGCTTGCGCTGCTGCCGTCGGGCGTGCTGAGACCGTCGAAGATGTCGGTCATCGGCAACGGCGTGGTGTTCGATCCGCAGGCATTTCTTGACGAAGTCGAGCGCCTGAAGGCGCAGGACGTCGTCATTACGCCGGACAATCTGCGCGTCGCGGAGAACGTGACGCTGATCCTGCCGCTGCATCGCGAACTCGACGCCCTGCGCGAATCCGCCAACACCGCGACAGCCATCGGCACGACGCGTCGTGGCATCGGCCCAGCCTATGAGGACAAGGTCGGCCGCCGCGCCATCCGCCTGATGGATCTGGCCGACCCCGATACGTTGCCGCACAAGATCGACCGGCTGCTGGCGCATCAAACGCGCTGCGTCGCGGTCTTCGTCTCGAGGAGTTCGACGGCAACGTTATTCTGAAGGAATTGATGGCGCTGGCGCCGAAGCTGCTACCGTTTGCCGAGTCGGTCTGGAACCTGCTCGATCACAAGCGTCGCGAAGGCAAGCGCATCCTGTTCGAGGGCGCGCAGGGCGCGCTGCTCGACGTCGATCACGGCACATATCCCTACGTCACCTCGTCGAACACCGTCGCCGCGCAGGCCGCCACCGGCACCGGCCTCGGTCCCAGCGCCGTGGGCTATGTGCTCGGCATCTGCAAGGCGTATACGACGCGGGTCGGGCAGGGGCCATTCCCGACCGAACTGACGAACGAGATCGGTGAGGAGATCGGCCGTCGGGGCAAGGAGTTCGGCGTAAACACCGGCCGCAAGCGCCGTTGCGGCTGGTTCGACGCCATGCTGGTCCGTCAGACGGTGCGGACCTGCGGCATTCATGGCCTGGCGCTGACCAAGCTCGATATTCTCGACGGCTTCGATACCATCGAGGTCTGCACGGGCTACCGGCTCGATGGCAAGGAAATTGACCATTTCCCGGCCGGCGAGGGTGCGCAGGCCCGGGTGGAACCGATCTATGAGACGATCGAGGGTTGGAAGGAGCCGACCGCCAATGCCCGTTCGTGGGCGGATCTGCCGGCCCAGGCGATCAAATATGTTCGCCGTGTAGAAGAACTTGTGGGTTGCCCGATTGCCTTGCTTTCGACCAGCCCGGAGCGCGAAGATACGATTCTGGTTCAGAACCCGTTCGAGGCTTGACGCGCATTTTGTGAAGAGCCTTCAGACTGGAGATCGATGGCCGACTACTACCCCCTGATTGCGCGAGCGATTGCCGGACTGGACGCCAGCGCCGGTCTGGAACAGCGTCATGCGCTGTATGTCCGCGCGCGCGAAGCCTTGCTTGCTCAGTTGCGAGGGGTGCAGCCAGCGCTCAGCGAATCCGAGATCACACGCGAGCGGCTGGCGCTCGAGGACGCGATCCGGAAGGTCGAGCTCGAAGCGGCCCGACGCTCGCGCGCGGCACGTCCCGATCCGCGAACCGGCGCGAGGCCGGGAGATTCGCTGCGTGGCGCCTCGGCGCGGAGCGCGAACGGAACTTCGTCATCTTCGTTGCGCGATCGTTCGGCTCGTTCTGATCGCACGCGCAGCGACGAGCGCGATAGCGCAGCCCAGCCATCGTCCGACATTCGATCCGAGCCGCGTCGCTCGTCGCTTCGTAGCGAGTCTCGTGCCGAAGCGCGCTCCTATCCTCCGACCGACATGCAGGAGCCGCCGGCGCAGGAGCGCCCCGGTCTTGCGCGCCGGCGAACCGTCGAACGCGATCATCGCGCCGATGACCGTTTGGGCGAGCGGTCCGCCGAGCGGGGCGGCGATGCCTCCCTGCAAGGTTTCCGCGATGTGATTGCTGATGCCGATGAACTCGGTTCGGCGGCCGCCGAAGCCAATCGCGCGGCCCGGCGGACTTACGCCAATGTTCCGTCGCCCTCTCCCGAGTTCGATCGGACCGAGCCAGGGATGGAAGATCGTGCGAGTCTGACCTCGCTCGAGCAGCCCGACGTCTATGAGGAAGCGTCTCCGGAAACGGAGCGGGCGCGCCCGTCGTCGCGTACGCAACGCACCGATGCTCCGCTCCCCGCGAAAGGCAAGGCGAAGAAGAAACGCGCTCCGAAGGACGACACGCTTCCGGAACTGCGCCGTGGGTTTCCGGTCAAGCGCGCATTCGCCTTCGGCATTCTGCTCATCGTCATCGGCGCGGTGATTTCCAACTGGTCTGCTATTCGCGGTCTCTATCAGGACTGGACGCGTCCTGCGCCGGTTGTGCAGTCCGCAAAGGATCAGGGTTCGCCGGCGACGCGTCCGAAGATCAACGATCGTGTTGGCCAGAATCCGTCGACCAACGTCGCTCCGGTCGCGCAGCGTGTCGTGCTGTATGACGAGGATCCGGCCGAGCCACAGGGCAAACAATATGTCGGCACGGTTGTGTGGCGAACCGAAGCGGTTCCCGGCGCTGCGGGGCAGGCGCCGGATGTTGCGATTCGCGCCGACATCGATATTCCCGATCGCAAGATGAGGATGACGCTGTCGCTGCGCCGTAATTCGGATTCGTCGCTGCCGGCAAGCCATACGCTTGAACTGACATTCAACCTGCCGCCTGATTTTGCCGGCGGTAACATTTCGAATGTGCCGGGCGTGCTGATGAAATCGAACGAGCAGGCGCGCGGCACGCCGCTGTCGGGGCTCGCCGTAAAGGTGACGGACGGCTTCTTCCTTGTCGGACTGTCGAATGTCGAAACCGACCGGCAGCGCAATCTGCAGCTTCTCAAGGAACGGTCGTGGTTCGACATTCCGCTCGTCTATGGCAATCAGCGCCGCGCCATCATCGCGATCGAGAAGGGCGAACCTGGCGAGCGTGCGTTCAACGAAGCGTTCGCCGGCTGGGGCCAATAGTCTTCGAAGCCGGCATTCGCAGCATCTGCTTTCGTGGCGACTTGTTATCAACGTCATGCGGCCGCGCATCGCAGCGATCGCTTCGGTCGTGAAGTTCTACTCAAAAAACAACTTGTCGCTGCATTGATGGTTTTGCGCGTATGACATCATTGCGGTGTGCGACGATTTACCACCCCGTCCCGCTTTGCCAACTCAACTAGCGTGCCGCGCAGATACAGTTGACGGGGAGGTGGCCCCTTTGATGGCGGTGCGCGCAGTACATCCGGGAATCGTTCAGAATCGTCTTCTCGCGGCCATGACGCCTGAGGAGTTCGATCTGTTGCGTCCACACCTTGAGCTTGTTCCGCTCAAGGCGCGTGATGTCCTGCAGGATTCCAGCAGAACGACCGAGGCTGCGTATTTCATCGAAAGCGGAATCGTTTCGCGTGTCGTGCGCAGTCAGGGTGGGTCTGTCGAGACCGCAATCGTCGGCCGCATGGGATTTGTCGGCATTTCCATCGCGATCGGAACAACGATTTCAGCCGGTCGCTCCGTTGTTCAGATTCCCGGATATGCCCTGAAAATCCCTGCAAAAGAGCTAAGCGGCATTATCCAGGAACAACCGCAGATCCGTGAATTGCTGTTGCGCTACGTGCAGTCGTTGATGCGGCAAAAGTCGCAAAGCGTGCTGTGCGGCGTAAGGCACGATCTTGAGCAGCGGCTCGCGCGCTGGCTGCTGTTGGCGTTCGATCGCCTTGAAGATGGCAGCCTTCCGATCACACATGATCTTCTTGCCGAACTTCTTGGCGTGCGACGCGCAGGTGTCACCGTGGCGCTCGCCGCATTCGAAGCGGAAGGCTTGATCACGAGACGGCGCGGAAATCTCACGATCGAAAATCGTGCAGGTCTCGAGCAGCGTTCCTGCGAGTGTTATCGCGCCATCAACGGCGGTTATAGCTGGCTCATGCTGGGACAGAGCTATCAGCATAAGTTGCCTGAACTGGTGATGCGCTCGGGCGATACGTCTTCCGGGCAGCCGCCGCTTCGAGTCCCCCGCTGAGTCGCGACTCCAAATTTCGTTTGTGCTGTGTAGAAGTGTGGTCGGCCTGCGACACTCTGACCACGCGTACTATTGTGTTAGTACGACAGCGCACATTCATTCAGTTCGGTATCGTACTGAACGGTTGCTGGTGTGATGCATGAAAATCACACCGCTTATCTTCCAGCAATAAATGTCCGATGACGTACGTTGATCGTGCGCGACTTCGGAACGCATTGGACGAATTGTAAGCCCGCGATGTTGGGGCATCCCCACTTCGCCGCAGTCGATAACCGTCAGCATGTCGAACACCGACGCGGATATCGAAGGCGAGAATTGGGGGCGAGAGTATCTTTTCCAGACGTGCAATTCCGCACCGACACCAAGATCTCTCGTGTTGAAGCAACTTGGAGGTAGAGATGAAGATGGTTAAGAGCCTTCTCCTGGGTTCGGCGGCGGCATTCGTCGC
>OEIU01001595.1_pt1 | contig 14166 bp, 15 predicted proteins | sample 1539221 | NCBI WGS metagenome assembly OEIU01 (sample SAMN03792071, study PRJEB22550) | activated sludge metagenome | feature: wastewater treatment plant; material: activated sludge; isolation source: Wastewater treatment plant of a petroleum refinery complex | place: Argentina: Zarate | collected...
ATGACGTCGGCGCCGAAATCGGCGAGCTGCCGCACCGCCGTCGGCCCCGAGCGCACGCGCGTGAGATCGATGACCCGAAACCGGCCGAGCGCCCCGCCCTTCATGCCCACTCCTCCCGTCCGTGCGGGAGGATGCGCCGCGCCGCGGCCCGGATCAACCGTGTCGCCTCAGCGCAGCGCCTTGGGCAGGCGGCGCTTCCAGCGTTCGCCGCGCGGCAGTTCGCTCACCGCGGCGCGACGCGCGCCCGAGCGTGCGCTGGCGCCGACCGGCGCGGTCGCGACGCGGGGAACGGCGCGGGACGGCGCCACAGTCTGGGGCGCGGCCGGCAGGTCCGGCTCTGCGGCCTCGACCGGAGTCTTGCGCGGGCGGCCGCGCTTGCGCGGCGCGAGCGGCGCGAGATCGTCGGCGCTGCGCTGCTTGGGAGGACGGCCGCGCTTGCGCGGCGCGACGGCGGGCTCCGCCTCCTCGGCGGCCTTGGCGGCGTCGATCGCCGCCTCGGTGACAAGGCACGGCAGGATGCGGCGCTCGGCTTCGGCGGCGCCTGTGGGCGCGACAGGCGCGAAGATCGCGGCGGCTGCGGCCGGTTGGGGGGCGGGAGCGGGCGCTTCCGGGAAACTCTGCTTTTTAGCCAGCGATGTCGGACGCCGTTTGACTTCGACCGTGAAGGACTTTGTTTGTTTACGCATGTCTGGGGGCTCTGCGGCCGCCGCCGGACGGCCGGCGGAATCGGCGATTGCAAGTAATCAATTGTCTTGCATGCAGTGTCCCGGGCGTCAACGCGCCACGGACGAACGTCAGCGCGACGCGGCGTCCATGTCGCCGCTGGCGAGGCCGCGCAGCCGATCGACCATCCCATCGGTTTCGAACGCCTGGCGGGCGCGCTCCTCGCGCTCGCTGGCCCAGGCGATCGCGGCGCAGAGCCTGAGATAGCGTCCCTGACGCAGCGCCAGATCGATGAAGGACGCATTGTCGAACAGCGCCTGAAGCTTCTCGCGGCGCGCCGTCGCGCGCGCCAGCGTCGCCCGGCTGTCCGCCGGCGGCGCCGATACCACATCGATTCGCTTCTCGACCGCGCCCATGAAACGCTCCTGCTGTCGAATGCTTGCATACAGATGGTTTACGGCCGGTTATCGACCTGTGCGAACCCGGCGACAGGCGCATCGACTTTCGTATCGACGTCGCGGCAGGCCGACAAATTGCCGCGCCCGCATGCCGAGCTGCGCGACGACGCTGACGGCAAGCGGCTCCAAACGCTTGATTTTCCGTGGCCGCGCCGCCGCGGCGCACATTGCTGACAACGCGGCGCGCGTTCGTCCGTCAAGACTAACGTAGCGGCAGCCTTTACTTCGCAGACGCCGCTGCTAACGTTTCCGTCAGTCGAAGTGGCGGGCCTATGGAACAAAGATCATGAACGCGCACCAGCGCGCGCCAACCTTCAACGAAAAAGTCGCCGAAGTCCTCAAGACCGTGACGTATCGGATTGCGCGGAGCGAGGCGGACCGCGACGCGGTATTCGGCCTGCGCTATCGCGGATATCTGCTGGACGGCGGCATCGGCCCGAACGAGCGCGAACGATTTTCCGATCCTTGGGACGACGCCGACAACGCCGTTGTGGCCGGCATGTATTTCGGCGACCGTCTGGCCAGCAGCGTCCGCTTCCACATGAACGACAGACCGTCGGCGCGGATGCCGGCGATGGACACGTTCGGCGACGTGCTCGAACCCTATCTTGCGTCCGGCAAGCTCATCATCGATCCGACGCGCTTCGTGATCGAGCCGGATTTCGCGCGCATGGGGCCGGACCTGCCCTTTCTGACGCTGCGCATGATCTCGATGGCGGCCGAGCATTTCAACGCCGGCTACGTGCTGGCCACCGTGCGCGCCGAACACGTCGTCATGTATCGGCGCGTGATCGGACACCAGCCGATCAGCGAACCGCGCGCCTATCCGATGCTCGCGCGCAAGATCGTCTGCATGATCGCGGATATCGACACGCTGCGCGCGACCGCCTACGAGCGCCACCCGTTCCTGAGATCGACGCCGGAAGAGCGCGCCGCCATCTTCGGTTCGCCCGCGCGCTGACCCTTCGATCCGAAAGGCGGCCGATTGCGCGCAACGTGCGCGCATGCGTCGCAATGCCGCTTGCCTGAAACAGGTTTGGACCGCTGAAACGCCTTGCGGCAGATCAAGGCGCGCCTTAGGTCTGCGGCATCATATACGTAAAATCGAATACATAGATCGGCAGCCGAAATGAGCGAAGATTCCACCCTGATCACCGGACCGCTCTACGCCGCCCGCAAGAAGGTCTATCCGCAGGCCACTCACGGCGTGTTCCGCAACATCAAGTGGGGCCTGCTGATTTTCTGCCTCGGCGTCTACTATCTGCTGCCTTTCATACGCTGGGACCGCGGGCCCGGCCTGCCGAATCAGGCCGTACTGGTCGATCTGCCGCATCGACGCTTCTACTTCTTCTTCATCCAGCTCTGGCCGCAGGAAGTCTATTTCTTCACCGGCCTGCTGGTGCTGGCCGCGCTGACGCTGTTCCTGATGAACGCGCTCGCCGGCCGCATCTGGTGCGGCTATCTGTGCTGGCAGACGGTGTGGACAGACCTGTTCTACGCGGTCGAGCGCTGGGTGGAGGGCGACCGGCGCGACCGCATCATGAAGGACAAGAAGGGCTGGACCTTCCGGCACATCCGCGAAGTCGCGCTGAAGCATTTCCTGTGGCTGATGATCGCCTGGTGGACCGGCGGCGCGTGGGTGCTCTATTTCGACGACGCGCCGACGCTGGTGCGCCAGCTCGCGACCTTCCAGGCCCCCTTCTCCGCCTATCTATGGATCGGCATCCTCACCGCGACAACTTACATTTTCGCCGGCCACATGCGCGAGCAAGTGTGCCTCTACATGTGCCCGTGGCCGCGCATCCAGGCGGCGCTGACGGACGAATGGGCGCTCAACGTCACCTACAAGGTCGACCGCGGCGAGCCGCGCATGTCGGTGAAGAAGGCGGAGGCCGCCCATCTGAAGGGACTGGCCGCCGGCGACTGCATCGACTGCAACCAGTGCGTCGCCGTCTGTCCGACCGGCGTCGACATCCGCAAGGGCCTGCAACTCGGTTGCGTGCAATGCGGACTGTGCATCGACGCCTGCGCCAATGTGATGAAGGAGGTCGGCCGGCCGACCGGGCTGATCGCCTACGACACCGACATCAACATGGAGCGCCGCCGCGAAGGCAAGCCGCCGATTTATCGGCCGATCCGGCCGCGCACGGTCCTCTACACGGCGGTGATCGCGATCGTCGGCTCGGTGATGCTCTATGCGCTGCTCAATCGCTCGACGGCGATCATCACCGCGCAGCACAATCGCAATCCGCTTTTCGTCGCCCTGTCGGACGGCGACGTGCGCAACGACATGACCGTGCATATTTCCAACAAGGGCGGCGTCCCGCGCACCTTCGCGCTGACCGTGCAGGGCGTCGATCAGGCGAGGATTTCCGCGGTTGGCGTGGAGCCGGCCGCCGACGGCCGGCTGCTGGTGGAAGTCGAGCCCGACCGGGTGCGCGACCTGCGCGTCAACATCACCGCGCCGAGCGGCGCCGTGAAAGCGGAGAGCACGCCGATCGCCGTCGTCGCGACCGACGTCGAGAACGGTCAGACGCTGACGGTGGGCGAACATTTCTTCGCGCCGAAGTAAAGGCGCAACTTCGTCAGACAGGCGGAGGCCCGCGGCCGCGGGCCTTCCACTTGCAGTTCCCTGAAGCAGGCCGGGCTCAGTTCGCGCGGAAGATCGCGCCCTGGACGGCGGCGAAATCGGCGAGCGGCGTTTCGCCGGCGATCGTCTTGGTGCCGAGCGAGACGAGCGGCGTCGCACCGGCCGGCATGTAGACGTCGACGCGCGAGCCGAAGCGGATGAGACCGAAGCGCTGGCCGACGGAGAGCGTGTCGCCTTCTTTCGAGAAGCAGACGATGCGGCGCGCGATCAGCCCGGCGATCTGCACCACGCCGAAATTTCCGCGCGCCGTTTCGATCACCACCCCGTTGCGCTCGTTGTCCTCGCTCGCCTTGTCGAGATCGGCGTTGACGAACAGGCCCGGCTTGTAGGCGATGCGGGCGATGCGGCCGGCGACCGGCGCGCGGTTCACATGGCAGTCGAAGACCGACATGAAGATGGAGATGCGGTGCATGGGCTCGGGTCCGAGGCCGAGTTCCGGCGGCGGCGCGAAACTGCCGATCGAACAGACATAGCCGTCGGCCGGCGCCACCACGAGCCCGTCGCGATCGGGCGTCACCCGCGCGGGATCGCGGAAGAAATAGGCGCACCACAGCGTCAGCAGGCCGCCGATCCAGCCGAGCGGCGGCCAGAACCAGTGCAGGACCAGCGAGCCTATCGCAAAAGCAGCAATGAAGATGTAGCCCTCGGGATGGATGGGCGTGATCTGGCGGCGGACGGAGTCGTAGAGGGACATGGGGGACAGGTTCCTTTTGCCGGTCTATTGCCATCGGCGGGCCCGAAAGTCACGCCGCGCGCCTGGACCGCGAGCCTTCAGGCTCGCAGCCGACCAAGGCGAGCCTGAAGGCTCGCGGTCCGAGTATCCTACGCCTCGACATTCACCCGCACGCTCTCGCCCTCCTCCTACGCGACCCGGCGCGGGAGCCTCGCGAGCTTGGAACCAAGGTCGCGCTCTGCGACGCGCAGTTCGTAGAGTTGCTGGAGGTTTATCCAGAATTCGGCGCTGGTTCCGAACCAGTGGCCGAGTCGCAGCGCTGTGTCGGCGGTTATGCCGCGCTGCCCGTTGACGATGCTCGTCACCCGATTGACCGGCACGGCGATCTGGCGGGCCAGCTCCGCCGCGGACATGCCGAGTTCACGCAACTCTTCGCCGAGATGCTCGCCGGGATGAATGGGTGTGATCTGACGGCCGACACAGCCATAGAGGGACATAGGCACAGTTCCTTTCGGCCCTCATGCCACCTCAGTGCCTCTTTGTCACGGCCACAGCAAGGGCCGGCATTTCACGCAATTGCCAATTTGAACCCAAAGACTAACATGCGGAACGCGGGAACTTTCGTGCAAGGATAAAATAGCCGATGAACGGGCTGCTTAGCTTAACCCTCTTTTTGCTTGGACTTGTGGTTTATTTTCCGGGCGGAACGATACTGATGGCTCTGAAATGCAACTCCCACCAACTTTCTGGTTGGGATTGGGTTCTTTCTGTTATCATCCCCGCATATGGGCTGATCACGGCACTTTTTTCGCGGGCCTGCAGTTGAACCGATTTTTTTCAGCCTTGATTTTGTTGACCATCGCTTCCCCTGTGGCAGCGACGGGAGAATGCAAGGTATCGGCCGACAAAAAGGCAATCATTCGGAAATTGCTATGCGGCGGCTTTGCTCCTGAAAAAGAATATCAGAAATTAGGCCCCGATTGCGGGCGTCTGTCCGCCGCGGAGCGTATGAAAGACTCTGCAATTCAGATCATCAGCTACCGAGCATGCGGATACACGGATTTTGCGGCCAGACTGCAAGACGCAAACCAACGGACCGCAGCGTTCTTTGACCTGCTCGCGACTTGTGCCGAAAATCCATACAAGGTGACCGAGATTCTGCAGGAAAAGCTGCGATCAACGCAAATGATGATATCGAGCCGAGACTGCACCTCCGATTTGCTCTCGACGCTGAATACGCGAAGGGCATTTTTCGAACAGATGATCCAACAAGTTTCTAAGCCGGAATTGGAGCAAGAAAATCTGCTGCGTTTTCGGATCAAGAAAACCGAAAAGGGCGATTTAGTAGACGTCGACTGATCTGCGCCCTCACGCCTCGATGTTCACCCGCACGCTCCGCCCCTCCTCCGCCGCCGCGCGCCGCAGCGCTTCCTCGGCGTCGTGGACCTCGCGCTGGCGGTTCCACATGCCGGCGTAGACGCCGCCGTGCGCCAGCAATTCCTCGTGGCGGCCGCGTTCGACGATGCGGCCCTGGTCGAGCACGAGAATTTCGTCGGCGTCGACGACCGTCGAAAGCCGATGCGCGATGACGAGCGATGTGCGCCCGCGCGAGACGCGCTCGAGCGCATCCTGGATTTCGCGCTCGGTGAAACTGTCGAGCGCCGAGGTCGCTTCGTCGAGCACGAGGATCGGCGGCGCCTTGAGGATCGTGCGCGCGATCGCCACGCGCTGCTTCTCGCCGCCGGAGAGTTTCAGGCCGCGTTCGCCGACCTGCGCGTCATAGCCGCCGGGCACGTTGTCGATGAAGGCGTCGATCTGCGCCAGCGTGGCCGCCGCGCGCACCTCCTGCGGACTGGCGTCCCAGCGGCCGTAGCGGATGTTGTAGCCGATCGAATCGTTGAACAGCACCGTGTCCTGCGGAACGATGCCGATGGCGCGGCGCAGGGATTCCTGCGTGACGTCTGCGATATCCTGTCCGTCGATGAGAATGCGGCCATGCTGCGGCTCGTAGAACCGAAAGAGCAGCCGCGAAATCGTCGATTTGCCGGCGCCCGAAGGGCCGACGATCGCCACCGTCTTTCCGGCGGGAACCTCGAAATCGACGCCTTTGAGAATCTCGCGCTGCGGATCGTAGTGGAAGAACACGTTCTCGAAGCGCAAGTCGCCCTGCGCTACGACGAGCGGCTGCGCGCCCGGCCGGTCGACGATCTCGGCCTGGCGCGCGAGAATGTCGAACATGGCCTCGATGTCGATGACCGCCTGCCGCACTTCGCGATAGAAGAAGCCCATGAGATTCAGCGGCTGGTAAAGCTGGATCATCATGGCGTTGATCAACACGAAATCGCCGACGGTGTTGCGGCCCTCGCGAATGCCCGACACGCACATGACCATGACGGCGGCGAGCCCCAACGTGAAGATCACCGCCTGGCCCATGTTGAGCACGGCGAGCGAGGTGTAGCTCGTCACGCTGTTCTTCTCGTAGCGCGCCATGGACTTGTCGTAGCGCGCGGCCTCGCGCGCCTCGGCGTTGAAATATTTGACCGTCTCGTAGTTCAGCAGGCTGTCGATCGCCTTGGTGTTGGCGTCGTTGTCGCTGTCGTTCATCGAACGGCGGATGGCGATGCGCCAGTTGGTGGCGATCGTCGTGAAGGCCATGTACGCGAAGATCATCACGCACGCCACCAGCGCGTAGCGCCAGTCGTATTGCACGAAGAAAACGCCGAGGATCAGCGCGAATTCGACCAGCGTCGGCAGGCCGGTCAGCACGATCATCCGCACCATCGTCTCGATGGCGTTGCGGCCGCGCTCGAGAATGCGCGTCAAGGCGCCGGTCTTGCGTTCGAGATGATAGCGCAGCGACAAGGTGTGCATGTGCACGAAAACGTTGTCGGCGAGCCGCCGCACCGCGTTCATCGCCACCGCGGCGAACAGCGCGTCGCGCACCTGCGTGAAGGCCGCCATGACCATGCGCAGGGCGCCGTAGAGAACGGTGAGCGCGATCGGGCCGGCGAGGATCGCCGGAAGATCGGGATGCGCGCCGTCGCGACTCAGCGCGTCCGTCGCCCATTTGAACGAATAGGGCACGGCTATCGTGACGAGCTTGGCGACGAGAAGCGCGGCAAAGGCGAGAAATATCCGCGCCTTGAGATCGAAGCGATCGCGCGGCCAGATGTAGGGCCAGAGCCTGCGGACGGTGGAGCCGAGCGAAGCGCCCGATTCCGGGCGCCCGAGCTCGTCCTCGGGCGGCGAAGGAAAAGAAGTCATGGTCAAACCAGGTGAATTTGCGCGACATATAAGCATTCGCGACCGCAAATGACACCGGCGCGCCGGCATGAGCGGCGCCCGCCCGGCGCAGAGAATTGACTGGCGCGGCCGCTTCGGAGAAAAGGCGGCCTTCGCGCGGCCCCGCCCGCGGCTCCGAGGATTTGAGCGATGCGCAAGATCATTCTGGCGGCGCTGGCGCTGGCCGCGCTCGCGGCCCCCGCAATCGCCGCCGAGCCCTACGGCGTGTGGCGCCGCCCGGAGGACGGCACGACCTTCTCCTTCTTCCGCTGCGGCGCGGGCCTGTGCGTGAAGGTGAAAGGCGTGACCGACCCCGCCGACAAGAAATACATCGGCGCCATGGTGTTCTCGGGCGCGAGCAAGACGGGGCCGAACGTCTGGGAAGGCCGCGTGAAGAATCTCGAGGACGGCCAGACCTACATGGGCAAGATCACGCTCACCGGCGCGAATTCGCTCACGCTCGACGGCTGCGTTCTCGGCGGCGCCATCTGCAAGGGCGAAACCTGGACGCGCGCGCGGTGAGCGCCACATCGCCCTGATACACTCGCCGAATCAGGCGACGGAGCGAAACCGGTGTTGAATATCTGCGTCTATTGCGGCTCGGCGAACGGAACCGAGCCGCATTTCACGAAGGCCGCCGAGGAGCTGGGCGCGCGCATCGGCGCGGCCGGCTACGGGCTTGTGTACGGCGGCGGCGACAATGGCCTGATGGGCAAGGTGGCGCGGTCCACGCTCGCCGCGGGCGGCCATGTCGTCGGCATTATCCCCGAATTCCTCGAGCGCCGCGAAAGCATGCTGCACGAGGCGCAGGAACTCGTGGTCGTGCCGGACATGCATACGCGCAAGCGGATCATGTTCGAACGCGCCGACGCCTTCGTCGCGCTGCCCGGCGGCGTCGGCACGCTGGAGGAGCTTGTCGAGCAATTGACCTGGGTGCAGCTCGGCCGACACACCAAGCCGGTCGTGATCGCCGACATCGGCGGCTTCTGGCGGCCGCTGCTGTCGCTGTTCGCGCATATGCGCAACAGCGGATTCATCCGGCAAGAATTCGAGCTGCGCTATCTCGTGGCCGAACGCACCGCCGACATATTGCCGATGATCGAAAGCACGCTTGCCCGGCAGGAGCGCGCCGGCGCGCGCGTGGAGACGATCGATCCGCGGCTTTAGGACCGCGAGCCTTCAGGCTCGCCTTGTCGACTGCGAGCCTGAAGGCTCGCGGTCCGGCTGCTAAGCCGCCCCCGCCGCCATCAGCTTGTAGTTGATCGAATCCACCAGCGCCTGGAAGGAGGCGTCGATCACGTTGGCGGAGACGCCGACCGTCGACCAGCGCTCGCCATCCTTGTCGCCGCATTCGATCAGCACGCGCGTGACCGCGTCCGTGCCGCCCTGGAAGACGCGCACGCGGTAGTCGACCAGTTCGACATCCTCGATGAATTTCTGGAAGCGGCCGAGATCCTTGCGCAGCGCGACATCGAGGGCGTTGACGGGGCCGTTGCCCTCGGCCGCCGAGATCAGCAATTCGCCGTCGACGCGCACTTTCACGATCGCCTCGGACGCCGTCACCATGTCGCCCTTCGCGTTGAAGCGGCGCTCGACGTTCACGCTGTAGCGCTCGACGTCGAAATAATCCGGCAATTGCCCGAGCACGCGCTTGGCGAGCAGCAGGAAGGAGGCGTCGGCGCCTTCGTAGGCGTAACCCTGCGCTTCCTTCTCCTTCACCTCGTCGAGGAGGCGCGCGAGACGGGGATCGTTCTTGTCGAGCGTGACGCCGAGGCGTTCGAGCTCCGACAGGATGTTCGACTTGCCGGCCTGGTCGGAGACGAGAACCTTGCGCTTGTTGCCGACCGATTCCGGCAGAACGTGCTCGTAGGTGCGCGGGTCCTTCAGCACGGCGGAGGCATGAATGCCGGCCTTCGTGGCGAAGGCGCTGGCGCCGACATAGGGCGCGTGGCGGTCGGGCGCGCGATTCATCAGCTCGTCGAACGTATGGCTGACCTTGGTGAGGCCCGCGAGCTTCTCCGGCGTCACGCCGATCTCGAACTTGTCGGCGAATTCCGGCTTCAGCAGCAGCGTCGGAATCAGCGAGGTCAGGTTCGCGTTGCCGCAGCGTTCGCCGAGCCCGTTGAGCGTGCCCTGGATCTGCCGCGCGCCTGCCCGCACGGCGGCGAGCGAATTGCCGACGGCGTTTTCCGTATCGTTATGCGCGTGAATGCCGACGTGATCGCCGGGGATATGCTTCACGACCTCGCCGACGATCTTCTCGATCTCGTGCGGCAGCGTGCCGCCATTGGTGTCGCACAGAACGATCCAGCGCGCGCCATTGTCATAGGCGGCTTTCGCGCAGGCGATGGCGTAATCCGGATTGGCCTTGTAGCCGTCGAAGAAATGCTCGCAATCGACGATCGCCTCGCGGCCCTTCGCGATGGCGTAGGAAACGGAATCGCCGATGCCCTCGAGATTGTCCTCGAGCGAGCATTCGAGCGCGACATGGACCTGATAGTCCCAGGTCTTCGCAACATAGACGATCGTGTCGGCGTCCGCGGCGACGAGGCCGGCGATTCCGGGATCGTTGGCGGCGGAGCGGCCGGCGCGCTTGGTCATGCCGAAGGCCGCGAATTTCGCCTTGACCTTCGGACGCTGCGCGAAGAATTCCGTGTCGAGCGGATTGGCGCCGGGATAGCCGCCCTCGATGTAGTCAACGCCGAGGTCGTCGAGCATTTTCGCGATCGCGCGCTTGTCCTCGATCGAGAAATCAACGCCGGTCGTCTGCGCCCCGTCGCGCAGCGTCGTATCGAACAGGGTCAGTCTTTCGCGGGCCATCAGTTCGGCTTTCCTTGCGCAGCCGGCGCGGCGAGCTGCTTCTTCATCGTGGTGTTGGCGAACCATTCGCCGTTGAGCGAAACGGTGTTGCGCTGGGTCGCGACATAGCCGCGCCTCTTGAAGAATTCATGCGCGACGTCGGACGCGTCGGTCTCGATCTCCTTCAGCCCGCGCGCGACGGCGAGCTTCTCGATCGCGTCGACGAGCGCGGTCGCCACGCCCTCGCGCGCATGATCGGGAGAAACGTAGAGCAGATCGAGGCAGCCATTGGCGAAGGAGGCGAAACCCGCGATCTCGCGGTCGCGAATGGCGACGAGCGTGAGCGCGCCGGCGAGCCGCTGCGCGAAGGCCGCGACGTCGTCGGAAGCGGCCGCCCAGGCGGCGCGCTGGTCCTCGGTGTAGTCGTCCTCGGCGAGAATTTCGACGCTCTCGCGAAACAGCCGCGCGAGCGCAGGCGCGTCTGCGGGCAGGAAGGGGCGGAGGGAGATGGTCATGGGGCCTCTCCAGGCGTTGGCCCCGACGCTTCATCGCGCCCGTCCCTCCCCTTCATGGGGAGGGTGGCGAGCGCAGCGAGCCGGGTGGGGTGGAAGTCTCGCGCTGCCGGCCGCGTCATCGCGCGCGCGCAGATCGTGTCGACAACCGCGTTGATGTCGAAATTCACGTCGCTGTTCCAGAAGCGCAAAGTGACGAAGCCTTCGTCAAGCAGGACTGTATCGCGCCGCTCGTCATGCGCGGCCTGCTTGGCCACGCCATGCTGCGCGCCGTCGATTTCGACTACGAGACGCCTTTCGAAGCAGACGAAATCGAGGAAATAGCCCTTGAACGGGGCCTGACGTCGGAAGTGCAGGTCTTGCGGACGCAGCGCGCGCAGACGCAGCCACAGCCGGGTTTCCTGCGGCGTCATCTGCTTGCGCAACTCGCGCGCGCGGTCGATGAGTTTCATGGGCGCGACACTCCCACCCCACCCGGCTCGCTGCGCGGCGGGAGTGGGGGCCGGCGAGCGAGGGCGGATCGTCACCGCTTCACCTCCCACGTCGTCGCGCCGTCCTTGTTGTCCTTGAGCACGACGCCCAGCGCGAGGAGCTCGTCGCGGATGCGGTCGGATTCGGCCCAATTCTTTGCCTTGCGGGCTTCGAGGCGGGCGGCGAGGCTCCGTTCGACTTGCGCGGCGAGCGCTGCGTCGACTTGCGTTGCGACCGGCGCGAATGGCGTGAGATCGACGCCGACAAGCCGCAGGTTGGCGAGCAAAGCGGAACGATCGCTTCGGCGCAATTGATGAAGATGCGCTTCGGCGCGCGCAAAGTTCAGATCGTCGCTCAGCGCCTCGACAAATTCGGGCGTGATCGCGGAGGGTTTGGCGTCGACCGTCGCCGCCGCCCAATCCTGCAAGGTCTTTTCCGCCTCCTCCAGCGCGCGCACCGAGAAATCGATCGGCTGCCGGTAATGCGTCTTCAGCATCGCGAACCGCAGCGCTTCGCCGGGCCATTTCCGACCGCCGAACTTCTCCGTGTGCAGCAATTCGTGGATCGTCACGAAATTGCCGAGGCTCTTCGACATTTTCTCGCCTTCGACCTGCAGGAAGCCGTTGTGCATCCAGACGTTGGCCATGACCGGCATGTCGAAGCAGCAGCGCGATTGCGCGATTTCGTTTTCGTGGTGCGGGAAGACGAGGTCGATGCCGCCGCCGTGGATGTCGAAGGTTTCGCCGAGATGCTTCCAGCTCATCGCCGAGCATTCGATGTGCCAGCCCGGACGCCCCCTGCCCCACGGGCTGTCCCAGCCGGGCTCGCTGTCGGACGAGGGCTTCCACAGCACGAAATCCATGTCGCCCTTCTTGTAGGGCGCGACATCCACGCGGGCGCCGGCGATCATCTCGTCGAGCGGGCGGCGCGACAGGCGGCCGTAGTCGGGCATGGAGGGCACGGAGAAGAGAACGTGGCCGTCCGCCGCATAGGCGTGGCCGCCTGATATCAGCCGCTCGATGATCGCGATCATCTCGGCGATATGTTCCGTCGCGCGCGGCTGGACAGTCGGCTCGAGGCAGCCGAGCGCCTTCACATCCGCCTGAAAAATCCTGTTCGTCTCTTCGGTCAGGTCGCGGATCGATATGCCGCGCTCGGCGGCGCGCGCGTTGATCTTGTCGTCCACGTCCGTGATGTTGCGGACATAGGTCACGTGATCGGCGCCGTAGAGATGGCGCAGCAGGCGATAGAGCACGTCGAAGACGATGACGGGGCGCGCGTTGCCGATATGCGCATAGTCGTAGACCGTCGGGCCGCAGACATACATGCGCACATTGTCCGCATCGATGGGGACGAAATCCTCCTTCGCGCGCGTCAGCGTATTGTAGAGCCTGAGGCGTGGCGTCGACATGAACAATCCTTTGGCCTGCCGGCCGGACCATCCAAATCGGGTAAGGACATGACGGATCCAGCCAGCGGGTGGGCTAGCGGATAATAATGCTCCGGCAGATGCGGGCGGTTTTCGTCATGGGCGGGACCATGAGGGCAAGTTTCGCCCCGCGTCAAGCCCGCGCAAGGCGCGTTTCTTAACCGTTTGGAAACCGCCGCCGCCGAATATCGGGCGGCCCCTCGGGTCCATACGCCAGAGCCCCCTGATGACTTTCGTCGAGTTCGAGCACCGCGTTCTCCCCCGCATCGTCCTGCCGCTGATGGCGGGCCTCGCGCTGGCCGCGATCGCCGGCCGCAACCAGGCGCAGGCCGCCGGCCGCAACTCCTTCGTCATCAACGACAACGAGGGCTATGGCATCACGGAATGCCTGACCAACGGCACGGCCTGCGGCCGCGTGGTCGCGGACGCGTGGTGCGAGGCGCACGGCTACGGCCAGTCCGTGTCGTTCGGCCGCGCCGACGACGTGACGGGCGCGATCAAGTCCGAAACGCAGGAAGACGCCGCGAAGGTCCAGCCGATCGCCAATCAGGTGAAATCGGGCTCGCTGGTCGTCACCTGCGACAATTGAGCCGGACCTATCCGCCTCAATCCTTCGTGAAATCCGCGCAGCGCACGACATCGTTGGTCGCGCCCCACGGCTGGATCGCCACGGCCGAAGTCGAGTTCTTCGGCGAGCCATCGATCAGCTTGTCCGAATAGACCATGTAGACCAGCACGTTGCGCCGGGTGTCGCAGCCCCGCACGATCTGCATGCGCTTGAACACGAGCGACCGGCGCTCGCTGAAGACGACGTCGCCCTGCGAGAACTTCTCCTTGATCTTGATCGGCCCATACTGGCGGCAGGCGATCGAGACGTCCGACAATTCCTCGGCCACGCCGAACATGCCGGACACGCCGCCTTTTTCCGGCACCGTATAATGGCAGACGACGCCGTCGACGGCGGGATCGTCGATGGCGTAGGTCGCCAGCTTGTCGTTCGGCGTGAGCATCTTGAAGGTCGTGGACTTGCGGAAGATCAGCTCCTGCGCCGCGGCGGGGCCGGCGGCCGCGAGGCCGAGCGCGACGGCGAGCAACAGGCGAGCGGTTTTCGGCGACGACATCGATTTCTCCGTGGCCCGACCGGCGGGCGCGCCCCACATATGGCGACTGCGGGGGCCGGTGGGGAGAGGCCCCGCCAGCCTCGCGCCCGCGCCGGTTTGGGGGTTCGG
>OEIU01001596.1_pt1 | contig 14159 bp, 15 predicted proteins | sample 1539221 | NCBI WGS metagenome assembly OEIU01 (sample SAMN03792071, study PRJEB22550) | activated sludge metagenome | feature: wastewater treatment plant; material: activated sludge; isolation source: Wastewater treatment plant of a petroleum refinery complex | place: Argentina: Zarate | collected...
AGCGCTTGCATGGCATGCAAGAGGTCAGCGGTTCGATCCCGCTTACCTCCACCAAGGTTGTCGAACAAGTCCAGGTTTTGACCCTATCGTCTAGAGGCCTAGGACATCACCCTTTCACGGTGAGTACCGGGGTTCGAATCCCCGTAGGGTCGCCAAGTTGTACGGCACTTGGCTGCTTTGTTTATCAAAGCAGTAAAAGCTGTGCTGGAGTGGTAGTTCAGTTGGTTAGAATACCGGCCTGTCACGCCGGGGGTCGCGGGTTCGAGCCCCGTCCGCTCCGCCAAACTTCTCTCGCAAGTCGTTGATTGACGAGGCAAGCAGCCACCCTCGGGTGGCTTTTTTGCGCCTGCCCCCGGCATGACCAGGCGGCGTTGCCTTGGAGTTCAGCGATCGGGGTGTTGATGCCCAAGTGGCCCGAAGCACCCAGCGCGATACGCGCGCGCTGCGATTGCGTCAGCCGGTGGAGTCCGCCACGCTCTTGCTGATCTGATCCAGCCGGTCGAACGTCTGCCCGAACTGCTCGACGTCGAGCTGCTGCTGCGTGAGTTCGACATGAAGGCCGATGTACGGTTCCGCGCGAACTGCGCCGGTTCCCGGAACCGCCAACGCTGGTGAAGCGGCCTCATGCCGCTTGGTGCAATGGAACGGCCGTCGCGGCCGAAAGCGGGGTAACTACCGAGGTGCGCAGCAAATTAATGCGGTAGCGTACGATATGCATGTGCTACAGAGCAGCATTCCCATGTCCCGAACTGTGCCGGCCGAGCCTTCAGGGCTCGGTCTTCGAGTCGAGAAGGTCGATCTGCGCTTCGGCGGCATTCACGCGCTGCGTGGCGTTTCGTTCGAGGCTGCGCCGGGCCGCATCACCGCGGTGATCGGCCCCAATGGCGCGGGCAAGACCAGCGTCTTCAACGCCATCTCCGGCTTCTACAAGCCTTCGGCAGGCCGGGTGCTTCTGGGCGAGCGCGACATCACGCACGAACCGGTTCACGCGCGCGCGGGCATGGGCCTGGGCCGCACCTTCCAGAACATCGCGCTCTTTCGCGGCTTGAGCGTGCTGGAGAACATCAAGCTCGGCGGGCATCACCTGATGCACTCCAGCCTGCTCTCGGCGCTGGCCTACGGCAGGAAGGCGCGCGCGGAGGAGGATGCCTTGCGTGCCGATGTCGAGAAGCGCGTCATCGACTTCCTCGAGATCGACCATATCCGCCACCGCAGCGTCGACGCGCTGCCCTACGGCCTGCAAAAGCGGGTGGAACTGGCGCGGGCGTTGGCGATGCGTCCGCGCATGTTGATGCTCGACGAGCCGGTGGCGGGCATGAACCGCGAAGAGACCGAGGACATGGCGCGCTTCATCCTCGACGTGCAGGAGGAGTGGGGCGTTTCGGTCCTGCTGGTCGAGCACGACATGGGCATGGTCATGGACATCTCCAGCCATGTCGTCGTGCTGAACTTCGGCCAGGTCATTGCCGCCGGCACGCCGGACGAGGTGCGCCGGCACCCGCAGGTCATCGAAGCCTATCTCGGCGCCGAAAGCGCCGTCCACTGAAATGAAGCCCCCACGCTCACTGCGTTCGCTGCCCCCCGGAGGGGGCGCTCGGTACCTTCGGAACGGCCGGGCGGTACCGAGATGAGCGAGTTCCTCGAATACAGCCTGCTCGGACTGTTGTCCGGCGGCGTGATCGCGTTGATCGCGCTGAGCTTCGTGCTCGTCTACAAGGGGACCGGGGTCGTCAACTTCGCAGTCGGCGAGGTGATGATGCTCGGCGCCTACCTGTACTACGCCGGCGCGGTGACCTTCGAGCTGCCGCCGTGGCTGGCCTTCACCATCGCGATGGCGGCCATCGGCGCATCGGCGGTCGTGGTCGAGCGGCTGGTGCTGCGTCCGTTGTCCGGCCAGCCGGTCGTGGCGGTGCTGATGGCGACCATCGGCCTGGCCAGCATCATCCACGGCGGCGTCGAGGCGGTGTGGGGCGGCGACACCTACTCGCCGCCGACGCTGCTGCCGCGCACGCCGATCATCATGGGCGACATCCTGATCCCGGGCACGGCACTGGGCAATTTTCTGGTGGCGGCGTTGCTGATCGGCGGCTTCCTCGCCTTCTTCCGCTACTCGAAGACCGGCATCGCGCTGCGTGCCACGGCCAGCGATCCGGTCACCGCTTCGGCGCTGGGCATCAACATCAACTATTCACAGCGCCTGACCTGGGTGCTCAGCGGCCTGGTCGGCACGGTGGCCGGGGTGCTGATCGCCAGTTCCGCGGGCTTGTCGCCGTTGCTGGCCGCGGTGGCGCTGGGCGTGTTCGCCGCCATCATCCTGGGAGGCATGGACAGCGTGCTCGGCGCCATCGTCGCCAGCCTGATCGTCGGTTGGGTCGAGGCGCTCGGCGCCGGCTATCTGGGCGGCAAGTCGCGCGACGTGGTGCCCTATATCGTGGTGCTGGCGGTCCTGGTGGTACGGCCGTACGGTCTGTTCGGCACCCGCGGCATCGAACGTCTGTAGAAAGGCCGGCATGCGCACGGGGGTCTTCCATGAAAGCTTCGCCGCGGAGCAGCGGCTGTGGGACTCGCCGACGCGGCGCGGCTGGATGCTCGCCTTCGTTGCCGCGCTGTTCACGCTGCCGCTGTGGGGCACCGACTACATGCTCGCGATGGCCTGCATCGTCGGCATCCACGTCATCGCCACGCTGGGCCTGAACCTGACCACCGGCAACGCCGGGTTGATCTCGCTCAGCCACGGCGCCTTCGTCGGCGTCGGCTGCTACACGGTGGCCTGGCTGGCCAAGCAGGGCGTCCCCTTCTACCTGACGCTGCCGGCTGCGGGCCTGCTGACCGCGGCGCTGGGCCTGGTCGTCGGCTTGCCCAGCCTGCGCGTGAAGGGCATCTACCTGGCGGTGGCCACGCTGGCGGCGCACTTCATCCTGACTTTCCTGTTCCGCGAGTGGGAATCGGTCACCGGCGGCGTACCGGGCACGAACATCCCGCGGGCCTCGCTGTTCGGCTTCGAGTTCGCCGGCGACCGCCGCAACTTCTTCCTGATCTTCGCGGTGGCCTTCGTCATGGCGCTGGGGGCCAAGAATCTGGCGCGTACGCACTTTGGCCGTGCCTTCGTCGCCGTGCGCGAGCGCGACTTCTCGGCCGAGATCCTGGGCGTGAACCTGCTGCACACCAAGCTGCTCGCCTTTGCGATCGGCGCCTTCTATGCCGGCGTGGCCGGCGGCCTGCTCGGCTACTTCTATGGCGCGATCACGCCCGAATACTTCGTGCTGACGCTGTCGGTGTTCTACCTCGCTGCCGTCATCGTCGGCGGGCTCGGCACGGTGCTGGGCAGCATCTTCGGCGCGCTGTTCATGACCTTCGTGCCCGAAACGCTGCGGCTGGTGGCTCACACCAGCTCGCAGTGGTTTCCCGGCGTCGCCGGGCTGCTGTTGCCGATGCAGCAGGTGGTCTTCGGCGTCCTGATCATCGGTTTTCTCGTGTTCGAGCCGCACGGCCTGGCCGCCATCTGGGCGCGCATGCGGCGCGTCTTCCATCTCTGGCCCTTCAAGACCTGAATTCACTCTCGACCTTCCCGTCCGACCCTCACCAAGGAGACCTTCATGACCGACCTGACCCGCCGCAAGATCGTGCAATCCGTGGGCGCCGCGGCGACGCTGGGCCCCTTCGCCATCGGCCGCTCCGCGGCCCAGACGCATCAGGGCGACATCGTCATCGGCGCCAGCCAGCCGATCACCGGCGTGTTCTCGTTTGCCGGCGTGGCCATGCACCAGGGGCTGAACGACTACTGCGCCTGGCGCACCAGCAAGGGCGGCGTCATGGGCCGCAAGCTGCGCTACGTCTCGGAGGACAGCGGCTTCAAGCTCGACCAGGGCGTGGCCATCTTCAAGAAGATCGTGGCCGCAGACAAGCCGAACTTCTTCTATGGCGACAGCACGCAGTGGGTGAAGGCCGTCACGCAGGACGCCGTGGCTGCCGGCACCATCATGACCAGCTCGCCCTCGCTGGCCAGCGTGGTGGCCGACCCCGCCGGCGTGCCGCAGAACTTCGTGCCCGGTCCGACCTACCCACGGCTGCACGAAATCCTGATGGAGTACATCGCGCGCGTCAACGGCAGCAACAAGCCGCGCATCGCGTACGTGTATGCCGATACCGAGTTCGGCCGCGACGGCATTCCCGGCGGCAAGGCGCGGGCGCAGAAGCTCGGGCTGCCGATCGTCGAGGAGATCGTCACCAAGCAGGCGGGCATCGACGTCGCCCCCGAGGTGGCCAAGCTGCGCCGCGCGCGGCCCGACATCGTCATCTTCCAGGGCTACATCCTGGCCCCGATGCCCGAGTTCGTGCGCCAGATGCAGGAGGCCGGGCTGAACCCGCAGATCATGGGCACGGCCTGGGGGCTGGACCGGCCGGCCTACGAAGCGCTCGCCAAGCTGAACGTCAACCTGACCGGTGCGTCCATGTACCGCTACGGGCACGAGACCGACTCGGACATGATCAACAACATGCGCGAGTACCTGGCGAAGAACCGGCCTGACGTCAAGCACATCTCGCCCTTCTACGTTTCCAGCTGGTTGTCGGGCATGGTGTTCGCCGAGATCGCCGAGCGTTGCATCAAGGCCAACAAGCCGTTCACGCTGCCCAACATGAAGGCTGTGCTCGCGGGCATGAAGGAATGGGACTCCGGCGGCATCTTCGGCTCGCTGGTCGACTACAGCAGCCACCAGGTGCCGATCGGCCGCATCTACGCCTATGACCCGGCGAAGAAGACGATGGAGCCGGCCAGCGGCTGGATCAAGGTCTGAGGAGCTGAACTTGAGCGCCGCCGCGTTGTCGATCGAAAACATCGAGGTCGTCTACAACCACAGCGTGCAGGCGCTGCGCGGCATGTCGATCGAGGTGCCTGAAGGCCGGATCGTGGCGCTGCTCGGCAGCAACGGCGCCGGCAAGACGAGCACGCTGAAGGCGGCGGGCGGCATCCTGCCCTACGAAAACGGGCGCGTCGCCTCGGGGCGCATCCGCTTCTTCGGCGAGGACACCGTGGGCCGGCTGGCCTACCAGCTCGCGCGTACCGGTCTGGCCCATGTGCGCGAAGGGCGGCACGTCTTCGGCGACCTGACGGTCGAAGAGAACCTGGTGGCGGCGGGGGGTGCGCTGGCGGGCCGCGGCCCGATCGACACCGAACAGGTGTTCAGCTACTTCCCGCGCCTGCTGGAGCGGCGCAAGCAGCTGGCGGGATACCTGTCCGGCGGCGAGCAGCAGATGCTGGCCATCGGCCGCGCGCTGGTCGGCAAGCCGCGGCTGATGCTGCTGGACGAGCCGTCGCTGGGGCTGGCGCCGCTGGTGGTGAAGGACATCTTCGAGATCATCGCGCGCATCAACCGCGAGCAGGGCGTGGCCATGCTGCTGGTCGAGCAGAACGCCCATGTGGCGCTGGGCGTCGCGCACTATGCCTACATCATGGAAAGCGGGCGCATCGTCATCAACGGGCCCACCGCCAAGCTGCTGGGCGACCCCGATGTGCAGCGCTTCTATCTGGGTGCGGGCGATTCCGGCGAGGCACGTGTGAACTACCGCGACATCAAGCACTACAAGCGGCGCAAGCGGTGGCTGTCCTGAGCAAGCGATGAACTCCGACGAACTGAAGTCCTTGCCGCTGCCGCAGCAACTGCAGCACTGGGCGCGCGTGCGTCCTGAAGGCGTGGCGCTGCGCCAGAAGATCAACGGCGTCTGGCGCCCCGTCACCTGGCTGCAGTACGCGGAGCGGTCGCGCTGGTTCGGCCTGGGGCTGCTCGAGCTCGGCCTGCTGCCGGGACAGAAGCTGGCGGTGCTCAGCGAGAACCGCGAGGAATGGGTGTTCGCGCAGCTCGGCGCATCGATGGTCGGCGGTGTGACCGCGGGTGTCTATCCAACCTCGCCGGCGCACGAGATCGAGTACCTGCTGGCCTTGTCCGAAGCGCCGATCGTCGTCTGCGAAGACCAGGAGCAACTGGACAAGGTGCTCGAGGTGCGCGACCGGCTGCCGCTGCTGCACACGCTGGTGGTCATCGATGCGCGCGGCCTGCGCCGCTATGCGCGCGAGCGGCTCTACGACTTCGAAGACATCGTCGAGCTGGGGCGCAAGTTCGAAGCCCAGCACGCCCAGGCGGCGGCCGAGGCCACCCGCGGCCCGACGCTGGACGACATCGGGCTGATCGTCTTCACCAGCGGCAGCACCGGGCGGCCCAAGGCCGCGATGATGAGCTGGCGCGGCCTGGGCGCGGCCGCGCGTGGGCTGAACACGATGCTGGGCTGTAGGCCCGGCGACGAGCTGGTGTCCTACCTGCCGCTGTGCCACGTGGCCGAGCAGGTGTTCTCGATCCACATCCCGATCGCCGTCGGTGCCAGCGTCAACTTCGCCGAGAGCCTGCGCACGGTGCAGGAAGACCTGCGCGAGCTGTCGCCGCAGGTCTTCTTCGGCGTGCCGCGCATCTGGGAGAAGTTCCACGCGTCGATGCAGACCAAGATCCGCGAGGCCGGCGGCTGGCGCCGCGCGATCTACGAGCGTGCGTTCGCAACGCTGGGCGGCGTGGCCGAGACGCCGCGCAGCCGGCGGAGCCTGTGGCAGAAAGCCCAGTGGGGCCTGTGGTACGTGGTCGTGCTGCGGGCGCTGCTCAACTACGTGGGGCTGCGCCGCTGCCGCGTGGCGGTGTCGTCGGGGGCGCCGATCGCGCCGGAGATCCTGAAGTTCTTCCGCACGCTCGGCGTGCCGATCCGCGAAGCCTACGGCCTGACGGAGTCCAGCGGCGCCACGACGATGCAGTCCGGGGACGACTCTCCGGTGGGCACCGTCGGCGTACCTTATCCCGGCATCGAACTGCAGCTCGCCGAAGACGGCGAGATCCTGGTGCGCGGCGACGTGGTCTTCCGCGGCTACCTGAACAACGAGCAGGCCACGCGCGAGGCCATCGATGCGCAAGGCTGGCTGCACACCGGCGATGTCGCGCGCTGGGAGGACGGACCGGCCGGCCGCGAGTTGCGCATCGTCGACCGCAAGAAGGACATCATGATCACCGCCGGCGGCAAGAACATCACGCCGAGCGAGATCGAGAACGCGCTGCGCTTCTCGTCCTACATCAAGGAGGCGATCGTCATCGGCGACCGCCGGCGCTTCGTCAGCGCGCTGATCCAGGTGGATTTCGAGAGCACCTCCAAATGGGCGGAAGAGCAGGGCATGACCTACACGCACTTCCGCAGCCTGGTGGAACTGGCGCCGGTGCGCGAGCTGATCCAGCGCGAGATCGACACCGTCAATGCCCGCATGCCGCAGGTGCAGCAGGTGCGCAAGTTCCACCTGCTCACCAAGGAGCTGGACCACGACGACGGCGAGGTGACGGCGACGATGAAGGTCAAGCGCAAGAGCATCGGCGAGAAGTACGCCGAGGTGATCGAGCAGCTGTACGTTTGACGCGGGCTTGCGGCGGCAGCCGTTCGAGCACATCCTCCAGCGACCGCGGCGGCGCGCTACAATTCTCCCGTAATGGGAGATTTGGTGCGGCATGCGGGTGATCGCGAAAAGCACACTGAAGAAGTTCTGGGAGCAACCGGGATGCGGCGACGCTCGAGCTTCGCTGGAGAGTTGGCACGAAGAAGCAGTCAAGGCTGACTGGACCTCGCCGCAGGCGGTAAAGAACCAGTACGCCAGCGCGAGCATTTGCGCGAACAACCGCGTGGTCTTCAACGTCGGCGGCAACAAGTACCGCCTGGTCGTCGAAATGCAGTACCGCGCCGGCATTGCATGGGTGAAGTTCATAGGCACCCATGCCCAATACGACAGGATCGATGTGGAGACCGTCAATGACTATTAGGCCCATTCGCACCGACGATGACCTGCGTGCGGCGTTCCGTCATCTTGAAGGCATCTACCAGGCCGGCGAAGGCACGCCCGAGGCCGACGAGCGGGACGTGCTGGTGACTTTGATCGAGGCCTACGAGAACAAGCACTACGCATTCGGTCCCGCAGACCCGGTCGATGCGATCCGATTCAGGATGGAGCAGCAGGGACTGACGCCGCGTGACCTGGAGCCCTTCATCGGACCGAGCGGCAGGGTTTCCGAAGTGCTCAATCGCAAGCGGCCGCTGAGCCTGCGGATGGTCAAGCAGCTTCACGACGGTCTGAAGATCCCCTACGAAAGCCTGCTTGCCGGAGTCTCGTGAGTGCACCCGATTGATCTGAAACGTGGCCAATCGCAGACCGACATCGCCCGATTGAAACTGAAGCTTCGCCTGCTCGAACCCGCCGGTTGACGACTCGCCGGTATGGAAGCGTCGGTTCGCTCGATCGTCATCGGCGACCGGCGGCGCTTCATCCGCGCGCTGATTCAGGTGGATTTCGAGAGCACCTCCAAATGGGCGGAAGAGCAGGGCATGACCTACACGCACTTCCGCAGCCTGGTGGAACTGGCGCCGGTGCGCGAGCTGATCCAGCGCGAGATCGACACCGTCAATGCCCGCATGCCGCAGGTGCAGCAGGTGCGCAAGTTCCACCTGCTCACCAAGGAGCTGGACCACGACGACGGCGAGGTGACGGCGACGATGAAGGTCAAGCGCAAGAGCATCGGCGAGAAGTACGCCGAGGTGATCGAACAGCTGTACGCCTGAGGCGATGGCGCTCGTGCGCTGACGATCGGCCGCGTGGCCGGTGGCGCGGGGATAGAACGCAGCGCGTGCGCCAGCGTGGGTCTTCAGCGCCGGCGCCCGGCGGCTGCCGTGAGGAACGGCTCGATCAGCAGTTGCTCGCCCGCCCGGATGTAGCGCTCGATGCCGACTTCGGGTTCCAGCGCCCAGCGCTTCAGCGCCCAACTGTGGCCGTACATCAGGAATTCGCAGGCCATCACCTGCGTGTCGGGCACCTTCATCCACCCCGCCGCGACGGTGGCCTGCAGCCGCTGGCGGATCGCGGCGACGATCTCCAGTTCGGCGTCCTTGATTGCACGGCGCTGTTCGGGCGACAGATCCTTGGTCGAGCGGTAGGCGAGCAGCGTCTCGCGCGTATGCTCGTGTGCCACGCGGCAGTGCATGCGCAGCATGCGGCGCAGCGCGGCCAGCGGATCCTCGCCGGCGCGGCGCCCGGCGAACTTCTCGGTCTTGTACTCGGCCTGCACCGCGCTGATGGCGTGGAACAGCACGTCCTGCTTGTCGCGGAAGTAGCGGTAGATCAGGCCCTTGCCGCTGCCGATCGCGTTCGAGATGTCCTCGATCTTGGTGTCGACGTAGCCGCGCTCGGCGAACAGTGCCACCGCGGCGTCGCAGATCTGGCGGTAGCGCTGCTCGGCCAGCGTCGGCGTGGTCGTGGGGGCATCGGTCTCGATCTCGGCGAGGGTGGCGGACGGCGGGGGCATGATCAAAAGCTGTGCTCGCTTGGCTGATGCGCAGGCTGCACTATGCCAGCGGCTCGCCGTGCCGTGGCGCGGGGGGCTGGCGCACGTAGACGTCGCAGTCGCCGGCCCCGCCCGAGTCTTCGCCGAAGCAGGCGTTGCACTGGTCGGCGGATGGCTCGTGCGCGATCACCTCGACATCGAAACCGATGCGCCTGTATTCGGCCACGATTTCGTCGAGCCTGGGCTGCGCCGCCGTGGTGCGGCGCATGTAGCCGCGCTGCAGCAGTTCTGCCCCGCGATCGGGCTTCGCCCGGGCCGGGCCGGCGCGGCGATGCAGGATGACCGGTGCCGAGCCCGGCGGCAAGCGGCTGGGTGGAGAGCAGCCCATGGTCCAGCTCCTCGGTGTCGGTGATCGTGCGCGCGCCGGCTTCGGCCCGCCGTTTTCAATGCCGCAGCGGCGTGGCCCGCCGCGCCGCCGCATCGGTTGCCGCCGCGGCCATCGCACCCGTCATCGCGCCTTGCGCGAGCGCCGCGATGCGCTGCTGACCGAGGATCGCGCAGCCGAGCGCAGCGCAATACTGCGGCAGGTCGCCGTCGGGCACGTTGACCGGCATCTTCAGGTGCAGCGCGATCGCCTCGGCGATGCGGCCCCAGCGCAGGATGCCGCCCACCAGCGTCAGCTCGGGTTCGATCTTCACGCGCTTGAGCAACTGCACCGAGCGGCTCATCAGCGACATGCCGGCACCGAGCATGATGTCGTCGGGCGATACGCCGTTGCTCAGGTGGTTGATCACCTCGGACTCGGCGAACACCGTGCACACGCCGGAGATCGACGCTGCTTCGGTCGCGGCGTCGAGCATGCCCTCGATCTGGTCGGTGTCGTAGCCCATGTAGCGCACGGTCTTCTCGAGGAACATGCCGGTGCCCGATGCGCACTTGTCGTTGAGGCGAAAGGTGCGCACCTTCTGCGCGTCGTCGATGCGGCTGGCCTTCATCGTCTGCCCGCCGATGTCGAGGATCGTACGCGTGCCGGGGTACAGGTGCGCGGCGCCGCGCGCCGCGGCAGTCAGGTCGGTGACCTGCAGATCGCGCTCGTCGACCTGATGCCGGCCGAAGCCCGTCGTGATGCAGTAACCGATGTCGTCGTCGGCCAGCCCGGCGAGGGCGACGATGCGCTCGCGCATCTGCGTGGCCGCGCGCTGCAACTGCGCGCCGCTGGCCTGCATGTGCCGCGCGACGATGCGCTGCGCGCCGTCGAGCAGCACGCCCTTGGTGTAGGTCGATCCGATGTCGAGTCCGAGAGAGTAGGTCATGGCTTCAGGCTCCCTGCGCGACGGCGCCGGCTGGCTCGGTCGGCGCAGCTGCGGCCCCGGCGTGCCACGCGTCGCGCGCGAAGAGGGCAGCGCCGAGCGCGCCCATGTAGTGGCTGTCGTCGCTGACGTTCAGTGTCTTGCCGAGCGCCTCCTCGAGCGCGCGCACCATGCCCGGGTTGCGTGCCACGCCGCCGGTGAAGCTGATCTGCTCGGATATGCCGACGCGGCGCAGCAGGCCGAAGGACCGCGTGGCGATCGACTTGTGCACGCCCCACAGGATGTCCTCGACCGAGCGGCCTTTGCCGAGCCAGGCCAGCACCTCGGACTCGGCGAACACCGTGCAGGTGGTGCTGATGCGCACCGGCTTCGAGGCGCGCAGCGCGGTGGGGCCCAGCTCGTCCAGGCTCAGGCCCAGCGCCTTGGCCGCTGCGCCGAGGAATCGGCCGGTGCCGGCGGCGCACTTGTCGTTCATGCAGAAGTCGACGATCTCGCCGTCGGCGCCGACGCGGATGGCCTTGCTGTCCTGTCCGCCCATGTCGATCACGGTGCGCGTGCCGGGGAACATGTGCACTGCGCCGCGCCCGTGGCAGCTGATCTCGGTCACCTGCTTGTCGCCGAAGGTGACCTTGTAGCGGCCGTAGCCGGTGCCGACGACGTAACGCACCGCGGCCGGGTCGATGCCGCCCGCGCTGCAAGCCGCGTCGAAGGCCTTCTGCGCCGCCGCGGTGACGTTGGCGCCGGTGTCGACCAGGCAGCGCGCGGCGATGCGTCCGGCTTCGTCGATGATCACCGCCTTGGTCTGCGTCGAGCCGACGTCGACGCCGCCGGTGTAGTGGATCTGGGTCATCTTGCGCTCCTTTCTTTCTTTCAGGCGAACAGCAGGTTCTCGACGAAGGTCTCCATCTGGATCGAGATGTCGTCGAAGGTGGTCTGGTTCTCCTCGAATTCGGAGATGAAGTACGGAATGCCCTCGTGCTCCAGCGCCTTGGCATAGCCGACCTGCTCGTCCAGGCCGGGCTCGCACATCTTGGCCGAGGCCAGCACCACGGCGGCGGCGTGCGCATCGCGCACGCGCCGCAGCAGCATCTTCTCGCGCGGCTTGTCGTTGTCGTGCTGCACCGGCGAGTAGGAGCTCTGGTCGATGTACGCCCCGGCGAGCCGGGCCACGGGGTCGCCGTCGGTGGGCACGTCGCCGGTCAGGTAGCGCAGCCCGATGAAGACGTCGTCGTCGACGACGTAGCAGGCACGCGAGACGGCCTGCAGCAACTCGTACGGCGGCACCTCGCAGAATCCGCCCTCGAAGACGACGCGCATCTTGTCCTGCTCGCGTGCCGTGCGCGCCGCGACCTGCGGCAGCACCAGGTCCATCAGCCGCACGTGCTGCTCGCGCGGCAGCAGCCCGGCCACGCCGACCAGCGCCATCGACTCGTCGGCGCCGAGCTTCCACGGCATGTCGCGGCGCATGCGGTACAGCTCGCGCAACTGGGCGCGCGAGCGGTTGTACAGCCCGATCGAAGCACGCAACGCCGCGTCGGTGAGCGCCGCGCCGCCCGCCGCCGCGATGTCGCGCGCCAGCCGCCGGTACTCGGCGGCAAGAAAGGGTTGCGCTGACTTGGCGTTCGGGTTCTGCGGCAGGTGCAGCACCTGGCACTTGTAGGGGAAGTTGCGGCCCCAGATGCCGGCCAGGTTGCGCGCGCCGTCGCAGATCGGGTGGCTGACGAAGAGGTCCAGCTCGATGTTCTTCGCCAGCGCCAGATCGAGCGAGGTCTTCAGGATCGAGCACAGGTACGAGCCGAAGTGCTGGCTCGCCTCGACGCCGTCGGCCTGGCCGCCGCGGATCTTCAGCGGCAGCCAGCCGCAGGCGTGCACGATCTCCTCCGGGAAGTAGACCTGGAAGTGCCCGAGCACGCGGCCGCCTTGCGCACGCCAGTGCGCGACGGTCGGGAAGTCCGGGTCTTCCAGCAGGTCGCGGCAGCGCGCGACCACGTCTTCCAGGCGCCGTCCGCGGCAGCCGTCGACCCACTGCGCCGGGTCGATGAGGGTTCGGTGGGTGGTGTTCATCATCGTCGCGCTCCCTTCGGCGTCAGGCCATGGCTTTTTGCTGCCGCGCGATCAGCCCTTCGAAGAAGGCGTCGGTGCGGTTCTTCATCTGCGCCTTGGACACCGCGCGCGGATCGACGATGTCGCTTTCCAGCAGCAGCGACGGGATGCCGCGCGTCTCGAAGGTGTGCAGCCGCCGGTCGGCCAGCGCCGAGCTGCCGGTGCGGCAGCTCTTGACGCCGTGATAGACGATGCCGTCGAGCTGGAACGCCGAGTCGTTCGACTCGATGTCCGGGAAGTCGAACAGCACTTCCTGCTGCGTGTTGCGCACGGCGAGCATCGTTCCTTCCGCGAAACTCTCGATCGGGTTGGCCAGGTCGAATTCGTAGCCGATGGCGGTGCCGCCCGAGGCGATGCGGATGTAGCTCGAGGTGACGAAGATGCCGCCCCAGTCGGAGAAGAACTCGTTGAAGCCGCGGAACAACGCATAACACGGCACGCCCATGAAGCCCAGGCGGAAGCGCTGCTCGACCGGCACGTCGACGCCGTCCTTGCGCAGCATCGCGCCGATGCCGTGGTCGCTGCGCCAGGACATTTCCTCGACCAGGTCCTCGAAGTACTTCGCGCCTTCGGGCGTGGCGCGCCAGCAGTTGGCCATGCCGAGGAAGGCGAGTCCGTCGGTCAGCGCGCTGAACACGGCCGGCGTCCTGGCGTTCAGCGCCAGCAGCTGCTTCCAGCAGCGGCTCATCGTGTTGGCGTAGGCGAGGTGCTCGCGGAACTTGTCGATGTCGAAGCTGCGGCCGGTGATGCGCTCGCACTGCGCGATCAGATCCTCGATCTGGCCCTTCACGTAGGCGAGCTCGAAGGCGTAGTCCTCGTCGCCGCGGCGGCTTTCACAGCGCACCGCGCGCGGATTCGGCACGTCGATGCTGACGATCGGTGCACCGTACAGCCGCTCCCACGCCTCGGTCCACTTGAAGTAGGTGTTGCAGGCATTGGTGGCGATGGCGATCGCGGGCTTCGGGATGCGTCCCATCGGATGTCCGCCGCCGCGCAGGTGCATCGCGACGTCGGCTTTCAGGTAGCCGCAGATGTCGGGCGAGTAGCCATAGTCCTCCGCCGTCCGCAGGTAGTCCTCCGAGGTGCCGCGCACGGCGGTCTGCAGTGCCGTGACCTCGGGGAACACGATGGGCAAGTCGAAGTTGCGCAGCACCTCGCTCATGCTGCCCATGACGAAGACGAACGCCGCCTTGCGGCCGGCATCGGCGGCCTCGGTCAGCTGCTGGAACCACAAGCGCGTCAGCCGCGCGGATTCGCGCGAACCGCGGCCGACCAGCGGATGGTCGGGCGGGATCGGGCCGGCGGCGGGCGGTGCAGCGAGGGTCGACGTGGACATGGGCTCCTCCGTGCGCCGGTCAAAACCGGCGAGATGTTGTGAATGAAAGAGTCATACGTT
>OEIU01001597.1_pt1 | contig 14156 bp, 12 predicted proteins | sample 1539221 | NCBI WGS metagenome assembly OEIU01 (sample SAMN03792071, study PRJEB22550) | activated sludge metagenome | feature: wastewater treatment plant; material: activated sludge; isolation source: Wastewater treatment plant of a petroleum refinery complex | place: Argentina: Zarate | collected...
CACCGGCCATCGGCCCGACGATCGACCCTATCCGACCCATCGCGGCGGCCCACCCTACACCCGACGTGCGCAAGGCCGGTTCATACAACGATACGGCCATGGCGGCTTGACCGAGACACCCCGCGATGAGACCGAGTCCCATCCCGCCGACGACCCACAGCGCCACTGGGCCCGAGAGCGCCAGGTAGACGGCCCCCACGATCGCCAGGATCGAGACTGCGATCAGAACCGGCAACACGCGAAACACGCCAACCACCGCCGAGAACACGGTCAACAGGATTGCGCCGAGCAGTCCGCCGACGCCAAAGGCTGCAAGCCCCTGCGGTGCCTGCTGAGGCGAGAAGCCGTAGCTCAGAAGCAAGGTCGGTATCCAGAGCTGAAGCGCGTAGGTCGAAACGAAGATCAGGAACGCGAAGCCCCAGATCAGTCCGGTCTGAAGCCTGAGTCCGGACACCCACAACTCATGCACCCTACCCTCCGCGACCGGTGAACCCGGTGTCACCGCTGCACGATCGGTCGGCAGACCGAACCACAGCACCGGCGCCAACAGCAACGGAAGGATGCCGCCGAGAACGAAGACCGACGTCCAACCGAAATGGCCGATCAGCCATCCTCCGGACAGGCCACCTATGACCGCGCCGAGCGACAAGCCCGCAATGACTGCGACGGCTACGACCTCCCGGCGTTTGGGGTCGAACTGCGCTACGGAGAGCGAAACCGCCGCCGGCAGCACCGCACCGAGTCCGATGCCGGTCAATAGTCGAAGAGCGGTCAATGAAGGGATCGACGCCGCGGCAGCCGTAGCGACCGAACCCAGGGCGAAGACCAACACGCCGGTCACGATCGCCCTGCGCCGCCCCAACCATGCCGACAGACGTCCGCTCAGCATATAGCCGACCACGGCGCCAGCACTGGTTGCCACCAGGGTCGGCGTGAAGGCGGACGGCGCCTGCCCCCACTCCCGCGCCAGAGTCGGAATGACAAAGGCGATCGCCGTCGTGTCATAGCCGTCCAGAACGATGGTCAGGAAAGAGAGGACCAGGACGGCAATCGGAGGCCAGGCGGCAGGGGCATTGACCTCACTCCCGGCGGACGCACCGTGATCACTTGTCCGCAGCGTCATCGATGTCTCCCGTTGCCTGTCAGTCTCTTGTGCCGGGCTGCTCGCACTCGACGCGGCATGCCGAATCGAAATGCAGGAAAGGTCTTTGATCCGTGGTGGCGTGCGACCACGTCGGAAAGTCGGACGGCATCGACCGATCGGGATTGCCGGTTCGGATGAAATCAATCCACGTGCGACGGACCAGGCTCGACAGGTACTCCATTTCGTCGGGGTCCCCGCCCTGGAGCATCGGCGCACCGGCGAATTCGCGCGCAGTTCCGAAGACGAACGGCAACTCGATGCAGTGGCAAGCGCCGATGACGCTTCCGGGTGGCGCCCAGTCGAAGCTGTATGCCCAGGCGCGCCGCCCCTGTCGCGCAGCATCGGCGAGCCATCGACGTACCGGAGCCCGAAAGTACACTTCCGCATCCTGCTGACGATGCAACGCGTCAGCGTCGCAGGTGTCCTTCCCGGAGCGACCGACGGGAGGAATGAAGGCGGACATCTCGTCGGCGTTCCAGCCGACAATCACGTCGACCTGGCCAGCAGCCCTTGCCAGCGCGGCGTCGTACGCCTCGTCAGTGGGCACGACGACACCGTCTCCCACCGGCGCAAAGGGCGGATCGACCAGCCCCTTGGTGATTCCATGGTCCGCCGCCAAGGCTGCCGATTCGCGCTGCGCTTCGAGCACGCGCTCCACGGAAAGGTCCAACGCAGCGTCGATGAGCGGTGCTCGTCTCGGCCCGGCGCTGGCCACGCGCAGGAACTCCTCTCCGAACTCTGCGCTCCTCGCCGGCGAATACGGCCGGATGCCCAGCGCGGGGCTCTGCAGGATTGCGCGCCGAACCGGCGGGCGCGCGGCGCCCTGGCGAGCAAGCAGCATCACTGCCGAGTTCGCGCCCGCTGACTGGCCCATGATCGTCACGCAATCCGGATTGCCCCCGAAGTGCGCGATGTGGCGGTGCACCCAGTGCAACGCCGCTTCCTGATCGAGCAGTCCCAGGTTGCCGTCGCTGACACCGTCCGCCCTCAGGAATCCCAGGGGTCCCAGACGGTAATTGGGGCTCACCACGACGATGTCGCCTTCGCGGGCCAGACGAGCCCCGTCGTACCAATCGAGATCGCCGGCCCCCGACGTGTAGGCCCCACCGTGCAGCCAGAAGAGCACCGGACGAGAACGCGAGTCGCATCCGGGTGTCCACACGGTCAGGCGCAAGCAGTCTTCGGACTGCGCGCGCTCGAAATCGCCCATTACCAACCGCAAGCGCGATGGCACCTGCGGCGCGATAGGCCCTGGCCGTCGTGCGTCGACGACCCCCGACCAGGGATCGATAGGCTGAGGCGGCTTGAACCGCCGCGCACCGGCGGTCGATGCAGCGTACGGGATCGCCCGGAAACAGCAGACTCCGCCCGAGCAGCTTCCCAGCAGTTGACCGCCGGGAAACCGGACACCGACATCTATCTGCATTCGTTCCCCAATCCGCCGATCACACGTCGGCAAGCCGACGGTAATCTATGGTCAAGCGATGGAGGCGACAAGTAGCTGGGTGGCGCGACTGCACGTTGCCGCACGCAGCGTGCGCTGGCGGACAACACCGCGTGCGCGCATGGACAAGACGACAACCATGACGCTGCCTACGATGTATCAATCCGGTCGTGCGCTCGTACGTGGCCGGCAAGAATTCCTCCTGGAGACCATACGGAATGATTAGGCACGCCATCTCCATGTCCGTGTCCGGCGCACTCTCGGCGCTGGCACTCCTCATGCCCCTTTCGGCAAATGCCGGCGCGCTGTCCGGCAAGGTTGTCGATCCGACCGGCAAGGCCATCGAAGGCGCGATCGTCACGGCGACCGACGGGCGCGGTGTCGGCGTGTCGGTCTACACGGATCGTCAAGGGGCGTTCCGCCTCGACACCAGGCTGAAGGGCGAGCTCGACTTGCGGGTGCGCAAGCGCTACCACCGCGATGACCTGCGCAAGATCCGGCTCGATGCGCCGGCCACCTCGCTGCAGGTGAAGCTCGCTCCGCTGACGGACCCGAAGGAGGTGTCGGACGATCACCCGGCGCTGTCCCATTTCTCGCGTATCGCGTTCGATGCTTCGCCCAACGACCCCTTCTCGCGCGAGCAGTTCGGGCGCGACTGCCTGAGTTGCCACCAACTCGGCAACGCTTCTACCCGCCCGCCGCGCTCGGTCGAGGGTTGGGTGCCGTCGGTGCAGCGCATGCACGGCTACCTGATGAACACCGACGCAGCGATGATCAAGACGCGCGCCGAGCGGCTTGCCAAGGCCTTCGACGGCACGCCCGTGAACTCGCGGCCCGTCGAGCCCATCGATCCGCTGCTGCAGAACGCGAAGATCTATCAATGGCGCCTGAACGGCGCGAACGTTCCGCACGACGCAGCCGTGCACCGCGGCTCGAACAAACTCTACTCCGTCGACATGTTCGCCGGCACCGTCATCGAGACCGATCCGAAGACCGGCAACAGCAAGACCTACGAGCAACCCGCCCAAGGCATGCCACCCGGCGGCGCATTCACCAAGATGGGGGCGCCGGCGCCCTATGGCCTCACCGTGCCGCGCGCGTCGCACAGCCTCGCAGAGGGCAAGGACGGGAAGTTCTACCTCGCCGACTCCATCGGCGGGTCGCTCGGCGTATTCGATCCGAAGACCAAGAAGTTCGAGCACTACGAGGTCGGCAACGGCGCGGTCTATCCGCATACGGTGCGTGTGGACAAGGCGGGCATCGTGTGGATGAACGTCGCGTTCTCCGACCAGATCGTGCGCTTCGATCCGAAGACGAAGGCCATGAAGGTGATCAAGCTGCCTGCGAGCAAGGGGCTGGGGATGTCCTGCTGCGCGGTCACCTATGGCCTGGATGTGGACCCGGTCGACGGCAGCATCTGGTACACGAAGCTCTACGCCGACAAGTTCGGCCGAGTGGACCCGAAGACTTTCGAAGTCCGTGAGTACGATTCCCCGGTGATCGGGCCGCGTCGCATTCGCTTCGACGCCAAGGGGGCCTTGTGGGTCGCATTTACCTCCGGCTCGATCGGCAAGGTGGACGTCAGGAACTGGGCAGTCAAGGTCTATCAACTGCCGACGTTTGCGCCGGGAGAGATTCCGGTGCCGTATGCGGTGGGTGTGCATCCGAAGACCCAGGAAGTGTGGGTCAACGACACGATGAGCGACGTCGCGTGGCGGTTCCTGCCCGACGAGGAGCGTTTCGTCGCCTACCCGATGCCGCTGCACGGCACTTACACGCGCGATTTCGATTTCACGCGTGAAGGCTGGGCCTGCACGTCGAACAACCCGATTCCGCCCGGGGCCCTGGAGGGCGGCGTGCCGGAGGTCGTCTGCATCGACGCGGGACGCAGGCCGGGGCGCAAGGGCTGAGTGCGACAGGGCGGGTTCGAGATCACGCCGGTGACGGCGGCTCGACAACGCCCTTCGCGACCTGGACGCCTATTTCGCGCGCGCATGCGCCCGCAGCATGCTCGGCGGATAGCCGAAGCTGCGGGCGAACACGCGGCTGAAATGGGCGGTTTCGTTGAAGCCGTAACTGAGAGCGATATCGCCGATCGAGCGATGCGCCTGGGAGGGATCCGCGATCTGGGCATGGCAGCGCTGCAGCCGCTGCTTGCGCACCCATTGACCGAAGGATTCACCTGACTCGTGATGCAACTCATGCAGGTATCGCACCGAGATGCCGATCGCGGCCGCCACTTGCGCAGGGTTCAATGACGGGTCTCTCAGGTGTGCGCTGGCGTAGGCGCGCGCCCGGTCGAGCACGCGCATCCGCACGGGGTCTCCGATGCCTTGCGACGACGTGTCCACGGCTCGTCTTTGACCCAGCATCGCCGTGATGGACAGGTCGAGCACCTCGGCGCCCAGTCGGGCCTTGACCTCCGGGGAGTGCAGAAGCCGCTCGTCCGACAATCGACGCAGCAGATCGAAGACAATCGTGGAGCCGTTCGCACTGCGACCGAATGCGACGGCGCGCATGTCGACCTGACGACCCAGGCGCCGGTCGATGTCGGAGTGCGCTACGCGCGCCACCAGGCGCTTCACCGGCGCGTCGAACTCGAGGACATACGGTTCTGCCCCGTCGATCAACGTGAAGTCGCCCGGTTGGAGGACGACCTCTCGGTTGCGCTGGCGCGCAATGCCGCGCCCCTCGATCTGAAGCGCCAGAAAGTAGTAACGACCGCCGTCGAGCGAAATATCCTCGCGCGTGCGCTCGATGACAACTGGATCGCATCGAACGTCGGTGAACTGAAACGGCCCGAAGCCCGAGGTACGGATCTCTGCGTGGTAAGAACCGTGGCCCGTACGTCGCGCGCCAAGGCGAGCGACGGTCGTGCAGATCGCTTCCTGAAAGTAGCGAAACTGGCTGCTGGCCTTGAGGCCATGGGTGGACAGGTGTGCGTCCATGGAATCGATTCTAGGGCCGTGCGCGCCAGGTGTGAAGAGCAGGTGACGCGCTCCGGGATCGTCGAGTCGTCGGTTCCGGGATCACCAGACGGCCGCGGCGAGGGCATCGAACCGAGACGTCTCGGTCCCTCTGAGGTGGGGGCTATCCCCCGATCACCGGCCCATGGCGCAACACGGCGATTCAGGCCGAAATGGCGTCCAGGTAGCGAGCGAGCGACCGCTCGATCGCGTTTTTCGCGTCTCCGATGATGTTTCGTCCCCAGGCATACCCATAAGCGTTCTCGAACTCGTACGCTTCCAGGCGGCGCTGCACGTCGCGCAGTACGCTCGGGCCCACGGGCACGGCATTCGGGTAGCTATGCATGATCGATGCGTGGCGTCGATCCATGGCAACCTGAATGGAATCCCCCAACATCAGCGCACCGAGCCCCTTGGCGCCACTCTTCCAGTGCAGCACCGTGCTGCCCGGAAAGTGGCCAGGGCAGCTGATCAGCGTGAGATCTGCGTTGATCGATAGACTCGCTCCAGACCAGTACTCGATCCTGGACGAGGCACGAGCCACCCACTGACGATCGGCACCATGCAGCAGAACCGGAATGCCGCCGAGCGCCTCGCTCCATTCGATCATGGAGGTGTAGAAGTGCGGATGAGAGATCGCAATCGCTTGCGCGCCGCCCCGGCGGTTGATTTCCGCGATTGCCTCGTCCGTGACGATACTGAGCGCCTCCCAGAGGACATTCCCGTCCTTCGATGTCACCAACGCCGCACGCTGGTTGATCGCAAAAGATGGCGTCATGCTCAGGGCAAAGACGCCATCATCATCGCCCGACATGATGGTGTGATCGCGAAGCAGATCCTCATGCGTCGTCCATTGCTGGCCGATGCGCGGAACATATTGCCTGTCGTCCTCGCAGATCCTGCATTCGGCCGGCGGCTGGGGAGCGTCGGCGTGTTGGGTTCCGCAGGCGACACAGACATGGCGCCGCACTTTCCTAACCCCTCTTTGCACGCGACTTCGCGCCCGGTTCCGAGCGGCCGCCTGCCGTGTGGCTTCCGACAGCCGCGACGATTTCTTCAGGCGTCGGGAAGTACCCCTTGGCGCGGGAGATAACCTCCGTGCCGTTCACGTAGACGCGAAACACACCGCCCTTTCCGGCGGCCAGGTCGGCCGCCACCCCGAGCCGCTCCTGAAGGGCGGCAGCGGCCGCGTCAGCGCGTTTCCTGTAGCCGCAAGGTGCGCAATACTCGATCTTGATATTCATGGTGCGACCCGCTCCTCGTACTGTGCTTCTGCTCGCTCGATGAGCTTGACCACTCCCTCCGCGATTGCCTGAGGGTGGTCTTCCTGCAAGTAATGCGCACCGTCTCCAAGTTCGACCAATTCGCAGTTCTTCAGCCTGGCCACGAGCGAGCGCGCGAATTCGGGCGAAACCAGGGCGCCCGGGTTGCCGACGAAAAGCACCTTCGGGTACGTCGACGCTTCGAGCGCTGCGTGAGCTCTGGTGAGTGTTTCATGTACTTCGCGCGGACTGCCTTCGATCGGAAGTTCATTGGGAAACCTGAACGTCGGAATCCTCGACCGCTCATCCGGGAACGGCGCGCGGTACACCGCCATCTCCTCGTCCGTGAGCTTGCGGCGAATCGAACCGGGCAGGATCTTCTCGACGAACACGTTCTCGCGCAGGACGAGCCGCTCGCCGACCCCCGGGGTCCTGAAGTTCTTGAAGATCTCGCGGGCCTGCGGGAGCTGGTGGAATTCGCTCCAGGATCTGAAGGGGCGAATGAACTCCATGAACCCCATGCCCCGAACGAACGACGGTCGCCTCGCCGCGAGCTCGAAGGCGAGCGCAGTGCCCCAGTCTTGCGCGACGACGTAAGCCTCGTCGATCTCGAGTTCAGCGAGGAAGCGATCCAGGTAAGCGACGTGATCTGCGAAACCGTACCGAATGTCGGGCTTCCCGGATTGGCCGAAACCGATCAGATCCGGCGCAATGCAGTACGCCACCCCGGATACGGTCGGCATGATGTGGCGCCAGATGTACGACGACGTCGGATTTCCATGCAGGAACAAGGCAACCTTCTTGCTACGGTCGCCGACGGACCGGTAGGCCATACTCGATCCGTAGACGTCTACCTTGGGGAGTGGAACATCAGCCATTCGTGACTCCTCCTGGTGCGAGGGTGGTGAAGAAGATCTTTCGGAACCGGTTCAATGGCGCAATCGATCGCTCGACCTTCATCCGGAGAATCGCGCCCTCCCAGGAGGCGAGGAAGTATTCGGCGATCTCCTGGGGTTCGAATGCTGTGCTGAACTCACCCAGGGCCTGACCCTCCGCAATGCACTCCGCGAAGGGCTGAAGCCACTGTTCGAATACCCGGTGCAGTTGCTCGCGGATGAGGTCGCTGGTCTGGGTCACCTCGATGCTCAAGTCGCCGATCAGGCAACCTCGTTCGAACCCGTCGGTTCGAAGGCGCTCGACGATCATGTCCAGGTACCGCTCCATTCGCGCCCTTGGACTCGAGGTGCGGTCTTGAAGTGAAGCCTGGAGGAGCCCCTGGACGTGGTCGAAGTACTGGTCCAGAACCTCCTTGCCGAATTGCTCCTTCGACGAGAAGTGGTTCGTAAACGAGCCCTGGGGAACCCCGGCCGTCGCGACCACGTCGCGAACGGCAGCGCCGTTGAATCCCTGCTTGAACATGACCCGAAGGCCTGCGTCGAGCAGCGCTTGCTTGTTTGAGTGCCTTGCCATGGCGCGAAGAATACGTACGTACGTCCTGATTGTCAAGCGCTCACCGCAGGATGAGCGGGCGATCGGCTCGGCCTACGATCGGTGCGGTCAGGTGCAGTGCGGAGTCAAAGGCGCTGCGGTCGAGCGCGAAGGGGAGCGCGGCCCAAGGCAAGTGGACCGCCGCTGAAGAGCGCCTGGCGCGTCCGAACGGGGGCTGCAGAACGTTGCTTCGCCGCAGCACCCAGAGCGACTCGACCGGCTCAGCGGGCTGCCGGCCCGGTGCTCTCCCGTACAACGAGCGACACGTTCAAGGGCACAGGCGCCGGCGGCGTCTCTCCACGCAGCCGTGCAAGCAGATGTCGGCCAGCGGCCTCGCCCATCTCGCGAATCGGGATCCGCACCGTAGTGAGCGGCGGATGCAGATAGGGCGCAAAGTCGTTGTCGTTGAAGCTCGCCAACGAGAGATGTTCCGGCACTGCGATGCCGGCGCGATCCAGTGCCGACAGCGCGCCGGCGGCCAGGTAGTCGTTGCCGCAGACGACGGCGGTCAACGGCAACCCCCGGGCCAGCAGCGCCTGCATCGCTTCGAAACCCTCGCGGAACCCGTAGTCGGTTTCGATGCGCGCGGCCTCGGCCAACTGCAGGCCCCGACTCGCGACGGCCTCGAGCAGTCCATTGAACCGCCGGCGCGCACGTTCGTTGTGGGCCATTCGGCCACCGATGAAGCCGAGGCCCCGGTGTCCGAGGCCGGCCAGGTGGTCCACGACCAGCGCCGCAACCGCCTCCTCGTCGAAGCCGACGCAGTTCTCGGTCTGGCCCGGCGCGCCCCACATCATGACGAAGGGCAGGCGGTGTGCCTCGAGCAACGCCAGGGCCTGCGGCGGGTGTTCACTGCCGAGCAACGCCACGGCATCGACCCCGCGTTCGAGCAACCGGCGCAGGATGGCGGGCTCGTGCGCCCGGGCGTGTTCGGGCGCCGCCAGCAGCAGCGTGTAGCCCTCTTCGCCCAGCGTTGCCTCGAGCGCCTGGATCATGGTCGGGAACGACGAACCACCGAAGCGCGGCACCAGCGCGCCCACCGTGCCGGTGCGCCGCATCGCCAGCGCGCGCGCCGCGCCGTTGGCGACATAGCCCAGGCGCTCGGCGGCGGCGAGCACGCGCTCGCGGGTCTGGGGGCTCAGCATCGCCGGCCGCGACAGCGCTCGCGAAACGGTGCCCGGCGAGACACCGGCCAGCGTCGCCACGTCGGCGAGCGACATCGGCCGGGCGCCGTCCGCGGCGTTCGGGACCAATGCGGGCTTGGAAGGGCGGCGGCGAGGCATCGTGTATCGGCCGTCATCGTAGCGCAGGATGCAAGCGCGTGCAGAACTAGGTAATTTCCCGTATTTGACGCTACGCACGGGCTCCGGTTAGCTTTCATGCAAGCGCTTGCATGTCGCTGCGCATCGGAGCCACTCTTGCCCACCACGAAAAAGGCCCTCGTCGACACGCTGCTCGACTGCGGCGCCGACCACGCTTTCACGCTGCCCGGCCTGGGTATCACCTGGATGCTCGACGAGTTCCACGCCGTGCGAGACCGCTTGCGCGTCGTCTTGACGCGCAGCGAACAGATCGCATCGGTCATGGCGCAGACCTACGGCAAGCTCACCGGCCGCCCGGGTGTGTTCATGGGGCAAGGGCCGTTCGCCAGCAGCACCGGGGCCTTCGGCATCCTGGAGGCGCAGTTCTCGGGCTCGCCGATGGTCGTGTTGACCGACACCTCGTGCTACGACGGCTTCGGCATGTACGGCGTCTATCAGACCATGACGGGCGACTACGGCGCCGCCGACGTGCGCACGGTGCTCGGCACGATGACCAAGTACTGCGCGTATGCCACCGAGCCGCACGAGGCGGTCTACGGACTTCAGCTGGCTTTCAAGCATGCGCAGCTGCCGCGCATGGGGCCTGCGGCGCTGGTTCTGAAGACACCGGTCATTCGGCGCGAGATGCCCGAGCAGCGGCGCGTCAACCTCTATCCGTCTGCCGGTTACCTCGCGCACACCGCAGCACGTCCGGACGCGGAAGCCGTGACGCGCCTTGCCGCGCTGCTGGCCCAGGCGCGTCACCCGGTGATCGTCGCCGGCCAGGGGACCCAGACGCCCGCGGCACGCGCACTGCTGGCCGAGATCGCTTCGGCAGCAGGCATCGCCGTGGCCACCAGCTACAACGGCAAGGGCGTCATCGACGAGACTTCGCCGGTCGCGGTGGGCATGCTCGGCACCTGGGGCAGCAGGAGTGCCAACAGGATGCTCGGCCGCGCCGACGTCGTGCTGGCACTCGGCGCCAGCCTGGGACCGGACTACCTCCGATTTCGCGACGAAGGGCTGATCGATCCGGCGCGCCAGCACCTCGCGCAAGTGGACGTGGATCCACGCCATGCCGGCTGGGTCTACCCGGTCGAGCTGGCCATCACCGGCGACGCAACCGACGTGATGCGCATGCTGAAGACGCTGCCGTTGGGGCAGGAGCGACGCGCACAGCGCCTGGCTGCGATTGCAGACAACAACGCCGAGTACGGCTTCGGCGTGCTGCCGCCCACGGTGGCGGCTGCGGGAACGCTGCACTATGCCGATCTCGTCCGCGTACTCGACCGCACACTGACGCCGCAGGACATGCTCGTCCTCGATGCCGGCAACAACCGCATCTGGGTGACCACCCAGCTGAGGCTGCGCACGCCGGGGCAGTTGGTGGTCCCTGGCGGCATCGGCGGCATGGGCTGGGGCCTCCCGGCCGCCGCGGCGACGCGACTGGTGTATCGCGATCGCCACGTGATCTGCCTGATCGGCGACGGCGGCGCAGCGATGACGCTGTCGACGCTGGCCACCTGCGTGCAGGAACAGCTGCCGATCACGGTGATCGTCGCCAACAACCAGGGCCTCGGCATGGTGCGCGACAACATGAAGGAGCGCCGCATCGCGGTCGACTTCTCGCAGATGGACTTCGCGACCATCGCTCGCGGCATGGGCTGCCACGGCATCCGGGTGGACCGCGCCGACGCGCTGGGCGATGCGATCGCTGCCTCGCGCGAAGCGGTGCGCGAGGGTCGGACAACGGTCATCGACGTCGCCATCGACCCCGCGGCCAGCCACGTGCCGGCCTCGGACTATTGATGAGCGCCCTGTCGAACGTGGCGCGCCCGGTCGCCGTGGTCACCGGCGGCTCGAGCAACATCGGCTGGGCCTGCGTGCAGCGCTTCGCGGCAACGCACGAGGTACTGATTGCCGACCTGAAGCCGCCGGACGCGTCGCTGCCGGCCGGCGTGCGCTTCGTCGCCACCGACGTCACCGACGAAGCCGCCTGCGCAAGCCTGTTCGCCACGGCCGCGACGCGCGGGCCGCTGGCGGCAGTGGTGCATTCGGCGGCCATCACCGTGCCCGCGCGCCCGATCGAGGCGATACCGGTCGAGGAATGGCGACGGCTGATCGACGTGAACCTGACCGGCGCCTTCCTCGTCGCGCGAGCGGCGATTGCGCCGTTGCGCGCGTCGGGCGGCGCCATGGTGATGATCGCCTCGCGCGCCGGGCGTACCGGCGTCGCCGCGCTCGAGCTGACGGCCGCCGGCACCAAGGCGCATTACGCCGCGTCGAAGGCCGGCCTGATGTCGCTGGTGCGTTCGCTGGCGCTGGAACTCGCGCCGCACGGCGTGCGCGTCAACGCCGTCGTACCCGGATCGATCGAAGGCGCAATGATCCCGCGCGAACGCTGGCCGGCGCTCGCCGCACGCATTCCGCTGGGCCGCCTCGGCACGCCCGACGAGGTGGCGGCCGCGGCCTGGCACCTGTGCTCGCCCGAAGCCTCGTACGTGACCGGCCATGCGCTGGACGTCAACGGCGGCAGCTGGATGAACTGACCCCCGATCCGAGGAAGCAATCCGAATGAAACGACTGAGCGACGCCGAGATCGAGCGTTTTCACGACGATGGCCTGGTGATCCCCGACTACCGGCTACCCGATGCGATATTGGCCAGGATGCAGGCGGAAGTCGACCGGTTGATCGAGCGCAACCCCGGCGTGCGCCCCGAGCAACTGTCCGGCGCGCACAACCCCTGGGGCCAGTCGGCGCAGATGGTCGGCAGCCAGACGTTCCTGGACCTGTGCCTGTTTCCGGAGATCCTGGACATGGTCGAGCAGCTCATCGGCCCGGACATCGTGCTGTGGGGCAGCCAGCTCTTCTGCAAGCCCGCGGGACACGGCATGGCGGTGCCCTGGCACCAGGACGGGCAATACTGGCCACTGGACCCGCTGGCGACCGTCACGGTGCGCGTGGCGATCGAGGACTCGACGCCCGAGAATGGCTGCATGCGCTACATCCCGGGCTCGCACAAGAGTCGCAGGCTGGAGCGCCACGAGATCACCACCGCGCGCAACGTCGCCCTCAAGCAGCAGTTGCCCGAGATCGACGAGAGCCAGGCCCGCGACGACGTCCTCTATGCCGGGCAGATCTCGATCCACGACGTCTACCTCGTCCACGGATCGGACGAGAACCGGTCCACCAAGCGGCGATCCGACTACGCGATCCGGTACATGCCGGCCACCACGCGCTACGTGCGCGACCCGGAGTTCCCGGCCAACGCCTATGCGGCGAAGGAATCGCCGCTGATGAACTACATCAATCGTCCGCTGTGGCTTGCACGCGGCGTGGACCGTGCCGGCAACGACTTCGTGACCGGACACGGCCCCGCACGGGCCGCCTGAATCCCCCAGCCCCACTCACACCGGAGACATCACCATGAAGAGTCTGAAGACGATTGTGGCCGGAGCACTCCTCGTCGCATCGACGTCGACGATGGCCCAGGCGGCGTTTCCGGACCGGGCCGTCAGTCTCCTCGTGCCGTTCGGTCCGGGCGGCAGCACGGATCTCATCGCGCGCGCGCTCGCGGCAGAGATGGCGAAGACGCTCAGGCAGCAGGTCGTCGTCCTGAACAAGGCCGGGGCCGGGGGCGCCATCGGCGCGGCCGAAGTGGCGAATGCGAAGGCGGATGGCCACGTGCTCGGCATGCTGCCCGTGGGCCCGTTGACGACACAGCCCAACCTTCGGAAGCTGCCCTACAGCGCCGACTCGTTCGACTACGTCTGCCGCGTCTATGCGAATCCGCAGGTGCTGCTGGTGCGAAAGGATTCCCCGTACAAGTCGGTGATGGACCTGATCGCCGACGCCAGGGCCAACCCGGGCAAGCTCACTTACGCTTCCACCGGTACGGGCTCCGTGCCGCACCTCGCACTGGCCGCCCTCGCGTCGGCCACGGGGACGAAGATGGTGCACGTGCCGTACAAGGGCGACTCCGATTCGCTGCTGGGCGTACTGAGCGGCGACATCACGATGTTCGTCAGCCATTCGACGCTGCTGTCCACGCACGGCGACAAGGTGCGCGGCCTGGCCGTGCTGGCGCCGACGCGCCTGAAGGAGTTCCCCGACCTGCCGACGATCGCCGAGCAGGGCGGGCCCGCATTGAACTTCGAGGTGTGGGGCGGCGTGACGACCGCGAAGGGCACGCCACCCGCGGCCCTGGCAGCGCTGGACCAGGCCTGCCGGACGGCCACGCAGTCCGAGGGTTTTCGCAAGCAGCTCGAGACGATGAATACGCCGGTCCACTACATGGACGGCAAGGCATTCGGTGCGTTCGTGAAGTCGGAGTTCGAGCGCAATGGGCGGTTGTTGCGGGAGGCGGGGATAGAGAAGGAGTGAGGGCAGGCCGGGCGGGGAGGCTCCTGATTGGCGCCCCGGACCGTTTGACGGGCTCGCGTCCCGGGGGCGCGCAGGCCCACCCAGCAACCTGGTGGGCCCCCCGGGAGTCGAACCCGGCACCAACGGATTATGAGTCCGCTGCTCTAACCATCATGAGCTAGAGGCCC
>OEIU01001598.1_pt1 | contig 14155 bp, 14 predicted proteins | sample 1539221 | NCBI WGS metagenome assembly OEIU01 (sample SAMN03792071, study PRJEB22550) | activated sludge metagenome | feature: wastewater treatment plant; material: activated sludge; isolation source: Wastewater treatment plant of a petroleum refinery complex | place: Argentina: Zarate | collected...
CACTTCGAGAAGGATGCCGCGCTCGAGCGCCGCTTCCAGCCCGTGCAGGTGCACGAGCCCACGCTTCCGCACACCATCAACATTTTGAAGGGCCTGCGCGACCGCTACGAGTCGTTCCACAAGGTCTCGATCACGGATGGCGCGCTCGTGTCGGCCGCGAACCTCGCGGACCGCTACGTGAGCGACCGGTTCCTCCCGGACAAGGCCATCGACCTGATCGACGAGGCCGGTGCCCGCCTGCGCTTGTCGATCCTCTCCGCGCCGCCGGAGCTGCGCGAATTCGACGAGAAGATCGCCGGAGTGCGCGGCCAGAAGGAAGCCGCCATCGAGGAGCAGGACTTCGAGAAGGCCGCTTCGCTGCGCGACGACGAGAAGAAACTTCTCGGCGAGCGACTGCGGCTGGAGAAGCAGTGGAAGAACGGTGACGCTGGCACGACCGGTGTCGTCGATGAGGGAATCATCGCCGAAGTTCTCGCCGCGGCAACCGGCATCCCGGTGTTCAAACTCACCGAGGAAGAGTCCGCGCGGCTCGTGTTCATGGAGAAGGCGCTGCACGAGCGCGTCATCGGCCAGGAGGAAGCCGTCGCGGTGCTCGCCAAGACGATCCGCCGCACGCGCGCGGGCCTCAAGGACCCGAAGCGGCCATCCGGTTCGTTCATCTTCGCCGGCCCGACCGGTGTGGGGAAGACCGAGCTCGCGAAGGCGCTCGCCGAATTCCTGTTCGACGACGAGAATGCTCTCATCGCACTCGACATGAGCGAGTACGGCGAGAAGCACACCGTCTCGCGCCTGTTCGGCGCCCCTCCCGGGTTTGTTGGATTCGAGGAGGGCGGCCAGCTCACCGAGAAGGTGCGCCGCAAGCCGTTCAGTGTCGTGCTGTTCGACGAGATCGAGAAGGCGCACCCGGATATCTTCAACTCGCTGCTCCAGATTCTGGAGGAGGGCCGGTTGACGGATGGCCAGGGCCGCGTCGTCGACTTCAAGAACACCGTGATCATTATGACCACGAACCTCGGAACGAAGGACATCACCGGGGGCCCCGTCGGCTTCCAGGTGGAGGGCGACACCGCGACGAGCTACGACCGCATGCGCGGCAAGGTTGTCGAGGAGCTGAAGAAGCACTTCAAGCCGGAGTTCCTGAACCGCGTCGATGAGACGATCGTGTTCCCGCAGCTCAGCAAGCCGGAGCTGCTGCAGATCGTGGACCTGTTCACGAAGCGCCTGAGCGAACGGATGCTGGATCGCGACCTCACCGTCGAACTCACGGTCGCCGCCAAGGAGCGGCTCATCGACATCGGGTTCGACCCGGCGCTCGGTGCGCGGCCACTGCGCCGCGCCATGCAGCGCGAGGTTGAGGACCGGCTGAGCGAGCGCATCCTGCAGGGCGAACTGAACGCGGGCGACCACGTGCACGTCGACTTCGTGGACAGCGAGTTCGTGTTCACGACGAGCCGGCAGCTGGGCCGCGAGAAGATCGACGAGCTGGAGGCTGCCGAGGTCGGTAAGTAGCCTCGCCCAACCGCAGCACCCCCTTGCTATGTGCTTTCATCATTCAGGAGGTGGTGTGACTGGTGTGGTTTGAGGGGCGCCGCAGGCGTCCCCTCAGTATCATCCGTCCCACAACCTCCTGAATGATGAAAGTCGCGAGGGCGGAGCGCGCTTGCGCGGTCACTATGCTCGAACCATGACGTTCACCGTGCGCCCCGCCCGCACGAGCGACGTGTGGTTCATCCGGGAGCTGGTCGGCCCGCTCGTGCAGCGCCGCATCCTTCTGGGCAAGGAAACGGTGGTGTTCTTCGAGGCGATCCAGGAGTTCCGGGTCGCGGAGGATTCCGACGGCACCCTGATCGGCTGCGGTGCCCTGCACGTCATGTGGGAGGATCTCGCCGAGGTCCGCACGCTCGCGGTCGTGCCGGAGTGGCTGCATCGCGGCGTCGGGCACGCCATCCTCCGGCAGCTTGAGGCGGATGCCCTTGCCCTGGGTCTGCGCCGTCTGTTCTGTCTCACCTTCGAGGTTGATTTCTTCGGGCGGAACGGTTTCGAACCGATGAGCGACAACCCGATCGACCCTGACGTGTATGCGGAACTCGTGCGTTCACCCGATGAGGGTGTCGCCGAATTTCTTGACCTCGCGCGGGTGAAGCCGAACACGCTGGGCAACACGCGCATGATCAAGCGCATCAACTAGCGGCTCGCCGTCCGCAGGCATCGGATACCGCCGACAGTCCGTCTACCCTTGTACCATGTCGACGTTCCGAAACCCCGTCGGCCCCCAGCCCAGCAGCGTGTACTGGCGGCGGCGCATCATCGTCGGTCTCGCCCTGCTCGCGGTGATCGTGGTTGTGTTGCTCATCCTGTTCCAGCCCCGGGGCGGCACGCCGACGACACCCACCGTTACCAAGACGAACACTCCGACGACTGCTGCGCCGAGCTCACCGGATGCGGCGTGCGCCGCCGGCGCCGTCGAGATCACTGCGGCGACCGACAAGTCGTCTTACGCAGCAGGCGAAAAGCCTCAGATCACCCTCACGGTCACAAACCGGGGTAGTGCGCCGTGCACCATCAACGCGGGCACGACCCAGCAGGAGTACCGCATCACGAGCGGTAGCGAGTTGTACTGGGACTCGAAGGACTGCCAGTCGGCGGCGACGGATGCGCCGGTCATTCTGGAACCGAACGTGCCGAAGTCGACGGCCCCGATCGTTTGGGACCGCACCCGCTCCTCGGCGACGACGTGTACTTCGGACCGAGCGCAGGTACCGGCCGGCGGAGCCAGCTACCACCTGAACATCACGCTGGGCACGCTGAAGTCGAACGACGTGCAGTTCATCCTCGAGTAAGCCCGCTCCCTGAGGAAACCGCGAAGTGGCTGTCTCGAAGGGAGCGCAGCTAGAACTCCGGAGCCTCGAGTTCGGTGATCGACTTCATGGCGAACGCCAGATCGATCGCACTCTTCACGTTCCCGTCGTCGGCATCCAGCACGGTGTCGAACCCGAGCCGCTTCGCCTCGGCGGCCCGCTGCTTCGCGTTGGAGACGGGCCGGATCTCGCCCGCCAGGCTGATCTCCCCGATCGCTGCGAGCGTGCCCGGCAACGCTTCGTTCCGGTGGGCGCTCGCGAGGGCGAGCGCGATCGCGAAGTCGGCGCCCGGTTCGGTGACGCGGATGCCGCCGACGGTGGAGACGTACACGTCGTAGTCCCCGAATTTCAGGCCCGCCCGCCGCTCGAGGACGGCGAGCAGCATGGCGACGCGGGACGAGTCGACCCCGTTCACGACACGCCGCGGCTGCGGCGTCTTCGTGGGCACGATGAGCGCCTGCACTTCAACCGGAAGTGCCCTCCGACCCTCCACGGCGACGGTCACGCACGTTCCGCTCACCGCCTGCCTGCTGCGGCTGAGGAACAGGCCGCTCGGGTCGGCAACCTCGGCGATCCCTTCGCCGGTCATCTCGAAGCAGCCGACCTCATCCGTGGGGCCGAACCGGTTTTTTTGGGCGCGGATGAAGCGCAGCGCGGTCTGGCGGTCGCCTTCGAAGTGGCAGACGACATCCACGAGGTGTTCGAGCAGCCGCGGGCCGGCGATCGACCCGTCCTTTGTGACGTGCCCGACGAGAAGCACCGGCAGGTTCCGGTCTTTGGAAACGCGGATGAGCGTGGCCGCCACCTCCCGCACCTGGGAGGGGCCGCCCGCGAGTCCTTCGCTCAGCGAACTGGAGACGGTCTGCACGGAGTCGACGATGACGAGTTGCGGTTTCACCTGGTCGATCTGGCCGAGCACCGTGGCCAGGTCGGTTTCGGCGGCGAGGTACAGGTTCTCCTGGAGCGCTCCGGTGCGTCCGGCCCGCAGCCGCACCTGGCTCGCGGACTCTTCGGCGGTGATGTACAGAACGCGTTGCCCGGTCTGGGCGGCGCGGCTGGCCACTTCGAGCAGAAGGGTCGACTTGCCGACGCCGGGTTCGCCGCTCAGCAGAATGGTGGCGCCGGGGACGATGCCGCCGCCGAGCACGCGATCGAACTCGTTGATCCCGCTGGGCCAGTGGGCGACATCCGCGGCGCCAATCTCGGTGATGGGCCGCGCGGCGCGGTCGTCGGTGACCTGCACGGCTTTCACGGACCGGAGGATACCGGTGGCCTCGGCGGTGTCGACGACGGTGCCCCAGGCCTGGCATTCGCCGCAGCGGCCGACCCACTTGACGGAGGTCCAGCCGCACTCGGTGCAGCGGTAGTCGGTGGACGGGCGGGCCATGGTTACAGACTACGTCCGAGGGGTGACACGGGTTCCCGCAACCCGGCTTTGACCCTGTGGGGCCAATCAGGTTGACTGTGGCCATGAGGATCAGCGAGGTTACCATCGACGTCCGCGACTGCCGGAAGGCAGCCGAATTCTATGGTTCGACGATGGGGTTGCCGGTCGCGCGCACGCCAGGAGCGGCCACCGTGACGGTGGGCAGGACCACCCTGATCCTGCGCGAAAACGCCGATGCTCAAGGGTGTCATCACCTCGCCTTCACGATCCCATCGAACAAATTCGCCGCTTCGAAGCACTGGGTTTCGCAGCGTACGGAAGTCATGTCCCTGCGCGGCGAGGACGAGTTTGAGTATGCGGCCGGGTGGAATGCGCGCTCCCTCTACTTCCCCGGCCCGGAAGGCACGGTCCTCGAATTCATCATCCGGCGAGACCTTGACAACGCCGCTGCTGGCGCATTCAGACCGCACGACCTCGAATGCATCAGCGAGGTCGGGGTTGCGGTGCCGGACGTCCTCTCGACCGTGGAGGTCCTCTCTACACGAGCCGGCATTGAACCCTACGGATTGACTCCGCGCGACCGGTTCTCCCCGGTGGGCACGATCGACGGCTTGATCATCCTGGTCACGCCTGATCGTCCCTGGTTCCCCGCCGAGACCCTGCTGTCAGGGCAATCCCGCATCCTGATTGAAGCGACCGATGCACGGCGCGGGAGCTACCCGTTGGGGGAGTACAGCACTCTGACCGTTTCGTAGCGACTGGTGTCTATGCGGTCGACTTCGCTCGGGCAGGACCCGTTGCGGCGCCGGGTTCATCGGCGAGGTACTGCAGCGTGCTTTGAGCGGTGAGATCATCCGTGATGATCAGCGAACTCAATCCGGTGCGGGCGAGCCCCACGAGGGCTCGAACCTTGTCGTCGCCGCTGAGTACCGCAATGGAGGTCTTTACCCGTGCGAGTTGCGCACGGCTGACGGTGATGAGCCGCTCCGTCCACTCATGGGTGATGAGCTTTCCGTTCACGTCGTAGAGGTGGCCGAGGATGTTCCCCACGACTCCCAGTTCGGCGAACTCGCGTGCAATGGCATCATCGGCGCTGCCTGTCCACGCGAAAGTCGACGTCCGAAGCATTCCCGGTGCGCCGACGCCGTACACCGCAGCGTCGAGGTGATCCCAGCGCTCGGTGGTCGCGCGGACGGTGTCGTTGAGGAGAATCGTGCGGCGCGTCTCCAGGTTGTCGCACAGGGCAGGCGCGTGAAGCGGGTACCCGGTCGCCCGGAAGCGATCCGCCATGTCACGAACCAGCGTGTTGGCATCCAGATGCGGATAAGCCGCATTCCAACCGCCCATGAGCGGCAAAATGCCCAGCCGGGGTCGTGGCGTTTTTCGCAGCGAGGCGAGCATCCCGTTGATGGTGTGCCCGGCAGACACGCCGACTATACCGTCGAAGGGAAGACGCTCCAGAACGAATGGGGCTGCCGCCGCGCCACAAATTCGGGCTTGCTGCACCGGATCCAGTCGGTGGCCCGGCGTGATGATGAATTGCGTCCCCAGTTGGGTGGTGAGGTCCGCCGCGAGGTCATCGAAATTGGATTCGGCCGCGGCGACGCTGATGGTGACGACCTTGCGCTCCCGGGCGAGACGATTCATCCGGGAAATCGTGGCCGGCGACAGCGAGGTTATCTCGCTGATCTCCTTGAGGTTGAGTTCCCGGATGTAGTAGAGGTCTGCGACCAGCCGCAGCATCGAGTCTTCCTGGCCACCGGATTTCCGACCCATGTGAGCTCCCCTCCCCTTGTGCCGAGGCGATAGTGACACTTTAGTCGCAGGCTGTTTTGCGGATTTCCCGGGCAGTCCTTGACATCGCTCTCGAGACACTGATAGACATTCGTCAAGTGAACAAATTCTTGTGAAAATTCTTTCACAATCTAGTTCAAGACGTGAGTGTACGCAATGAAAATTTTGGTCGCCGGTCACGGAGCACTGCCAGACGCGATGGTCGATTCTGCTCGATTGATCGGCGGTGAACTTTCGGACGTTACGTCGATTTGCCTGGAGACCGACGACTCCCCGCAGCGATTGCGGGATCGCTTGCTCCGCCTCCTCGAGGAGTTCCCGGCAGAACTGATCCTCACCGACCTTCCCGGTGGTACTCCCGACAACGTCGCCAACCTCGTCGCGAAGGCCGGTCAGACTCCGAGCGTTCGGCTGGTCATCGCCGGGGTGTCGCTCCCTCTGCTTCTGGAATTTGCCCTGTCCAACGTCGACATGGATCAGCTCAACCCGGACGACTTCATCAGCGAAACCAGCGCGATCGTACGTTTTCGGCGCGAAGACCTGTAAGGCGTTCACGGCACAAATACGAAGCTCAGTGCAAGGAGGCACGAAGAACATGACACTCTCACTCGTCAGGGTCGATGACCGGCTCATTCACGGTCAGGTCATCGCCGTATGGTTGCGCGCACTCGGTGCCGACGTGATCGTCGTCGCCGACGATGAAACTGCCGAAGACGAATTCCTCAAAGACGTGTTGATCCTCGCCGCACCCTCCGGGGTTGACGTCGAGGTCTACACCGTGGACGAAGCGGCCGCCCGGGTCACGGAGCTCGCGGGATCCAAAGAACGCACCTTTGTGCTGGTCCGAAGCCCCATTTCGGTCCTGCGCATGGTGGAGCAGGGAGTGCCCATCCCGCTGTTGAACATCGGCGGAATGGGTGCTGCATCAAACCGTTCCAAGCTCTACAAAAACATCTCGGCGAGTACTGAAGAAATCGACGCGATGCATGCTCTCGAACGGCTGGGAACCAAAGTGGAGATCCGCATTGTCGCGGATGACAATGCGGTTCCTTTCTCATCAGTTGCCCCAGCGGCAACCAACTCGAATGGAGTGTGAACATGGTTAAGAATCCGAAGGGAGAACGCCGGCTGACACGGGGAGGAAAGATATCACTGGTGATATCGACCCTCGTTGTCATCATCGGGATCCCCACGGCGGTCCAGGCGATGACGCTGACGGAGGTTGTCCCGACAACGACGGTGACGATCTCACTGTTCCAGTCAATCCTGATTGGGCTTGGCTACTACCTCTCGCAGAGCCCGTGGATCGCCGGCCTCAGCTTTTACACGCTGAACCGGCCGCTCGTCGCAGGTCTGCTCGTGGGCCTCATCCTCGGTGACCCGGGGCAGGGCGCTCTGATCGGCGCCGCAATCAACCTCATCTACCTCGGATTCATCTCCGCAGGTGGCGCTATTCCCGGCGACCCCGGGTTGGCGGGATGGGTTGGAACCACGATTGCCCTCGCAGGTGGCCTCAACTACGGCGCCGCGCTCGCAATCGCAGTTCCGATCGGCCTGTTGGGAACCGTGGTGTGGAACGCACGCATGACCGTCGACTCGGCATTCATGCACATGGCGGACCGGGCGGCGGATCGTGCAGACATCGGCGGGGTTGTTCGAGCGAACGTGCTCTACCCGCAGGCATGGCTGTTCCTCATCACCTTCGTCCCGGTGACCATTGCGGTCTACATCGGGGCGAGCTTCATCGGTGATGTGATCAACGGATTCCCGGTGTGGTTGCTCGGCGGTCTCGCGATCGCCGGAGGCGTCCTGCCGGCAATCGGCATTGCCATGAACATGAAGTTCATCTTCCTCGGCTCGGCAATTCCGTACTTCTTCGTTGGCTACCTCGTCATGGTCGTTCTCGGCAACCAGGTATCGATCATGGTTCTCGCAGTCATCGGTGTCGCGCTGGCGTTCCTTCACGTGGTCTTCCTCGGAGACCGCGTTGGCAATGCGAATAAACCGAAATCCGACAAACATCCATTGGGCAGTTCAGAAAAGACGGAGGCAGCACGATGAGCGCCACTGAAACCGCATCCAGCGGTGCGCCCGCCGACGGCGGCGAAAAGAGAATCACGCGAAAAGATCTGCTGATGTCCTGGCTGATCTGGACGTTCTTCTCACACTCGAACTACAACTACGAGCGGCTTCAAGCGTCGGCATTCGCCCACGCCATGACGCCGATCATCAAACGGTTGTATGGCGGGGACAAGGAGCAGACCAGGGAGGCGTTGCAGCGCCACCTCGTGTTCTTCAATACGTCCCCGGACTTCGGTGCAGTCATCCACGGCGTCACGATCGCCATGGAGGAACAGAAGGCCAACGGAGAACCCATCACGGAGAACGCCATCACCTCGACCAAGACGGGCCTCATGGGCCCGATGGCGGGTATTGGCGACACCATTGGACAGGGAATCGTTGTCCCACTGCTCATCGCACTCGGGATCAGCATTACGGGTCTCGGTACCGAAGTTCAGAAGTCGGGAGATCTCTCGGGGATAACCGGCAACCCGCTTGGACCCATCCTGTACTTCATTCTGGTTGCCGTCTTCAGCCTCGGCGTGACGTACATCATGTATACGCAGGGCTACAAGCAGGGCAGATCGTTTGTCACTTCGGTGCTCAAGTCGGGCCTCATGGACAAAGTGATTCTGGGGGCAAGCGTTCTCGGAAACATCGTGCTCGGTGGCCTGACGGCGCAGTTCGTCAAGGTGTACGTGGGTTGGACTGTCCACGCCGGAGAGACCACCGTCCGCGTCCAGCAGGATGTGCTCGACAAGATCCTTCCAGGGCTCCTGCCGCTGGGGTTGGTCGTCCTGACCTGGTGGCTGCTGATGCGCGGCTGGCACCCGATCAAGTTGCTCGTGATCTACGTCATCGTGTGCGTGGTCGGCGCCATCCCGTTTATGGGACCAGAGCCGCACTACATCACGGATGCGTGTGGATCATCCATCCTTCAGCCGTACGGTCCATGTCCGGACCCGGTCCCCGCGAACACCGGTAAGTAAGGAACAACCAATGTCGAATCAGCGACCCGCGTCGGGGTGGGTGAAAGCCCGCTCTGCTGCAAGCATCGGCGCTTTGCTCGCCTTGCTTGCGGCCGCGTCCTACGCGACAGTGAACGCGTTGCTGCGTTCCGTCGCGGCGGATGTCGACCCCTTCGCGGGCTCGCTGATCCGGCAACTCCCGCTCCTGGTTATTGCCTGCTTCGCGCTCCTCATCCTTCGTCCGCCGGCGCTTCGCCCTCGGTCGGTCGAATTCATCGGTGCGAAGTGGGTCACTGTGCTCATGGTCGCGGGCGTCATCAGTTTCCTCGTCGGAAATGTCCTGCTGTTTTCTGGCCTCGACTGGGTGGGGCTCGCCGTTGCCACCGCCGCAAGCCAGGGTGGCATCGTCATCGGCGGGACGCTCATTTCGGCACTCGTACTACGTGAACCACCAAACAGATGGCAGCTGGTGGGAGTCAGCATCGTCGCGGCAGGTCTCGCCGTGGTCGCATCGCCCGGGTTCGGCAGCGTTCAGGCGGGCTTCGTGGCCATCCTCGGCTTCCTCTTCAGTTTCGGCGCTGGAGTGTGTTACACCATTTCCAACGCGGCAAGCCGCACCGTGCAGCGTCGGCCCCGAACGTTCATTACGGCGCTGGCCATGACCAACTTCGGCGGAGTCATCGCACTGGTGATCACGGTTGCTGCGCGCAGCGGAGGCCGCTTCGACCTCGTCTACAGTGCCCTGACACCGTCGCAAATACTCGTGCTCGTGCTCGCTGGTACGGTGAACGCGGTCGCTCTGGCATCCATCACACTCGCGGTGCGGTTCACGACGGTGACCGCAGTCAGCGCGCTCAGCAGCATGGTGATCGTCTTCGGCATCATCATCGCCTGGCTTGTCTTTCACGAAGAAATCGCCGCAGCCGTGATTGTCGGTGCCGCAATCATCATCGTCGGCGTGCTGGTCGCTCAAAAGCGGCCCGCCGGCCCCGCCGCACTCACCCCCGAACCTCTCCTCAACTTTCCCAACGCGATCAACCCCACCACAGACGCTTTTCAAGCGATGGAAGAAGGCAGAAAATGACAACCACCGTAGACACATCACTGAAGAGCAGCTTTCGCGCGGGGGCCATCACCGGCGTCGGTGCCGTCGAGCTTGTCGACATCCCTACACCCGCCCCGGACTATGGCGAAGCGCTCGTGCGCATTGAAGCAACAGCAATTTGCACCTGGGAACAACGCACCTATAGCGGGGCCCAGGACAACAAGTTCCCGTTCATTGGCGGGCACGAAGTCGCGGGTACGATCGTGTCGTTCGGGCCTGGATACCGTGGAGCGCTTTCCGTAGGCGACCGTGTGGCCCTCGGTGCCGCGTCCTGCGGAAGCTGCCACTGGTGTTACACCGGAAAGGATCGAGTCTGCGCTGAACACTACCGCGGCGCTGTCGAGTACGCGGAAGGGTGGGGCCCTGGCGGTTTCGCCGAACTGAAGATTCACCCAGCGGATGGGCTGTTTCCCATCGGCGACGTCCCGGCGGAAGTCGGCTGCCTCACGGAGCCGCTCTCCTGCGCACTGCACGCTGCGCGGCTGTCGGGCGCCAGAGTCGGCAACGACGTCGTCATCCTGGGGGCCGGGACCATGGGGCTCATGAATCTCATCGCGATGAAGAAACACGGTGCGCGCGTGATTGTGTCGGAGATCGACGCCGACCGCCTGGCCAAGGCCAAAGCCATGGGTGCGGATGTCACCATCGACGCCTCAAAGCAGGATCCGATCGCCACCGTCCTGGAGCTCACCGATGGGCGCGGTGCGGACATCGTGATCGCCGCGATCGGGCACCGGGTCGCAAACGAGCAGGGCATGCAGATGATTGCCCCGCGCGGCACGTTCGTGGTATTCGCGTCAGCGCATCCCGAAACGCCCATCGAAGTGGGGCCGAACGCCCTGCACAACAACGAGAAGCGCATTATCGGTGTCGTCTCGAGTGAAAAGGAAGACTTCTACACTGCGGCGAAACTGATCCGACAGGGTCAGGTCGATCTCACTCCGCTCATTCAGAATCGCTACCCGCTCTCCAAGGTGAGCGCGGCGCTCGACGAGGCGATCCTGCCCGGGACGTACCGCATCATCGTCACGGCGTGACAGCACTATCCACAGTACGAAACCAACCACAGCACACAGCACAGGAAAATAGGGAGAAACCAATGAAGCGCAAAATGAAGCAGATTTTCGGGTCGGACGGACGCATGTTGATGGTCGCCATGGACCACACCGCATTCCTCCAGGCGCCAGTCGATGGACTCGTCAACTATGGAAAGACCATCAGCGATTCGGTTGCTGCGGGCGCTGATGCGTTCCTCTCTCCCATAGGATCAGCGCAGCGCTATGACGAAGAGTACGGTCGGTCATCCGTGGTCGTGAGTGTGGACACGGCAGCACCGTTCGATGCGTACGCGGTGAGTCGTGCACTCGCCATTGGCGCGGATGGCGTCAAAGCCATGGTGTATCCGTTTGGAGACGATGATGGCGTGAACCGCTCCGCCGCTCTCGCAGCGCAAGCATCCGCCGTCGGCCTGCCGTATCTTGCCGAACCCGTTCCGGGTGGATTCAGCCGTGGCGACATGCGTACGCCGGACATCATTGCTGCTGGCGCGCGCGTCGCTGCCGAAACGGGTGCTGACATGGTCAAGACGTTCTACACGGGCGACCCGGAGTCGATGCGCAAAGTGGTCGACTACGCGGGTGTGCCGGTGATCATTCTCGGCGGCCACGCGAAGGACTCCCTGGAGGAGTTCTACGGTCCGATCTGGGACGCGATTAACCACGCCGGGGTCCTCGGCGTCGCGGTGGGCACGAACATCTGGACATCGAAGAACCCCGGCGGCGTTGTGCGCGGTCTGAACGCGATCCTCCACGAGAACGCGACGGTGGAGCAGGCAGTTTCGGCGGCGAAATAATGAACACCGCGTTGATGACGGATGCACGCTGGTCTCTCCTCGACCGGACGCTCCCCATGCTCATCGCCGGCGACCTGATCACCGACGGGGAAACGTCGGACATCACCTCCTCACGCGACAAGCGCGTCGTCGGACGGTTCGCCGTGCCCGACGAGGCAATGGTGGATCGCGCGGTCGCGGCAGCACGGGAGGCAGCTCCCGCGTGGGCCGGTCTGACCGGCTTCGAACGCGGGAAGTACCTGCTGAAGATCGCCGACATCATGGAGAAACATGCCGCGGACTTCGAGTTCCTCGACGCCGTGGACATTGGGAAGCCGGTGACAGCGGTGCGGTACAGCGACATGCCGGTGTCGCTCTCGGCTCTCGCCTACTTCGCCGGCCGCGCCCAGGATCTGGGCGGCCGCAGTGTTGACGTCGGCGACCCGATGGTGAGCCACCGTTCGCGCCTAGAGCCGTACGGTGTCGTGCTGGAGGTGCTCCCGTGGAACGGACCGCTGTGGACGGGTGTGCAGCGGATGGCCGCCATCCTTGCGGCAGGAAACGTGGCAATCATGAAACCGTCTGAACTGGCGTCCGCGTCGTTCAGCTATCTTGCTTCGCTCATTGCCGATGTGCTCCCACCCGGCGTGCTGACCGTCATCAACGGCCGGGGATCGCGCGTGGGCGCTCAACTCGTGAAGCATCCAGACGTGGCCATGGTGTCGCTCACCGGCGGTATTGAGACCGGCGTTCGTATTCTGCAGGACACGGCAGCCCAAGTGAAGCGCGTGTCGCTCGAGTTGGGCGGGAAGAACCCCAACATCGTGCTTGACGACGCCGACCTGGACACGGCCGTCATGTGGAGCACTATGGGCGCGTTCTCGAATTCGGGGCAGGTGTGCGTGTGCGGGTCGAGGATTCTCGTCCAGCGCGGCATCTACGACGAATTCAGCGCGCGGCTCGTCGCGGAGGCGAAGTCTCGCGACGTGGGCGACCCCCTTCTGGAGAGCACCGCGATGGGTCCTGTCGTCGGCGAAGACCACTACGGCAAGATCTGGGGATACATCGAGAACGCGATTTCCAGCGGGGAAGGCGAGCTCCTCGCCGGCGGCGAGCGGTATTCGGACGACCTCCGCTCCGCCGGATGGTTCGTTCCGCCGACGGTGTTCGGCAATGTGGCACCGAGTTGCACGATCGCGAGGGAAGAGATCTTCGGCCCCGTGGTGACGCTCACCCCGGTGGATTCACTGGATGAGGCGCTCGAGATTGCCAACGACACGAAGTACGGTCTGGCGTCTGGCATCTTCACGACGAGCGTCGACAGCGCGGAGAAGGCTGCGCGCGAACTGCAGGCTGGTCAGGTGTACATCAACCAGTGGTTTGCGCCGGGTGGACTCCAGGCGCCGTCGCAAGGCTACAAGACCAGTGGAGTTGGTGGGGTGGGCATGGAGAAGTATCTTCAGACGAAGAACATCTTCACGCGAACATCCGCACCATCTGGCAGTTGACTCGAAACGAAGCTATGAATACCGAAATCGAACTCAAGGAGGAGTCGGGCGTGATCAGCGCGGAAGTTGTCGTGGGATCGAAGTCTGGCCTTCACGCCAGACCAGCGGCCATGGTGGTGGCGCTTGCCGGAACTCTCGAGCCGCCGGTGACGCTTCGCAAACCGGACGGCCAGGCAGTGAACGCGCGCAGCATCGTGAAGGTGCTGTACCAGAATTTCTGCCACGGCGATGTTGTCGTGGTGGAGTCGACGGGTGACGGTGCCGAGGACTCGGTGCGCGAGATGGCCGAACTTGTGGCGAGGGAGCTTGACCATGAGGATGCCGACGAGACCGACGACTAAGGCAGGTCTGACGCCGTGAATTATCAGGGGCTGGGCGTTGGCCTGGGGATCGTGGTCGGACCGGTGCGGCGGATGTTCAACACCGCACCGGACCCGACCGACACGGTTTCCGCACTCTCCGTCGAGGAGGAGCGGGTTCGGGCGAAAACGGCGTTGGAGTCGGTTGCTGCGGAGCTGGAATCACGGGCGAAGCATGCGGGCGGCGAGGCCCACGATGTTTTGGCCGCTCAGGCGATGATGGCGCGCGACCCCGACGTCTGGGACGACATCGAGGCACAGCTCGTGCAGCGGAAAACCGCCGA
>OEIU01001599.1_pt1 | contig 14152 bp, 11 predicted proteins | sample 1539221 | NCBI WGS metagenome assembly OEIU01 (sample SAMN03792071, study PRJEB22550) | activated sludge metagenome | feature: wastewater treatment plant; material: activated sludge; isolation source: Wastewater treatment plant of a petroleum refinery complex | place: Argentina: Zarate | collected...
ACCATTGTTCCCGGAAAAGCGTAACCTTCTTCACACATAATCTGATGTCCGATTCCACGACCGGCAGGATAAAAATCCGCTCCCATTGATTTAGCGAACTCTTCGATCTTTTTGTACTTCTCAAGATTTTTTTCTGATTTATCCTGAACATTATGATCGAGAGTAACTACAACTTGTCGTGGATTAAATAATTTTTTTGCACCAATAGATTTGAACTTGGGAATAACTGCACCGGTGTTATCGTGCGTCATTACATAAGCAGGCTTTATAGAAAGATAATCACCTGCGTGAACTTCATACTTTGCATCTAATCCGAATGCAAATTTTTGTGCTATTTTTTCGATTAATGTTTGTGACATATTAAACTTCACCTCAAATTGTTTAATTGCTAAACTGTTATTTAGGCTAATCATTTAGCTTTTTGTTAGTGAATAATATCAGACTATTAATTGCTTTGGGAAGTTTTATTAATTCTGAAAAAATATGAGAATATTCATCTTCGCTTAATAGTTTTCTGATGTGAGATTTTTCATTCCAATCTAAAGACTCATATAAAGACCCAAAACTATATCTGAAAAATTTAACTTTATCTTTTTTTGAATATCTCCCAAAGCCTTCAGCGATGTTTGCAGAAATTGAATCAACGGATTTTACAAATTGTTTTCCAACCGTATCTTTTGCAAAATAATCCCATTTCAATACGATATCCCATACTTGATTGCTTAATTTGAATGCGATTCTGTAAGCTTCAATATCATTAAGTTTAAAAATTTTTTACCTTCCATATTAGTTCCTTAGTGTTTATAACAATTTAGCAATTAGACAATTGAGCAATTAATTTTTAAAGGGATCGAACGAAACAAAATCTGCATGATGAACTATGATTGCTTCAACACTTCGTTTTGCCAGATCACCTTCTTTTGCGTGATATGCAATTATGTGTTGCACTTCGTACGGCAAACCAAAACGATCCGCAATTGAAACTCCGCTGAATGGATGACGAAGCAAATGACCGGCTTTGCTTGTTACCAATTTCCCATCAACTTTATCATATTCAATTAGTTTCCCAATATCTATCAAAATTGCGCCGGCTATTAAAAAATCCATATCAATTTTTATCTCTTCACCAAAGTTTTGCTTCATACGTTTTGCGATATCAACAGAAAGCTGAACGGCAGTGCGTTTGTGATTCATAAAAGATATTTTGCAATCTTTGATGAGAAGAGAAAATGGAATTACCTCCAGATCTTCCGGCGATAGGACTGAATTTTCAATTGCATAAACCCAGCAGTTTAAAACTTTTTCTCTTAGCTCTTTGTTTTCAATCCAGTTTATTTCCGGCCAGATTTTTAATACTTTTTCTTTCATTTGATTTCCTTATGAGAAATATGTAAGGTACTTCTATCTGTTTTTAATTCTTAAAATTGCTAAACTGTTAAATTGTTTAATTGCTGGACGAACAATTTAGCAATTAGGCAATTTGACAATTTGACAATTTATTAAATAGTTTCTTTAATTAATTCTTTCCCATTAGTTAAAACTCCATACGCTTTTATTCCAAGCAGCACAGCAAGAATAAAAAGTAAAATTGAGATAATCGCCAATGTATAATTAAGTGCAATAAAGTTCGTATAGATCAACATACCCAAAGCGGTTAGTGTAACCGCAAACATAAATATCATAGGAATCATAATGAAAACATTATTCTTTTTAAGATTAGCAACCCATACGGTTAGAGCAAGTAAAGCAAGCGCAGCAAGTAATTGATTTGCACTTCCAAACACTGGCCAGATTGACATTGTTTGTCCGCTAAAGGTTAATGCAGCACCAACCGCAACAGTTATTGCTGTTGAAACAAATCTGTTACGGAGAATGGAGTGTTGATTAGAATCTTTATCTGCTTCAAAATATTCCTGAAACATAAATCTTGCTAATCTTGTAGCGGTATCGAGTGATGTTAAAGCAAAAGCAGAAACTGCTAAAGCCGAAAAAGTCTGTCCAGTATTGATAGAAATATTTAAATAAGGAATTGCGCTTAAAAATCTTGCAACGCCAAGTGAGAAAGCGGGCACGGGTCCTTTTGTTACCAGTATATCAATAAACTCCTTATTAACCATTGAAGCGACGGATATAAGCGAAAGTACTGCTAACAAACCTTCAATTAACATTCCACCATAACCAACTATTCGTCCGTCTGTCTCTTTATCCAATTGTTTGGCTGTTGTACCGCTTCCGACTAATGAATGAAATCCGCTTATTGCTCCACATGCTACTGTAACAAAAAGTGCGGGGAAGAGATAGCCAACCTTATCTAAATAGAAATTACTAAAAGCAGGAATGTTTATATCTGGTCTTGCAAAGAAAACCCCGACTAAGCCGCCAATCATTAGTGAATAAAGGAAAAAAGAATTTAAATAATCACGCGGTTGAAGTAATATCCAAACAGGAACTGTTGAAGCGAGAAATATGTAGCCAAATAAAATTAATTGCCAGCTAAAAGCACTTAATTGTATTGGAAATAAATTACCTGCAGGAATTGATAAGAAAAGTAATGTTACTCCAACTAGCGTTGCTATCCATAACGGCACTTTAAGTCTGTAAATGGCAATGCCAAAAAATACAGCAAGTATCATGAATAATATTGATGAAGTTCCTGCGCTTGGGATATGAGTGAAAGTATCTGCAACAATAATGGTAAACACGGCTATGACAAGAATCAATGTTGCCCAGGCAAAAATCAAAAATAATTTTTTACCACTTATACCAATATATTGTTGAATAACATATCCAATGGATTTGCTTTGATGGCGAACTGAAGCAACTATACTTGCATAATCGTGAACACCACCGATAAATATTGCTCCGAATACAACCCATAAGTAAACAGGAATCCAACCGAAACCGGCAGCTATAACTGGTCCTACAATTGGACCGGCACCAGCTATAGATGCAAAATGATGTCCCAATAGTACGGGCGTTTTAGCAGGTACATAATCAATTCCATCATACATTGTATGTGACGGAGTTTCTTTAGTATTGTTTACTTCAAGTCGTTTGGTAATAAATCCGCCATATAACTTGTAAGCAGCAATATACATTACTAATGCGATGAGTACTAATTCTATTCCGTTCATAATATTTAATTGCTTAATTGCTCTATTGTTTAATTGTTGAAAATTATACTTGAAGTTTTTTATTTGTGTAGAGAATGAGACTATTAATAGACTTTGGCAACTTAATTAATTCTGAAAATATGTAAGAATAATCTTCTTCGCTTAATAAATTTCTTAAGTGAGACTTTTCATTCCAATCAAGTGACTCATAAAGAGAACCAAAACTATATCTAAAAAATTTTACTTTATCTTTTTTTGAATATCTTCTAAAACCTTCAGCGATGTTTGCAGAGATAGAGTCAATCGCTCTGACGAATTGTTTCCCAACAGTATCTTTTGCAAAATAATCCCATTTAACAATAATATCCCAAACATAATTACTTAACTTAAAAGCAATTTTATAAGATTCAATATCATTCAACTTTAAATATTTTTTATCAGGCATAATAACTCCTTTCAAAAAACAATTTAACAATTGGGCAATTTGGCAATTATTTCATCTGTCATTTGCTGTGTTGTGCAGGCACCTTTACTAAACACATCCGGTCCGCCGCGCAACTTCATCATATCGTAAGTTTTTACTTTACCTTCTTCAATAACTTTTGCAATTGCTTTTCTAATCCTATCGGCTTTTGCTTTTTCATTAATATGATCAAGCATCATACAGGCACTCAGAATCATAGCTATTGGATTTACGATTGATGGATTTAATTCCTGATATTTTGGTGCGCTTCCGTGTGTTGGTTCAAATACAGCAACTTCTTCACCGATGTTTGCGCTGCAGGCAAAACCAAGTCCACCAACTAAACCAGCAAAGCCATCAGATATAATATCACCAAACATATTTTCGGCAACTATCACACCGTAAATCTCAGGATTTTTTGTAAGCCACATCATTTGAGCATCAATGTTTGTATCCCATAAAGCAATATCCGGATATTCTTTTGCAATTTCCTTTGCTTCTTTGAACATCATACCGGAAGTTTCTCTTAGTACGTTTGGTTTTTCACATAGTGTAAGATTTGTATAGCCGTATTTTATTGCATACTCAAAACCAGCACGGATAATTCTGCGGGAAGCATTTCTTGTAACTATTCTCGTTGATATAGCCATATCTTCACTTGGAACATCTTTAAAGAATTTCATTTTAGGATGGGTCTCAAGAGCATCACGGACTTGTTTAGGAGGATTAGTCCATTCAACTCCGCCGTAAAGTCCTTCCGTGTTTTGCCTAAAGATAACAGCATTAACTATAGGCTCTTCGTAACCGCCTTTACCATCTTTTCGGATAAAGTTGAGGGAATTTCCTTTAAATGATTGGCAAGGTCTGATACAAATATCAAGATTGAACTTTTGTCTTAATCCAACAATAGGTGAGAAGTAAACATAACCTTTACCTTTTAAAGATGGATCAAGTTCTTTATCAGCAGCATCTTTTGGTTTAGATGTGATGGCACCGAAAAGACCGATTTTATGTTTTTCAAGTAAATCAATAGTTCGTTGTGGCAGAGCATTACCTTCTTTACACCAAAATTCCCAACCAATATCACCGTGAACATATTCAGCATCAAAACCAACTGAGTCTAAAACTCGGATTGCCTCAGGAAGTACTGTTTTTCCAATACCATCACCAGGCATTGCAACTATTGTTCTCTTCATAAACTATTCCCTAAAAAATGAAAAAAATTAACTCATCAAACTTAAATATTTGCTTAAGGTATAACAAGAAATAAGCGCTTACTTTAGTGTAAAATCTTTTTCAATCTTAAAAAAAATAAGTTAAATTATAAATGAAATAATAATTTTTGTTGTTTAAGTGGCTACAAGTTTCACAACGGAAAAATCAGCACAAATAAAGGAACTTGAATCTTTACTTGATTCATCTTTGGATGTTATTTTTAGAATTTCACCTACTGCTAAAATTAATTTTATTAGTCGTTCGGTAAAAGATCTTTTAGGTTACAGCCCGGAAGAAATATTGGGTAAATCTGTATCTAATCTTTTAAGTGAAGAAAAAATCCCCGAATACTTTAAATCAATCTCCGAACTTTTTAAATCAAATAATTTGATAACATTTCAAACGGAATTGCTTCATAAAAATGGTTCTATGATTCCGGTTGAAATTACAGGCAAAGTTGTTTCTGTTGATGGTAAAAAAATGGGGCAGGGAACTATTCGGGATATCAGGGTAAGACTGGAAACTCAAAACAAACTTGCAAGCTCCGAAAACATTTTTAAGGCGGTTTGGGAAAATTCTAAAGATGGGATGAGATTAACAGATCAGGATGGTACAATTGTTTTGTGTAATAAATCTTTTGCACTTTTATTTTCAAAAACCAGAGAAGAACTAATTGGTAAACCGATAACTGAACTATACCAATCAAGATTTGATGACAGTGTTTTAACTAATTATAAAAGAAATTTTATTCAGGGGAATATTAAAGAGTTTTTTGAAAGTACTTCTGTTTTATGGAATGGGACAAGAATATTTTTAGAAATATCCAACTCCATAATTGAGGATTCCAAAGGGAAAAGATATCTCTTAAGCATTTTTAGAGATATTAGCGAAAGAAAAATCAGTGAAGAATTATTACAGAAGAAGACAAGATTACTTCAAGGAATTGCAAAAGCTACCAATGCTCTAATCTCAGATTCTAATTATGTTAGTGGATTTAACAATGCATTGAGAATTTTAGGGGAGTCAGCCGAGACCGATCGAGTCTATATATATAAACACGTTGAAGATGATGAAACGGGTGAACTTTACTTCACACCGATATATGAATGGGTAGCTGAAGGTATCCCATCCCAATTGAATGATGAAAATCTGAAAAAGATATCATACTCAAGATTTGCTCCATTAAAACTTTATGAAGCATTTATTAATGGTGAATCATTAAAATTTATTGTTCAGGATCTTCCAAAAGAATATCGTAATGTTTTTGTTGATAGAAATATTAAATCAATAATATTGGTCCCAATATTAATTGATGGCGCATACTGGGGATTTATTGGATTTGATGAATGTCATTCAAATAGAATCTGGAGCAGCGATGAGGAATCTATACTTAGTGCACTAGCCGGAACACTTGGTGAAGTGCTTAAAAAAGATATGTTCCGTGATGAACTAATTAAGAAAAACATAGAGTTAGATATAGCCGTTAAAGAAGCTGAAAAAGCCGCTAAAGCAAGAAGTGAATTTCTTGCTTTGATGAGCCACGAAATCAGAACACCAATGAACGGTGTAATCGGGATGACAGGACTATTACTTGAGTCGATGCTTTCAGAATCACAAAAAGATTACGTTAACACAATACGTTTAAGTGGTGAGCAACTGCTTGTAATTATAAATGATATACTTGATTTTTCAAAAATTGAATCTGAAAAACTTGAACTTGAAAACCAGCCGTTTGATCTTAGAGAATGTATAGAAGATTCCATCGATCTTATTTCTTCTAAAGTTGCTGAAAAAGATATTGAGTTGTTTTATAATATTGACGATAATACTCCATTCGCAATTATCGGGGATGTAACAAGATTAAGACAGGTGCTTACAAATTTATTAAGCAATGCCGTTAAGTTTACTGATAAAGGTGAGGTGGAAATTTCTGTAACCTCTGAGCACTTAGATTTTAAAGATTATATCCTGAACTTTACTGTTAGAGATACCGGAATGGGAATTCCCGCTGATAAAATGCATCGCCTCTTCAAACCATTCAGTCAGGTTGATTCATCTACAACAAGAAGTTTTGGCGGCACCGGACTTGGTTTAGTAATCAGTAAAAAAATTGTAGAACTGATGGGCGGTGAAATTGGTTTTACTAGTAAAGAAGGAGAAGGGAGTACATTTTATTTTTCTATAAAAACTGAATCCGTTACTTCAGATAAAAAAGTTTATTCTTTTGAAGCCGCACCGCAATTAATTGCAAAAAAAATATTGGTTATAGATCAAAATAAATGCAGTGGAATGATGCTGAATAATCTTGCCAAGCGATGGCGAATGAATTCTGATTTACTGACCGATGTTACAAACATACAGCACAAATTAAATTTTTCTGCAGATACTGATCTTTTCGTAATTAATGCTTCGGGACTTTACGATAAATTAAATTGGATTATTGAAATTATTAAAAATCACACGGTTAAAAAAAATATCGGCATAATAATTTTAAAGCCGCACGGTAAAGATGTTGGGATAGAAGAGGCAGATGGAAATTTGTTTATCCGAATTATTGCAAAACCAATTAAACGAAAACAATTCCATCAAGCTATCTTGAATTTTATTGATATCCGTTCAAGGTATTCAACTATTATTCCTGCTAAACCTGTTAATGCTGAAAAGGCAAAGCATCCTGAAAAAATAAAAATATTATTAGCAGAAGATAATAATGTAAATCAAATGGTAGCTTTAAGGATGCTTGAACGACTTGGTTATCGTGCTGATATTGCTTCAAACGGTAAAGAAGCTGTTGATGCTGTCGAATCTATTAAATATGATTTGATCTTTATGGATATTCTTATGCCGGAAATGGATGGACTTGAAGCTTGCCGCTTAATAAAATCTAATTCATTGCTTAAACCAGCACCAATCATTATTGCTATGACCGCGAATGCAATGTCCGGCGATCAGGAAAATTATTTAAAAGCAGGTATGGATGATTACATCAGCAAGCCCGTTAATTTAGATGAGCTAAAAAATATGCTTACAAAATGGGGTAATAAAATCCTTATGGAGAAAGAAGATGTGATACAACAATCCATTCAAAAGGAAATTGAATTAAAATTTATTGATGAAAAGAAAATTACTTTTTTGCAGGATATTAAGACGGATGCTGATATAGAATTCTTCAAAGAGATGCTTGATATTTATACTAAAGAAATTCCGAAGAACATAGAATTTATACGTAATGCTATTTTTCAGAACAATTCGGATCATCTTCGTTTTTATGTACACAAGCTTAAAGGATCATCTTTAACATTGGGTGTTGATAGTGTGCTTGGCAGTTTTAAAATTCTGGAAGAAATGGCACTTGAAAATCAGATTAATGAAGACTCACTTAAAGAATTCAAAAAAGTTTCAGAGCAATTTGATATGATACTTGAAGAAATTGCCTTATTGAAAAATAAATATTCCAATATCAAATTGGATTAATCCCGTCACTATGCCTCAACCATCAAAAAAAAGAGCCCCATTAAACCGAACTTTAACTTTAAGTGATGAGGAAATTCAGAACTATAAAGCAAAACTTCTAAAGCTTGATACCAGATTAGATGAAAAGGATTTGGAGAATCGTATAATAAATCAAAATATATTTGATGTTTTAGATTTACTGCCGGAAAAGTTTGTAGATCTTTTATTTATTGATCCACCATATAATCTCAATAAAAAATTTTCATCGGTTAATTTTAAAGAAATGAATGCGAGTGAGTATGAAAATTGGATTGAATCCTGGCTATTAAAACTAATTAAGATATTAAAACCAACTGCATCAATTTATTTTTGCTGCGATTGGAAAACCTCAATTCCTGTTTACAATGTATTAAAAAAAATATTCATCGTTCGGAATAGAATTACTTGGGAGCGGGAGAAGGGAAGAGGTGCAAAAAATAATTGGAAAAATAGTTATGAAGATATCTGGTATTGTACTCTTTCTAATGAATTTATTTTTAATACCGAAGCAGTAAAACTAAAACGTTTAGTACGTGCACCATATAAAACTAAAGAAGGTGAACCGAAAGATTGGCAAACTGAAGATGGCTCAAACTTCAGAATAACACATCCATCCAACTTATGGACTGATGTTACAATTCCATTTTGGTCTATGCCTGAAAACACGGATCATCCCACACAAAAACCAGAAAAGCTTCTCGCTAAAATAATTCTTGCCAGCTCGAATGAAAATGATTTTGTGTTTGATCCATTTATTGGCTCCGGTACAACTGCTGTTACCGCAAAAAAATTAAAGAGAAATTTTTGCGGGATTGAAATGGATGAATTATTCTGTGCTTATACCCTTAAACGATTAGAACTTGCTGAAAAAGATAAATCTATTCAGGGTTACGCAGACGGAATTTTTTGGGAACGCAATACTTTGCTTGAGCAAAAGAAAAACAATTCCGGCTAAGCTACTTGCTTGCTTGATAAATTTTAAATCTACATTTTTACAACCCGAGATTAGGATTTTAGGGCACCGGTTAACAAGTTAATACCCAACCCCGTCAGGTCCGGAAGGAAGCAGCGGTCAGTATATAATTTGTGTAACTGTGTGCCCCTTTTATTTTAAAATGGGAGGAATAAGAAATGAAAGTTTACCTGCGGAATATCGTATTTTGTTCTCAAATTCTATCTTAGCAATTGCAGCAGGCGGGATTAAAAAATTAATTCTACCGTTACCGCATAGGTTAAGAATGTGAATTGATAAATCCGGTTGATGCCCAACTACAGCCACATCTTCTTTGTCTGTTAAATTTAAAATATCAATTAAATCAGAAGTCCGGCTACCGCTTCCTAAATTATTCTCAAATATAATATTAGGAACCGGCTGCATAATTGAACTGATTATTTCCGCTGATTGAACTGCTCGTTTAAACGTTGAGCTGAAAATGATATCAAATTTATCTATAAACATCTTCCACGCTTCGGCGGAATTTTTAATTATTATTTTACCTTCTTCAGTCAGCTCTCGTTCAAAATCTTTTTTACCAAAGGAAGAATTTTCTGATATGCTATGTCTGATTAGGTATAAATTCATTAATAGTTAAAGTTTACTGAAATAACGGTAATGAAATTATGAAAGTCCATCAAATCTTTGTTTAATTGTTTGCCCGTTTTGGAATTCATCAATTCATTCATCTTATCAATCGAGTCAAATTCAATTTCACAGTAGTAAGAATATTTCTGATCGAGTAATAAATTGCTTTCAACTTTTGCAACTTTAATTTCTTTACCGGATAAATCGGACAGATGTTTTACTATTACCTCAGTAAAATGAGCTACGGCTTTATCTTCTTTTGTTTTATGCAGAAAAAATAATTGTTTAAACATCAGCATTTAATATTAAATGATTTAAAAATATTGTTATAAATATCACGGTAATTTTCATAAGTAGATTTCGGGGCTTCAAGAATTAAAATAAGTTTTTTGGAATTACAGCTAAACTCGTATAACTGATATTTATTTTTTGTATCCTCAAATTCTTCAGACACCCTTTTTTTGATATTGTCTTTACTTTGACTGATTAAAGCTTTATCAAAATAATCTTCTGTGGAATCGGCGGCTGCAATTTTAAAAATTGAAATTGCAACTCCGATTTTCGGATTTATAAATTTAATTCCTTTTACTTCTTTTTTTAGAATACTTGAGATAGTATAGTTACCAAGTTTCTTCCACTGATTATCAAGTTTAATTTCAAAGTCGTTATCGGTAATCATAAAAGTGCTGTCAATCTTAATCGAGTCCTGAACTTCTCCAAGTAATTTTCTTATTGATTCATAATCAATTATTTGCGGTTCCTGTGAGATGATGTTTAAACTATCTATTTCAGATAACACCAGATTATTAAATTTATTTTGTTTACTTACATATTGATTTTTAAAAACATCAAAACGAAAAACATCCTTAACCGGTTTTGAGGATGGAAAAATGCTAACGATCTCAGTGGTAATAGTTGTATCGGAAATAAAAATAACATTCTGTGCCAATTCTTTTTGCGGCATTTTTATTTTTGTGAATTGTCTGAATACAAGATCACCGGCCAGCGAATCAATTGAATAATAAGAAACTCTTTCAAGATTTATTATGTCTTTTGATCTAAATGATTCATTAACTACCGCTAATATTTTTGCACCGGATTTTTTCCAATTTGAATTTAAATATCCATTTAAAGATTCATCTTTTAATAAAAGATTAAAATTTTCATCCATTACAGCAAATAAATTGTAAATAGGATTTTGGTTTTCAATTAAAACAGAGTAAAAAGTTTTTTTATTAATCTTTATACTGTCTAAAATAATTTTATTGTAGGCCGTAAAATCATCAGCAACAAAAGTAAATAATCCCGATAATTTGTTGCTGCTATTCTCATCACCTTGTAAAGTCTCTTCGATCAGATGCTTTAATTCAGGTCCATTCAAGGTTGGATTATTCTTTTTTATTTCCTGTCTGCAAGAAATAAAAAACAATAAAAGTAGAATTGATAAAAATTTAAACAAGCTATTCATAATACTTTATTTTGATTGATGCAAAGATAAAAAATTATCTCATTAGAAATTTGGACTGTATCAATTAAAATAAAAATATTAGAATATTGTAGATATCGCTCTATCAATACAATCAATCATCAACAAATTCAGCGGGTTCTGGAATCCTGCCTCTTATAGAAACTAATTGAGTTGGAATCAAAGCATTATTATTTAAAAGATTAAACTCTTTGATACCGGGCATAGAATGTTCAACAAACAAATAATCGGGTTTAAACTTTTGAATTCTGTTTATCTTTTTCCCATCACCGATTGGCAACCCGGAATGAGTAACATTATTGTTATCAATTAATAATTTATCTTTTGCCGAAAGAAGATACTCACCGCTATAAAGTTTTTGCAATCTATCCGATACAGTGTTTTTCAATTCCGGATAGGATAAATATTTTAAGCCGGCATCATTTTGATTTGCAAACGCTATAAACACTGCAGGATTACCTTTGTGAACAATAACAGGCGTACCGTATTTAACCTTCTGATAAAGATCACGAGCATTCTCGCGTGATACTCTTACGCAGCCGTGCGATGATCTTTTAACACCAAGATATTTGTAATAACTATTTCCGGCTAATGCGTGAAACCCGATTCCCCAATTGAATGTCATAAAGTTCAGCATCAATGTACTATCAAACTGAATTGAGTGCCATCGTTCAACTTTAAATTGAATAGCATAAACACCCTCATTTGTATCCATTCCATCCTTTAATCTTGCTGTTCCGCTGGAGATTCCAAAAGCTTTTGTTGAATCAAAACGTGAATGCAAATAAGCCATCTGGGTTAATAGATTAACTTCAATAAAATAATCGCCAAGTGTATAAAGAGTATCCTTAAGATTAGAATAGTTTATGACATGATTTTTTATTTCGTCTGAAGTTTTATGCGATTGATTCTTTTTACCGTCTTCCGCTATAATGGGCATGCTTATAATTAAGAAAATGAAAATCAGCTTCATATTATTCTTTTCCCTCCGATTTAAAATATGATATTACCAACTCAGCTTTTTTCTTTCCGATAATCTTTTCTATTTCATCAGCGGATGAATTTTTAATTGCATCAACGCTGCCAAAATTTTGTAATAAAAGTTTTGCTGTCTCTTTTCCAATTCCGGCAATATCAGTTAGTTCAGTCTTGATAATTCTTTTACTTCTTCTTGTGCGGTGAAATGTAATTGCAAATCTGTGTGCTTCATCCCTCACTTGCTGAAGTAGTTTTAAACCTGAAGATGTTTTTGGAATCAGTTCAGGGTCCGATTGCCCTGGAAAAAACACTTCCTCCAGTCTTTTAGCAAGACCGATGATATTATAATTTTTAAAACCAAGCTTATCCAAAATTTCAACTGCACTGGAAAGTTGTCCTTTACCGCCATCAACCATTATCAAATCGGGCAGCGGCTGATTTTCTGATTGCAATCGTGAGTAATGTCTTTCAATTACTTCTCTCATACTTGAAAAATCATCGGGACCTTCAACTGTTTTAATAATAAATTTTCTGTACAGACTTTTTTTCGGTTTGCCGTCTTCAAAAACAACCATACTGGCAACAGTATCTGTGCCTTGAAGATTAGAAATATCAAAACATTCAATTCTTCTTGGAATTGTTTTTAATCGTAAATCCCGTTGAAGTGCAGAAAGGGAATAGGGCGCATTGCCGAGATTCTTCATCTTTTGCAATTGTATCTCTTTAAGTTGAAGCGATGCATTTTCTTTGCACATCTTAACTAATGATTTTAAATCGCCGCGCTGCGGTACAAATATTTTTATTTTTTTACCGGATTTCATTTTTAACCATTCCGTTAATGCTTCAGCATCATCAGGTTGGATTTCAAGTATGATTTCTTTTGGTATCTCGGTAAAATCATTGTAATAAAATTTTATTGCGGCAGAATAAATCTCAGATAATTCCTCACCTTCCTCGATAGAAAGTTTTAGCTGCTTTTTACCAATAAGTTTTCCTGATCTGATATTAAAAACAGCGCAGGTAGAATCTTTGCCTTCATAGGCGATTGCAAAAATATCACGGTCTTCAAAATCATCACTTACAATTTTTTGTTTGGAAGATAGCGAATCTAATTGTGCGATTTTATCCCTTAGCTCGGCAGCTTTTTCAAACTCTAAATTTTTTACAGCCAGTTCCATTCTGTTTTTAAGATCTTTAATCAGGTCATCTGTTTTGCCTTTAAGCAGTTTTACAACTTCATCAACCATTTCATTGTAAGCTGCGGGTGAAATAAATCCTTCACAAGGTCCATCGCATTTTTTTATATGATAATCGAGACAGACTTTAAATTTTTTATCGGCAATATTTTTTTCTGTCAGATCAAGTTTGCAGCTTCTTATTTTAAATATCTGGTTTATCATTCTTAGTGAAGTGCGCATGCTTCTTACATCCGTATAAGGACCAAAATATTTTGCGCTGTCATTCATAACTTTTCGTGTAGGATAAATTCTCGGAAAGAGTTCGTTGGTAACTTTAATAAACGGAAAAGATTTGTCGTCTTTTAGATTAACATTATATCTTGGCTTAAACTCTTTGATTAAATTATTTTCAAGAATCAATGCTTCAAGTTCACTATCCGTAACTACAACCTGAAGATTATCAATCTTGCTTACTAATGCTTTAGTTTTAGCGGAGGAAATGTTATCCAGAAAATAACTTTTTACTCTGTTCTTAAGACTCTTAGCTTTACCAACGTATATAACTTTCCCCTTCTTATTCAGGAATTGATACACGCCGGGCAGAGCAGGCAAATTTTTTAAATTTACTTCTAAATTTGAGTTCAT
>OEIU01001600.1_pt1 | contig 14144 bp, 15 predicted proteins | sample 1539221 | NCBI WGS metagenome assembly OEIU01 (sample SAMN03792071, study PRJEB22550) | activated sludge metagenome | feature: wastewater treatment plant; material: activated sludge; isolation source: Wastewater treatment plant of a petroleum refinery complex | place: Argentina: Zarate | collected...
TAGAACCTTGCCCGCGCACTCAATTACCAAACAAAGGGCATTTAGGAGGGAATTAGAGGGCTATAGCGTAAACATAGTTCTCATCATCACCCGGTGCAGAGCGCCAAATACCGCCGATTGCCGCACAAATTGATCTCGTTTCCATTTAATTATCAAATAGATAGAGATTTTACGCGTGATTGGAGGCGTCGTTCACGTACGCCCCACCATTCGGTACGGCCCCTGTGAGGATAGGTATCGCCCCAGGGCCGCGGGGCTGAGTCAACTATCTTGATCTCCGGCACATCAAAGGCATCGGAGAACGGGCGAGGAGCTGGGCGGCTGGGACGCAAAGCGGGAACCAGATGAGAATTATGTCCACGCTATAGCCTTCCAAAGGGGCCGGCATTCGGGTTCGCGAATAGTCGATCACAATGTACCCGACAGTTTGAGCTTGACCTTCCAATCGCTGGAAGCCGCACATTGTTGTCTTGCCACTACGATGTGGCTGTTGGCATACCCGAAGGGAGGTGTGCAATTACAATGAAGAACGACTCTTCGCTTGAAGAAAGGGTTGCCATCGCTTTCAAGCAAGCCTTGCGCGAGCAGCGCTTTGCCGTTGCCGAATTGATGCTTCAGGCGCTTGAACACATGAACTCGGAATGTCGATGTAAGGCCATTTTGGACGATGCCTTGCTTACGATCGACACTCCGCGACAGGAGGTGAGACCGGCAAAGCGGCGTATCCATTGAGCAACATCGGGAAGATGTCGATGTAGAGGCCACTACGGCCTCCTTAGCCGTGATGATGCTCGGCGCCTCCGCCGCAGCCGCTCGACAGATTCCAGACGTCGACCAATTGTTCGCCGGTGAAGCGATGCTCGCGGATCAGGAACTTGGCCAATCCGCCATAGACCCGCCAGCGCCAGCACTGGCAGCAGCAGGGTCCCTTCTCATCGGAATTGTCCATCGCATACTGATAGGCTCGCTGCTCATCTGGCGAGAGAGCCAAATCGTAAACGCTCATGGCCCTCTGTGCAGCGCCGGCGGCGATGTCATAGGGATCGGACGGAATTTCCGGGATTGCGGCATATTTCTTGAGCGCCTCGATCTGTTCGCCATAGCGGTGCCGGTCCATCGGGGCGCAGCACGAGCCCTGAAGTCGAGCAGTGACTGGCATCTTGGCAATCGACTCGGTGAATACCGCCGAGCAAGTGCTGTTGCCGTGCTTGCTCAAAAACTCGAAGCGCTCATCGAGTGTCGGAGACGTAGCGGCCTCCGCCGAGATGGGGATTGCCCATTGGAGCGTGAACAAGCCTACCGCGAAGGAGAACTCCCGGCGAGAGAGCCCTCGTTGCCATTTCTCCTTTCTTCGCATGTTGCATCCTCCTCATCTCAGCCAATGCGAGCGAGCATCGGGACATTCTCCAGCAGCCAGAACGAAAACGTCGACATCGTTCCCGTGAGTATCGCGACGCCCATGGCAACCATCACGCCACCAGCGCCTACCTGCAGGGCTCGCCCCAGGCGACGCATCGTCTTCAGCCGCTTCGCTAGGCCTCCCGCGAAAGCGGCCGATGCCAGGAATGGCACGCCAAGCCCGATCGAGTAGACGGTCAGCAGGACGATGCCGGTCGATGCCGTAGACGACAGGGCGCTCACTGTCAGGATCGCGCCAAGCACCGGTCCAATGCACGGGGTCCAGCCAAAGCCGAAGGCGAGGCCGAGAAGGAAGGCGCCGAACGGCCGCCCTCCGCGGATTCTGCCATGAAACCGGAGGTCCCGTTCGAGCCAGGGCAGCGGGACGAGCCCGGTCATGAAGATCCCGAACAGGATGATGATAATCCCACCGACGAGCCCAGCCTCGTAGCGATAGGAGAGAAGCAGCCGGCTGAAGGCGGTCGCGGTCGCGCCAAGCGCCACGAAGACGATTGAAAAGCCGAGCACGAAACATGTGCTGAGCAGCAGGGCCGAGAGCCGATCCGCGCCAGCGCGATTGCGTTGGTCGAGAGTGTGGCCGGAAATATACGACACGTAGCCCGGCACGAGCGGCAGCACGCATGGCGACAGGAACGAGATCACGCCCGCAGAGAAGGCACTAACGAGGCTGATGTTGGAGATCGCTGACACCGTCTCACCCCTGCCACCGCGGCGAAGATCGCCGCTTCACATCACTTTCCGGCGAGCTCAATCCGCTCGCATGCGTTCGATGCCATCAGAACAGCCCTTTGAGCTTCTCCCATAGTCCCGGTTGCTGGTGCCCATGCGGCCTTTGCGCGCGATTGGTGAGCGCATTGACGAAGATCACCAGATTGACCGGTTCGAACTTCAAGCCATGAAAGCGAGCCCGCAGCCGCCCATCCTGGTCGATGACATGGGTGACGATGCCGTGCATCTGCATGCCGTCGTCGCCTTGCGTGAACTTGAGCCCATAGGCCTCTGCGATCTTGCGAGTGCTGTCCTCGGGCTGATCAGGCGTCGCTGTTAGAAACACCCAGTTTACAGGGTCGAGGCCGTGAGCCTTGCCGTAGTCGCGCAGGACCTCGCCTGTGTCGCGCTTCGGATCGGTCGTGATGGTGACGAACTCGACCATCGCCTTCATCGGCGTCTGGTTGATCATCACCTGGAGCTCGGCGATCCGCTCGGCGTGGAGCGGACAGACATCAGGACAGTTCGTGTAAATGAAATTCAGCACGACGACCTTGCCGCGCAGGCCGGCGAGGCTGACGACGCGGCCATCGGCATCCTGCAACGAGAAGCTGGGCGCCTCGCTGTCGACTGGCTGGAAATACTTGTCCTTGTCGCGCAGATCCTGGTCGACCTCTTCGAGGGAATGCGCCAGGACCGGCGCAATGATCGTCGTCACGAGCGCGAACGCGAGCGCCACAGACTTCAGGAGCTCCATGGCATCACCTCGAAGAACTATCTGCTCCCGGCAAACAGCACGACCCGCGAGCGCTGGCCGAGCCATCGGGCACAGCCGCATCGCTGGCTCCGGTCGGCGATGCCTTGGCCGCGGGCGAACTGCTCGCCCGGTTCATGCACAGGCCGAGCGCACACATGGCGAGACACGGAAGCGCGCTCAGCAGCAGAGGAGCAGCGCCGATCGCAACGAGCCAGCTCCAATTGAACGCTACGCCGAGCGTGAGCGCCAGGATCGCGAGCAGGAGCAGGCCACGCCGACCTTGTAGCCAGCGCCGCAATCGTCGTGGGCTTTCCCGGGGCTCGGCACGGGTCGGCAGGTCAGTCGCATTGATGTCAGTCATAGCGGTTGGTCCTTCTGGTGTGGGGGTGACAGGTGTCCCTCTTTTCGAGCGATGATTGATTTGAGGAATGCGACCATGTCCGGTGCATCCCATTCGGCAGGGCCGATCAGTCGGCCGAGTTCCTGACCCTGACGGTCGATCAGCAGCGTTGTTGGCAGGCCGGCGGTTGCCAAAGCGAAGCCAGCCTTGCCGGAGCTGTCGATGTGAATGCTGAGATGCTGGATGCCGATGTCGGTGTAGAACTTCTTCACGACCTCGGCCCCGCCGCGGTCGATCGACAAAGCGACGACTTCAAAATCCGCCCCGCCGAGCGTTGCCTGCAGCCGGTCGAGCGTCGGCATCTCCTTTCGGCACGGCAGGCACCAGGTTGCCCAGATGTTGAGGAGGGCCACCTTGCCGCGGAAATCCGCGAGGGTCTGCGGCTTGCCCTCACCATCGGTAAACTGGAGCTCGGGTACAGGCGCCGGCGTCTCACGCAGCACGAAATTCTGCGGCGGATCGGCAAGTGCCGGTCCGACTGCGACAGTAAGTGTGGCGAGAGTGAAGGCGAGCCATCTCATGACGGACCTCCTTTTGCCTGTCGGCGCAGCCGCTCAATGAGCGGCAGGACGGTCTCCTCCAGCGCCTGGTCGGTGATCGGGCCGATCTGTCTATGCGCGATGCGCCTATCCGCGTCGATCACGTAGGTCTCGGGCACGCCGTAGACACCCCAGTCGATCGCCACCCGGCCGTCGCGGTCGGCCCCGGTACGCGTGTACGGGTCGCCGAGACTGTCGAGCCAGTGGGCTGCGTCCCCGGGCCGATCCTTGTAGTTCAGCCCGTGGATCGGCACCGTCTTGTCTCGGGCAAGGCGCAAGAACAGCGGATGCTCGGCCCGGCAGGCGACGCACCAGGACGCGAAGACGTTGACGAGCGAGACCTCACCATCGAGGTCACCGCTCGACAGGCCGAGCGTGCGGCCCTGGACTGGCGGCAGGTCGAAGATCGGAACGGGCTTCCCGATCAAGGCCGAGGGAAGCTGGCTCGGATCGCTCCCGAGCCGCGCAGCGAATACGGTCGCAAGCCCTCCAAAACCGATGGCCGGCGCGGCCAAAAACAAGCGTCGTCGCGTGACCGCGCCGGCCGGCCTTTTAGTCACCTCCGGGGGGTGTGTGGTTGCGATCTCAGTCATCGCAGGAACTTCCCGGACTGGTCATTCCGTCGCGTAGACGGTTGGAGGCATGCCGTCCTTCGTGAGGGCGTAGATCACGAATTTCTCGGTCTTGGTGCCAGCCATGCCGGGCGAACCCATCGGCATGCCTGGCAGGGTAATGCCGGCAATCGCGGGCTTCTCCGCGAGCAGCCTGTGAACGACATTGACCGGCACGTGGCCGTCGATCACGTAGCCGTCGACGAACATCGTGTGGCAGCCTTGGAACGCCTCCGGGACCCCGGCCTTGCGGCTGATCTCGGCCAGATCATTGGTCGGCTTGACCTCCACCTGGAAACCGTTCTGCCGCAGGTAGCCGGCATAGCCCTCGCAGCAACTGCATAGAGGGCTCTTGTAGAGCGTCGCGCGAATGCCGGTGTCTGCCATCGCCGGGATCGGCAGCAGCAGAATGGCGGCGCTCCCGAGCAGAAAAGTTCGTCTTTGCATCGATGATCTCCTTCATCAGGTTCGAGTTCAGGCCACGCGCAGCACGGTCATCAGGCCGGCCACCTGGTGGTCCATCACATGGCAGTGCAGCATCCAGTCGCCGGGATTGTCGGCGACGAAGGCAACTTTGACCGTATCCTTGGGCGCCATCAGGACGGTGTCCTGCCACTGCCGATAAGGCACCGGCGCGCCGTTGCGACCGAGCACCAGCATGCTGTGGCCGTGCAGATGCATCGGGTGCCACCAGGCGGTCTCGTTGCGTAGGTTCAGCACGATGCTGCGTCCGCGCTGGAACGTCAGGACGGGCTCCATGCCGGCATGACCGTCGCCGGTCATCGACATGCCGTTGATGGCCCAGGCGGCTCCGCCGCCCATGCCCATCATTCCGCCCATCATGCTACCGCCCATCATCCCGCCCATTCCGGTCATGCCGCCGCCACCCATCATGCCGCCCTGAAGCGTCAACTCGTGGCGCTCCGCATCGGCAAGGTCGAGCTCCGGCAGGGGATTGCGTGGCAGACTGAGCGTGTCGAGCGGATGCGACCTGATGGGTGGCTTCTCGTCATAGGCGAGTTCGGTCACCCGGTAAGCCAGGCCGTCGTAGAAGTCGTCGACCACGCGATAGCGGCGCCCCGGCTCACCTTGCAGGTCGAGCGCGACGTCGATACGCATGGCGGGGCCGAGCAGAATCCGGCTCCCTTCGGGCTCATGCGGTTCGCAAGGCTGGCCGTCGACTGCCACGATCACCGGCCGGTGCCCCTCGAAGCGCAGTGCCATGATGCGGGCGAGCGAGCCGTTGACGAGGCGCAGGCGGACACGTTCGCCGGCACGCACCGGCTCCTCCTTCGACACGCTGCCGTTGAGCGTGACGGTGTTGCCGACCCGGCCGGACATCGCCGCTTCCATGCGGTTGCCGAAGCCGGCGGCGATCTCACCCTGCGCGTTCAGCCGCCAGTCGGCCAGGAGCCAGAGAAGGTCGCGATCGACGGCGATGGGCTCACGCTCCTCGATAATGACGGCTCCCGCAAGTCCGCGGCCGAGCTGCTCGAGGCTGTTGGCGTGCGGGTGATACCAGAACGTCCCTGCATCCGGCGGCGTGAACTCATAGGCGAAGCTCTCGCCCGGCTTGATAGGAGGCTGGGTCAGGCCGGGGACGCCATCCATGGGGTTTGGTAATCTGATGCCGTGCCAATGGACCGTGGTCTCCTGGTCGAGACGGTTCTCGATGGTGAGGCGTACTGGCTCGCCTTGGCGCAGGCGAACGAGCGGGCCGGGCACCATGCCGTCGTAAGTCCAGACATCCGTTTCCGGATGACCAGTTCCGGCAAGGCGTGCGCGGGCTGGACTTGCTACGATGCGGCGCTCGACAGGGGTGGCGGCCCAGGCCGGCCGCTGCCGCCAAGCCATCGTCAAGAAGAGGCCACCACCCGCCTGGAGCAGGGGGCGGCGCGAGAGAGGGTAATTGGATTGCGTAGTCACATGCGATCCTTCCGATCATCGTTGATGACGGAACGCGTCGGCGTTCAGCGAGCTATCGCGTGAAAAAGGCGCAGACACGTTCGCTCGACCGGCTCGGTCGCTTCTCGCGACGGCCGGGGTGTCAGCCTATGTCGGTGGTTCGCGGTGGGTAAGGATCGGGCGGCGCTCGCCTTCCATGAAGAAAGGCGTCGCGCGCCGGATAGGAGTCCGCTTTTTGAGCTGCCGGCATGGATGCTCCCTCCGGGAGCATCGCGAGAATGGGAACGGCGCAGACTACACCGCACACCATCGCCTTCATGCCATCATCGCCGCCGCCATTCGGACAGCCAGGGCAACCGTCATGTGCCGAGCCGGTCATGTCGGAGGCCATCGCCATTTGCGCCGACATGCCGCTCGCCTGAACCGCAGAGAGGCTCATCCCCACGGTGACGAAGACCGCGAGGAACATAGCGACAAGCTTTCGAGCCGACCAGCGTTCCATGGCAACTCGAAGGATGACGCCAAAATGCGCCAAAAACAAGCCGTCACCGATGCTTGCGACCTTCGGCCGCCCGCGAAGTAACGCGAAAATATTCGGCCCCCTCGCGTTGGTCATCGGAAAAACAGATACTTGATGAGCGCGGCGATCACGAGAGCAATCAGGATGATCCCGACGATCCCCGCGAGGCCCATGCCCCACATCATTCCGCTGCCCATCATGTCGTTCATCATGGCAACCTCCTTTCATTCGGCGGCTTCCTTGAGAGGAGGCAACCTGAACTCTGCCTCGATCAACTCCGCAGAGGACGTTGACGGCAACCGCCATCCCTTGATCAGGCCGTAGATGGCGGGGATCACCACCAGGGTCAGGAGGGTCGACGAGATCATGCCGCCGATCATCGGCACGGCGATGCGCTGCATCACCTCAGACCCGGCCCCTGTGCTCCATAGGATCGGAACGAGACCGGCCATGATGGCGACAACCGTCATCATCTTCGGTCGAACCCGCTCCACCGCACCCAGCATGATCGCCTCATGGAGATCAGCGCGGGTGAATCTGCGCTTCTGCTTGGCGCGTTCCTCCTTCAGTTCGACCATCGCTTGCTCAAGGTAGATGAGCATAACCACGCCGGTTTCGGCAGCGACGCCTGCGAGCGCGATGAAGCCGACGGCGACCGCGACCGACATGTTGAAGCCGAGCCACCACATCAGCCAGACCCCGCCGACCAGCGCGAACGGCAAGGACAGCATGACAATGAGGGTCTCGGTCAGCGCCTTGAAGTTCAGATAGAGCAGCAGGAAGATGATGAGTAGCGTGACCGGCACGACGATCTTCATGCGTGCCTCGGCGCGTTGCAGATATTCGAACTGGCCGCTCCACCCAACGGTGTAGCCGGGCGGCAGCGTCACCCGCTCAGCAACGGCCCTTTGGGCATCAGCGACATAGCCGCCGAGATCACGGCCGCTGATGTCGACGAAGATGTAGGTTGCAAGCTGGCCGTTTTCCGTGCGGATCGACGTGGCGCCACGCGTGAGCTCGACCTTGGCCACTTCGCCGAGTGGCACCGCCCCGCCGCCAGGCAGCGGCACCTGCACATCCGTCTCGATCGCCCTGGGGTTCGAGCGCAGATCCCGCGGATAACGAATATTGACCCCGTAGCGCTCTCGCCCTTCGACCGTCGTCGTCACCGTCTCGCCACCGAGCGCGGTCGCGATGACGTCCTGGACATCGCCGACGGCAAGTCCGTAGCGGCCGAGCGCTTCGCGATCCGGAACGATATCGAGGTAATAGCCGCCGATCACGCGCTCGGCATAGGCGCTGGATGTCCCCGGTACGTTCTTCAGCGTCGCTTCGATCTGGCGTGCGATCTTCTCCATTTCGGTCAGATCAGTACCGAACACCTTGACGCCAACGGGGGTGCGGATGCCGGTCGACAGCATGTCGATGCGGGCGCGGATCGGCATCGTCCAGGCGTTCGACACGCCGGGGAACTGCAGCGCCTTGTCCATCTCCGCCTTGAGGCTGTCGATGGTCATGCCTGGCCGCCACTGCTCCTTGGGCTTCAGATTGATGATCGTCTCGAACATTTCGGTCGGAGCCGGATCCGTGGCTGTCGCCGCGCGCCCGGCCTTGCCATAGACAGAATCGACTTCGGGGAAGGACTTGATGATGCGATCCTGCATCTGCAGGAGCTCCGCTGCCTTGGTCACCGAGAGCCCCGGCAACGTTGTCGGCATGTACATCAACGTGCCTTCATTGAGGTTCGGCATGAACTCGGAGCCGAGCTGGCGGGCCGGCCAGACGGAAACGCCAAGAACGACGAGCGCCAGCAGGATGGTCAGCATCTTGGCCTTGAGCACGCCCCGGATCACCGGGCGGTAGATCCAGATCAGGAAGCGGTTGATCGGGTTCTTGTGTTCCGGAATGATCCGTCCGCGCACGAAGATCACCATCAGCGCTGGCACCAGCGTCACCGACAGGAGCGCCGCGGCCGCCATGGCGAAGGTCTTGGTGAAGGCGAGCGGACCGAACAGACGGCCTTCCTGCGATTCCAACGTGAAAATCGGCAGGAAGGAAACGGTGATGATCAACAGGCTGAAAAACAGCGCCGGCCCGACCTCGCTTGCCGCATCGATCAGGGTCTGCACCCGCGATTTGCCCGGTTCGGCTCGTTCGAGATGTTTGTGCGCATTCTCGATCATCACGATCGCCGCGTCGATCATGGCGCCGACGGCAATCGCGATGCCGCCAAGGCTCATGATGTTGGAGCCGAGCCCGATCGCTCTCATGGCCGCGAAGGCGATCAGGATCCCGACCGGCAGCATCAGGATGGCGACGAGAGCGCTGCGGAGATGTAGCAGGAAGACGACACACACAAGGGCGACGATAATGCTTTCCTCGACCAGCGTGCCCTTGAGCGTTTCGATCGCCGCCTCGATCAGATGCGAACGATCGTAAACCGGCACGATCTCAGCGCCCTTCGGCAGGCTGCCGGCGATGTCGGCGAGACGCTGCTTCACATTATCGATCACGGTGAGCGCATTGGCGCCGAAGCGCTGCAGCACGATTCCGCTCGCGACTTCGCCCTCGCCATTGAGCTCAGTGATGCCGCGCCTTTCGTCGGGGCCGATCTCGACGCGAGCCACGTCTCGCAACCGCAGCGGCACGCCCTGGGCACTCTTGAGGACGATGTTCTCGATATCGGCTTGCGACTTGATGTAGCCGCGGCCGCGCACCCTGAACTCCAACTCGGAGAGGTCAAGCGTGCGGCCGCCGACGTCGCGATTTCTGGCCCGTACCGCGGCGCAGACCATCGCAAGCGAAATGCCCTGGGCACGCAGCCGGAGCGGATCGACAACTATATTGTACTGCTTCACAAAACCGCCGACACTCGCGACCTCTGCGACCCCCTCGGCCTTGGAAGCGCCGTAACGCACGACCCAATCCTGCAGCGAGCGCAGTTCGGCGAGGGTCATCTCCTTCGCAACGACGGCATATTGATAGACCCAGCCGACGCCGGTCGCATCCGGCCCAAGCCCCGGCGTCACGCCCTGTGGCAGGCGTTGCGCCGCTGCGTTGAGATATTCAAGAACACGGCTCCTTGCCCAATAGGGATCGGTGCCGTCCTCGAAGATCACATAAACGAAGGAGACTCCGAAGAAGGAAAAGCCTCGAACGACCTTGGACTTCGGAACGGTCAACATCGCCGTCGTCAATGGGTAGGTGACCTGGTCCTCGACCACCTGCGGCGCCTGGCCGGGATAGTCGGTGTAGACGATGACCTGCACGTCGGAGAGATCGGGAATGGCGTCGAGCGGCAGCGTCTTCAGGGCATAGAGGCCAGCCGCGACCGCAAAGGCTGTGCCGACGAAGATCAGGATGAGGTTGCGTGCGGACCACGCGATCAGCCGGGCGATCATGGTGTCGCCTCCGCGCTCGTCATGCCGTTCATCGCGGCCTTGAGGTTGCTCTCCGCATCGATCAGGAAGTTAGCTGCAACAACGATCTTGTCGCCGGCCGTGATCCCGGAGCGGATTTCGGTGAACCCGCCGCCTTGTTGGCCAACCTGAACCTGCCGCGGCTCGAAGCGGCCGTCGCCCTTGTACACGATGACGACCTGCCGGCTTCCGGTGTCAATTACAGCATTGTCGGGAACGGCCACGACTTGTCCCCCGCTGCCGCTGGCGATCTCGACATCGGCATACATATCCGGCAGCATCATGCCGTCAGGATTCGGGATTTCGATGCGCACCTTCGTCGTGCGCGTATCCGTCGCGACTTGCGGGTAGATCAGGGCGACACGGCCAGTAAAGGTTTGGCCAGGCTGGCTGCGCAGTCGGATGGTAGCGGCTGCCCCCACCTTGACCGCGCCGAGCTGGTACTCGGGCACGTCCGCCACAACCCAGACGGTCGAAATGTCGGCAAGCCGAAAGAGAATATCGCCGGGCGCGGCCTTCATCCCCTCCACGGCGTTGCGCTGAAGCACGATGCCGTCGCGAGGCGCCCGCCAAGTCATCGAAAGCGGCACCTTGCGTGTCCGTTCGATCTCGGCGATTGCTTCGGGCGAGACGCCGAAATTCTCAAGTCTTCGGCGGGCGCCACCGAGCCCTCCGTCCCTCCCGCCACTGTTTAGGTCGGTGAGGAATTGGGCACCAGCGGCAGCGATCTCGGGCGAATAGAGCTGAAGAAGGGCTTGGCCCTTGGCGATGCGATCGCCGGTCGTCACGCTCGCGACCGTGTTGATGAAAGCGTCCGAGCGTGTTGCAACGACGGTCACGCGCCGCTCGTCGAGCTGCACCGTTCCCGGCACGCGCACCGGATTGACGATCGCTCTTTCGGCGGCCGCCTCCGTCCTCACGCCCGTCCGCTGCAGCTTGCCTGGGGCGACCTTGACCGAAGAGCTATCCTCGTCCTCGCCCTCGTAAACGGGGATGTAGTCCATCCCCATCGAATCCTTCTTGGGTGTCGGCGAGGTGTCCGGCAAACCCATCGGGTTGCGGTAGTACAGCACGCGCTTCGCGCCACCATTGGCGGGGGCGGCTGCTACATCCTTGTTCGCCGACTTGTCCTCGAAGCTCACGTCCTCGTCGGCATGGACCGCGAGGAAGTCCCGGCCGTCGGCGGTCTTCTTCGGCACGGCGGAATAGAAGGGCTGCCCGTCCGGATCGCGGTAATAGATGACAGGTCCCGATTGTGCGGGACCGGCGCTCGCCTGCAGAATTCCGGCACTCTCAAGCCAAGGGACGGCGCGAAGCCATGAAAGGTCAGGCAGCGCGAGATCGCGATGCCCGGCCCAATAGCCTCCGGCCCCCGCCGCCAGAACGGCGGCGAGGGTGAGGCCAATTCGGCCCGCCCGGCTCATGGCACAGCCTTGAACACGAGTTTGTTTTCGAGCGTGCCGGTCTCGCCCTGCACCTTGGCGCCGAGCGACAGGCGCCAACCGCCCGCCATAGAGATCTGCGCCTGGAACCGGTAGACGCCCGGCTCGGGCGACGGCAGCACTTCGATCGGCGCCGCCATCATCTCCATCCCATCGGGTGCCATATCGACCCGCTGAGCGAAGATCACCGCATCTGGCACGGCTTTGCCCGAGCGCTTGTCGACCAGGCGCACGGCGATCACGGCCGCATTGCCTTGCTTGATCTCAGGCTGGACGAGCTGGAACTCGTAGTCCTGAATCCCCGCCCACGCGTTGGAGGAAAAGGCCGCAAGACCGATCAGCACCGCCGTTGCGGTGCGCTTCATTGCAAAAAACTTCATTGTTCAATTCCCGAGTTTCATCATTGATCCGCGCAGGCGCGCGGCTGGGCTCGTGGCAACAGGCCACGGCGCTTCGCCACACGGCAGTCGGCCGCACGGCGCCAGACGGCTCAAAACGAGCCGGCGATGAACTCAGGTTCTGGGAGGTCGTGGAGGGGGTGGTTCGGCCAGGAGATCGCGTGCGGCGTCATCCCAAGGTGTGAGCACGGTCACGGGCACGAAAATGGCCCGATGGGATGCGCTGACCGCTGGCGCGTTCGGGAAACATTTGGCCACGCACAAAGTCGCCAACGGACACGACTTCTGGCAATCCGGCAGCGATTGCTTCTGCTGCGGACAGCAAGGCATGTCCTCCGCCATTCCGGCCATGTCCTCCATCGCCGTCATGGGCTCGGCAGTCATCATCGCCGCGGCCGATGGAGCTGCCATCGGCGCGGTCAGAAGGCTCAGGACCGCCAGGATCGAGAGCAGACGGGGGAGCAAGGACCAGAACTTCACGCACGCAACCTCTCACATTGCGCGGCGCAAGAAAAGATGGCGAGGATCACATCAATGTCAGCCAGGACTGATTGTCGCAAGCAAAGCAAACGATCACACGAATCAATTGAGGAGTGAGTGCTGCCGAGATCTCGACCGAGAAGTCCGTCCATTATAGGTCCGCGGCAATCGCGCCTCATTGATACCCACCTGGGCAATACCGCATGTGACGAAAGAATACGTCTTGCTTCGGAATTAATTTGTTCTTTCAATATGTTCCGTCCGCCTCTCAGCCCGGATTTTAGAGGGCTATAGCGTAGACAAAGTTGTCATCGTTACCCGGTGCGGTGCACCCGACAGGATTCGAACCTGTGCGAGCGGCGCGGCTTGCACGCCTCGCCCTGTTCCAGATCGGCGAGGATCGGGCAGTCGGGACGATTGTCTCCCGAGCAGCAGGACGCCAGATGCTCCAGCGTCGCCGCCATCTCTTCCATCTCCTGGATGCGCCGGCGCAGATCGGCGATGCGCGCCAGCGCGATACGCTTTACATCCGCGCTTTGCCGGCTGCGATCCCGCCAGAGCTGCAACAGCTCCTCGATCTCCGCCATCGATAAGCCGAGGTCGCGCGAACGCCGTACGAAACGCAACATGTGCACATCGGTCGTGGAGTAATCGCGGTAACCGGCCGCCGACCGGCCCGCCTTCGGGATCAAGCCGCTTTGCTCATAGTACCGGATCATCTTGGCGCTGACGCCAGAAGCACACGCCGCCTCGCCAATGTTCACGCTGCGCTCCTTTCCAGCGCCGTAGATGCGCCAGCCAATGCTGTGACCCCCTGATTCGAAGCGTCGTGGGCGCCCGGTGCAAGCCGCGGACGGAAGCGCCGAAGCCGAAGCGCGTTGCCGAGCACGAACACGCTCGAGAGCGCCATCGCGCCCGCGGCCAGCACCGGCGACAGCAGGATGCCGAATGCCGGATAAAGCACGCCGGCGGCGACCGGAATGAGCACGACGTTGTAAGCGAAAGCCCAGAACAGGTTCTGCCGGATGTTGCCGATGGTCGCCTTCGACAGCGCGAACGCATCGGCGACACCCTTGATGCTGCCCGACATCAAAACCACGTCGGCCGCCTCGATCGCGATGTCGGTGCCCGTGCCGACCGCAAGGCCGACATCCGCTTCCGCCAGCGCGGGCGCGTCGTTGATGCCATCGCCGACGAAGGCGAGCCGGCCATAGGCTTGCTTGAGGCGCCGGACCGCTTCGACCTTCCCTTCCGGCGGCACCTCGGCGACGACCTCGTCGATGCCGAGTTGACGCGCAATGGCGCCGGCGGTGCGGGCGTTGTCGCCGGTGATCATGGCGACCTTCAGCCCCAAACCGTGCAACGCCGCGACCGCATCGGGGCTTGTCGCCTTGATGGGGTCGGCGACCGCGATGATGGCGGCAAGTTTGCCATCGATCGCCGCATAGAGCGGCGACTTGCCCTCGTCGGCGAGGCGTCCGGCGAGCGCCGCAAGCCGCGCCACGTCGAGGCCAAACGAGCGCATGTAGCGATCGGCGCCCATCTC
>OEIU01001601.1_pt1 | contig 14130 bp, 13 predicted proteins | sample 1539221 | NCBI WGS metagenome assembly OEIU01 (sample SAMN03792071, study PRJEB22550) | activated sludge metagenome | feature: wastewater treatment plant; material: activated sludge; isolation source: Wastewater treatment plant of a petroleum refinery complex | place: Argentina: Zarate | collected...
GGGCGGGCGGGGTGGTGTCGGGGGCAGCGGCGGGGGGGGGCTGGCCTCTCCTCGCGACGCCGCCCCCGCGGGCCCGGGCCGACGCCCCGCCGCTGCAGACGTTGCCGCCGGCAGCAGCACCGGCGCAGGGCGAAGCATCGCCCACGAGCGCGGCCGTCCCCGCGGCATCGGCCCACCCCTCGGCAGCCGACCTGTCGGCCGCCGCGCCCTCGGCCGCCGTACCCTCTGCAGCCGCACCCTCTGCAGCCGCACCCTCCGCGGCGATCGCATCGCCGGCCGCGGCGTCGCAGACGAATGTCGCAACGACAGCAGTGACCGCCGCGACGGTGACCAACGACCCTGCGGCGCGGCCATCGGGAGCGGCGCCGCTCACCGGCGCGACCGCCCGCAGCGGCGTCGGGACGCCCCCCGCATCCGACGTGCGGCTGGAGCCGGTCCCTGCCGCCCCTGCCGCCCCTGCCGCCCCGGCGGTCACTCGCGTGCCACGCAACGTCGCGGCCCGCACCCCCACGGGCGCACCGGTTGCAACCGGCGAGACCGACGTCTCGCCGCGCATGGTGGATGCTCCACCTCGCGCGACGGATGCGCGACCGCGCGCGCTCGCGTCCGAGCCATCGGCACGCGCTGCCGAACCGGCGGCGCGCACTGCCGAACCGTCCGCCCGCCCGGCCACTTCGACATCCCGCACCGATTCCGCCCCGAGCGGCCGGCCGGGCACCGTGCGGCTGGTGCGCAGCGACGAAGGCGAACGCATGGCGCGGATGCTCGAATCCGCCTACACCGCGCTGCAGACGCGCGACATCGAAGCGGCACGCGCGATCTACGAGCAGGTGCTCGCGCTCGACCCGAACAACACCGACGCGCTGGCCGGTCTGGCGACCTACAGCGCCCGCGCCGGCAACCCGCTGCAGGCCGAGCGGCTGTTCAACCAGGTGCTGGCGATCGACCCGAACGACCAGGCGGCACGCGCCGGTCTGGTCGCGCTGCGCACCTCGGGCGACCCGGCCGGACAGGAGAGCCAGCTTCGGCACCTGATCGCGCAGGACGACAGCCAGCCGGCGCTGCACTATGCGCTCGGCAACGTGCTGGCCGCACAGGGCCGCTGGGCCGAGGCGCAGCAGTCGTACTTCATCGCCACCGCCGGCGACGCCGAGCAGCCGGACTACGCGTACAACCTCGCGGTGAGCCTGGAGCGCCTGAAGCAGCCGCGAGCCGCCGCCACGCACTACCGGCGCGCGCTCGAGCTGGCCGTGAGCCGCCCGGCGCGCTTCCCGATCGACCGCGCCCGTGCACGGCTGACCGCGCTCGACGGTGCCGCCCGCCAGGGTGACTGACATGAGCTCACCGTCCACCGCCGGCACGCAGCGCCGTCCGCTCGGGCAGACGCTGATCGAGCGCGGCGTCCTCACCGAGGACCAGTTGCGCATCGCGCTGCTCGAGCAGAAGGCGCGCGGCATTCCGCTCGGCAAGGTGCTGGTCACGCTGGGCTTCCTGACCGAGGCGACATTGCGCGAGGCGCTGGCCGAGAACCTCGGTCATCGCGAGATCGATCTGTCGCGGGTCGTGCCGAATCCGGCCGCGCTGGCGCTGGTGCCTGGCGAGTTCGCCCAGCGCCACCGGGTGTTCCCGGTCAGCGTCGACGACGAGACCCGGCAGCTCACGCTGGCGCTGGCCAATCCGAACGACGTGATGCTGATCGACCAGCTCACCGCGATGCTGGGCGGCAGCTACAAGCTGCAGATCTGCCTGGCCGCCGAAGGCGACATCGCCAACGCGATCACGTTGCACTACGGGCACGAGCTGTCGATCGACGGCATCCTGAACGAGATCGAGACCGGCGAGATCGACGCGATCAGCCTGGAGGCCGCCGGCCGCGAGTACAGCGGCCCGGTGGTGCGGCTGGTCGACTCGATCCTGGCCGACGCGATCCGCCGCCGCGCCAGCGACATCCACTTCGAGCCGGAGGCCGGCTTCGTGCGGATCCGCTACCGGATCGACGGCGTGCTGCGTCAGATCCGTGCGCTGCACGCGAAGTTCTGGCCGCCGATGTCGGTGCGGCTGAAGATCGTATCGGGAATGAACATCGCCGAATCGCGCGCGCCGCAGGACGGCCGGGTGTCGCTGATCATGAACGGGCGCACCGTCGACTTCCGGGCGGCCGCGCAGCCGACGATCCACGGCGAGAACTTCGTGTTCCGGGGGCTGGACCGCGGCGCGAGCCTGGTCACGCTCGAGCAGATGAACCTGTCCGAGGAGCACCTCGCGACGCTGGAGATGATGCTGGCGCGGCCCGAAGGCATCATCCTGGTGACCGGCCCGACCGGCAGCGGCAAGACCACGACGCTGTACTCGATCCTGATGCGGCTGAACAAGGAGAGCGTCAACATCATGACGCTCGAGGATCCGGTCGAGTATCCGCTGCCGATGGTGCGCCAGAGCAACCTGGCGAGCGGCATCAAGATGGAGTTCGCATCCGGCATCCGCTCGCTGATGCGTCAGGACCCCGACATCATCCTGGTGGGCGAGGTGCGCGACGGCGATACCGCGACGATGGCGCTGCGCGCCGCGATGACCGGCCACCAGGTGTACTCGACGTTGCACACCAACTCGGCGATAGGCGCGATCCCGCGGCTGATCGATCTCGGGCTGACTCCGGAGCTGATGGCCGGCAACCTGATCGGCATCATCGGACAGCGGCTGGTGCGCAAGCTGTGCCCGCACTGCAAGGTGCCGTTCGAGGCCGACGACGAGACCGCGCTCGCGCTCGGCATGCCGGCCGACGGTCCGCGCACGCTGTATCGCGCCGAGGGCTGCCTGCGCTGCGAATACCAGGGCTATCGCGGCCGGATGGCGCTGCAGGAGATCCTGTGCCTCGACGAGGAGCTCGACGACCTGATCGCGCGCCATGCGTCGACCCGCGACATCCTGAAGACGGCGCGCCAGAAGGGCTACCGTACATTGGCCGATGACGCGGTGCGCCGGATCATCGCCGGCTCCACGTCGATCGAGGAAGCGGGCCGCGTCGTCAACCTGACCAGCCTGGGCGCCCGCCTGCCCGACGCGCACGCCGGAGCGGCCTGATGGACTTCAGCTACCGCGCGATCGATGCCAGCGGCCGGGTCGTCACCGGCCGGATGCCGGCGATGAACGAGCGCGAGCTCGAGGCGCGCCTGAAGCAGACCGGCCTGGAGGTGATCGATGCGCGCTCGCGCAAGGCGGCGCGTTTCGCGCCGCTGCGCCGCGTGCAGCGGCGCGAGCTGATCGGCTTCTGCTATCACATGGAGCAGACCCTGCGCGGCGGCGTGCTGCTGACCGACGCGCTGGCCGATCTGGTCGAGGGCACGGCCGACCGGGGCTTTCGCGACGTCCTGTCGGCGATGCTCGAATCGGTGCGCGAAGGCTCGTCGCTGTCGATGGCGATGACCGGTCATCCGCAGGCGTTCGACGAGGTGTTCATCGGCCTGATCCGCGCCGGCGAGCAGTCCGGGCAGCTCTTCGAGGCCTTCGCGCGGATCGGCGCGTCGCTGCGCTGGCAGGACGAGCTGACGGCCAAGCTGAAGAAGATCGTCTCGTATCCGGCATTCACGCTGGTGGTGCTGCTGGCGGTCGCCTCGTTCATGCTGATCTACCTGGTGCCGCAGCTTTCGGGCTTCATCAAGTCGACCAGCGGCGGCGAGCTGCCGCTGCAGACCCGGATCCTGCTCAGCCTGTCGGAAGCGATGGTCGCGCACTGGCCATGGTTCCTGGCGGCGCCGGTGCTGTTCGTCTTCCTCGTGTGGGCCGGCCTGCGTCGGGCGGGCCCGGCGCTGCGGCTGCGTCTGGACCGGCTGAAGCTGCGGGTACCGCTGGCCGGCTCCATCGTCGAGAAAGTCGCGCTGGCGCGCTTCGCGTCGCTGTTCGGCATGCTATACGCCGCCGGCGTGCCGGTGCTGACGTCGCTGGAGGTCTGCCGCGGCGCCGCCGGCAACCAGTGGATCGCGCACGGCATCGCGCGGGTCCGCGAGCTGATCGTCGATGGCAGCGGCATGACCGAGGCGTTCCAGAAGACGCAGCTCTTTCCGAACCTGGTGCTGCGGATGGTGCGGATCGGCGAGACCACCGGCGAGCTCGACGCCGCGCTCGCCAACGTGACCTACTTCTACAACCGCGAGGTCGAGGAGACGCTGCAGCGGGTGCAGGCGGTCATCGAGCCGATGCTGACGGTGTCGCTGGGGCTGCTGCTCGCCTGGCTGATGATGGCGGTGCTCGGCCCGGTCTACGACCTGATCGCGAAGGTCAAGATCTGATGAGCGCGGCCCTGCACTATCTGTACCTGTTCAGCGGCGGCCTGATCACGCTGCGCGACGAGGCGGACGGGTTGAAGCTCAGCGGCCACTTCGAACGGCCGGCCGGCCACGGCGCCGACGATGCCGCCGGCACGGCGCCGGCCTGGGCCGACGGCTTCGCGCAGCTTCTCGACACCCATCGCCGCGACCGCTACGTATGGCTGGTCGACACCGTCGATGAGGAGCTGCAGCTCGAGCAGTTGCCGCGGATGCGCGGCAGCGACCTGCGCAAGTTCACCGCGCGGCGGCTGGAGCAACGCTTCCGCAGCAAGAATCTGGCGACCTGGCGGCCGGGCGCCGCGGCGACGCGCCGCGGCTGGCGCGCCTGGCTGCCGGCAGCCGGCGAAACGATGCCTGTGCTGCTGGCCGCGCTCGGCAGCGAGCAGCTCATGCAGCCGTGGCTGTCGATCGCCGAACGCGCGAAGGTCGTCATCGAAGGCATCCATTCGCCGGCGCTGCTGGCGCGGGCGCTGGCGCGGCGCATCGTCCCGGACCCGACCGGCCTGCTGGTCAGCCTGCATCCGGCCGGTCTGCGGCAGACCCTGCTGGTCGACGGCGGCGTGCGCTTCACCCGGCTCGCCGCGATCGGCGCCGCGCCCGGCATCGATGCGGTGCGGCTCGAATGCGAACGGGCGCTGCAGTATCTGCTGATGACGCAGGTGGTGTCGCGCCCGCTGATCACCGGGCCGGAGTTCCGGCTGTGGCTGGCCGCCGATGGCATCGCCGAGGCGTCGCGGATGCCGTCGGCGCTGCAGATCGACAACACGACGCGGCTGTCGGTCGGACTGATCGACGCCGCCGCATTCGGCGCACCGGCGATCGACGGCGAGGAGCGGACCGGCGAGGAGCCGACGCTGGGCGCGGTCGCGATGTGGCTGCAGCCTGCGCTGTGGCAGCGGCGCAGCGACGGCTATGCGATTCCGCGGATCCGGCTGCACGCGCAGATCGCGCAGCGGCGGCGCTGGATGCTCGGCTCGGCGCAGGCCGCGCTGGTGATCGCGCTGGCCGGCAATGCCGCCGTCGAGCTGGTCGACCGCTTCGGCGACGAGGACGCGCGCCTGCTCGCGAAGCTGCAGACCGAACGCCGCGAACGCGACCGGCTGCAGCAGCAGGTCGCCGACGCCGCGGTGAACGGCGCGGAGATGCGGCGCGTCGTGGAGCTCGATGCGACGCTGCGCGAACGGACGATGGACGCCGGCTCCCTGCTGACCGGGGTCGCACGGGCGCTGGCACCGGACGACTCGCTGAAGCTGCGGCGCATGAGCTGGTCGCGCGGCGAGCTGTCGGACGGCGGCAGCGGCGGCCCGGCCGCCGCGGCGACGGCCACGCCGGCGCTCGCGATGCCGGCGGCGGCGATGCCGTTCGGCAGCGCACCGGCGGCAGCTCCTCCGGCGATGCCGGCGACGACAACCGATGACGGCGCCCGTGCCCACGCCCGCATCATCGGCGAGTTCGAGCAGGTGCCGGCGATGCTGGAGGCGAACCGCCGCGTCGAGGCGTTCGCCCGGCGGCTGGCCGCGCAGTGCGGCTGCGACGCCAAGGTGCGCCGGCTGCCCTACGACCCCGAACCCACGCAGGCCTACAGCGGCGGCCGCCAGGCCGGCGTGCGCGAACGCACCGCGTTCGAGATCGATCTGCACTGGGATGCGCAGGCGACGACGACCGGCCGGGCGGCCGGCCCCGGAGGACACGATGTCCCCAAAAGCTGATCCACGCATTCGCGAGCATCTGCCGGAGATCATCGCCGGCGCGCTGCTGCTGCTGGCGCTGGCGCTGGCCGTCGTCGCCTGGCAGCGCTTCGACCGGATCCAGCAGCGTCAGCACGATACCGAACGCGAGCGGATCGCGATGCGGCGGACGATCGCCGATCTGCGCCAGAACCGCGACGATGCCGTCGCCTTCGGGCCGCGCTTCGTCGCGCTGCGCGCGGCCGGCAGCATCGGCACGTTTGACAAGCCGCGGGCGCTTGATGCGTTCGAGGCATACACCCGCGCATTCGGCGATCAGGTGCAGGACTATTCACTGGCCGCCCAGACCGCAGCCGATCTGCCCGCCGCATCGGCGCTGCAGCATCACGACCTGTTCCGCCACCAGCTCGACTTCGAGCTGCGGCCGCTGCACGAGGAAACGTTCATCACGATGCTCGATACGCTGCGCGGCTCGCTGGACGGGTCGGTCGCGATCGAGTCGTGCGACCTGAGCCGCCGCGACGGCGGCTCGGAGCCCGGGCTCGCGGCGCGCTGCACGCTGAACTGGTACAGCTTCGTGCCGCGCGGCGCGGCACCGGGCGTCACGGGGAGCACGCGATGACGGCGGTGAGCACGGGACCGACGATGACGCCGCGGCGGACCCTGAAGGCGGCGCTGACAGCATCGCCGCGGCGAGCGATGGCCGCTGCGCCGGCGCTGCCTCTTCGACAGACGCCGCCTCTGCAACCGCCTCTGCGGCCGACGCGAACGCCAGCGCGAGCGCCGGTGCTGCGACGGACCTTGAGCGCCGTGCTGACGTTGGCGCTGACGACGATCGCCACCCCCGCACCGGCCGCCGACGGCCCCCGGCTCGGGCGGCTGTTCCTGACCCCCGAGCAGCGCGACGAGATCGACGCACGGCGTCGCGCGTCTCCAGAGCCGGGGCCTGCCGCCACGCCCGCGCCTGCACCCCCGCGCGGCGAGCCGCGTCCGGCCGAGCGGGTCGTGTCGCGGGTCGACGGCGTGGTCCGCCGCAGCGGCGGCCCGGCGGTCGTCTGGCTCGACGAGGTGCCGCATCAGGTGCAGATCGGACAGTCGGTCGAGGACGTGCCGGGCGCTCGCCTGGAAGGCGACACCGTGATGCTGCGCGACCCGTCCGGCCAGGTCCGGCGGCTGCGCGCCGGCCAGTCGGTGGATCCGCAATGAAGCGCACGCGCCTCGGCCGCCTGCCGCGCCGCTCGCGCCAGCGGGGCGCGGCGTTCTATCTGTTCGCGGTGATGGTGATCGCCGCGGTCGCGACCTTGGTGAGCGCCACGCCGGCGTTCGATGCCCGGCGCACGCAGGACGAGCAGGCCGGCCGGCTGCTGGCCGATACCCGCGCGCGCGTGCTCGCCTACCTGACCACGCCGCAGATCGCGCTGAACGCCGTCGACAGCAGCCGAAGGCTCGGCGACTGGCGGCTGTATCCGGATCTGCCGATCGCGGCCGGTGCCGGCATCGACGCCGCGGAGCCGGCTTACGACGGTTTCGCGGAGACCGGTGGCTGCGCCTGGCGTACCTGGTCGGCCGGACAGCCGCTGCAGCCGGTCGCCGCCAGCGGCGCCGCGGCCCGCTGCTTCGGCCGGCTGCCGTGGCGCGAGCTCGGCCTGAACTTCAGCGACATCGCCCCCGACAACGATGGCGACGGCCGGCTGCCATGGATCGTCGTGTCGCCGAACCTGGCCGCCGGCAGCGCCTGCCTGCCGGACCTGACGCCGCTGCTGCTGACGCGCGCCTATGCCGGTTACGGCTGCAGCGGCACGCCGCCTTATCCCTGGATCACGGTGCTCGACGAGCGCGGCAACCTGCTGTCGAACCGGGTCGCGATCGCGCTGATCCAGCCCGGTCCGGTGGTCGGCGGCCAGATGCGCGGACCGGCGGCGGCGCCGGCGCAGTTCCTCGACCGGGTGACGATCCTGCCGGGTTGCCCGGCGCCGTGCCAGCCGGGCACCTACGACAATGCCGGCTACGGCCATGCCGACGGCACGCCGACGGTGCTGATCCGCGCGCCGCGCGACGCCCGCGCCGCCGAACGGGCGGGCTTCTATGCGACGCCGTACGCATTCAACGACCGGATCGCGTACCTGACGATCGACGAGCTGATCGGCGAGCTGGAGCGCCACGCCCGTCGCGAGCTGACCAACAAACTGCGGCAGTTCCAGGCGAGCCGGAATCATTTCCCGTACGCCGCCGCGTTCAACAGCAGCACCGGCGACTGCGCGACCGGCGTGCGCTATGGACATCCGGCCGTCAACGACGGAAGCTGCGGCGCCGGCAATGCGGCGGCGGTCGCCCAATGGTTCGTCGACGGCGGCTGGCATCGCTACTTCCTGTACTCGGCATCGCCGCGCTGCGTGGCCGCGAACCCGATCTGCAGCGGCAGCGGCCTGACGGTGGGCGCCACCAACACCGTCAATGCGCTGGTGATCTCGCCGGGCGCGCCGATCGTCACGCCGCCGTATGCGCCGTCCAAGCTCGGTCCGCAGGTTCCGCTGCTGGGGCTGCTGACCTCGCTGCTCGCCACCGCCGCCGACTACGTCGACGACCCGGTCAACATCGGCCTCGTGCCCGACGTGTTCGCAGCGACCGCCGGTCAGGTGTTCCCGCAGAACGATCGGCTGGAGATCGTCAATTGAGCGAGTCATTGAACGAATCGTTGAACGAATCGTTGAACGAATCGAACCTCCGGGCTCCGTCGTCGGGGCCGCGCGCTCGACAGCGGCGGCGGCAGCGCGGCATCTCGCTGGTCGAGGTGGCGATCGCGCTGACGATCATCGCGCTGACCACCGTCGGCCTCGTCGCCTCGCTCGCGCAACAGGCCGAACAGCGGCGGATCGCCGAAAGCCGCAGCACGCTGAACCAGGCCCGCGATGCGCTGCTGTCGTTCGTCACGCTGAACGGCCGGCTGCCCTGCCCGGCCACCGCGGCCAGCGCCGGCCACGAGGCGATCGCCGCCAATGCCGGTGGGCGCATGAGCTGCACGTTGCAGGCCGGCTTCCTGCCGGCGGTGACCCTGGGCATCAGCGATCTGGACGCCGGCGGCTGGCTGACCAACGGCTGGCGCGACGGCGCGAATCCCGGCGGCACGCTGCCGCGGGTGGTCCGCTACGCGGTGACCTCGCTGGCCGGCAACTGGGCCGACGCGCTGACCTCGCCTTCGCTCGGGCCGTTCGCGCCGAACACCGCGATGCGTGCCAACCAGGTGCAGACCGCCGCGATCGCCAACGGCGAGGCGATGTTCGTCTGCGCCAGCGCCGCCGGCATCCAGGCGGCCGGTGCCAACCGCTGCGGCACCGTCGCGAATCAGTTGTCCGGGTCGGCGGCCGCCGTCGTCTGGACCCTGGGCGCCAACGGCAACGACCCGGCGGCCTATTCGGTCGACGAACAGCAGAACGCCAACATGGCGGTGCCCCGGGTCGTCATCAGCCGGCCCTATGCGCCGCCCGGCGCCAGCGGCGGCGTGTTCGACGACCTGGTGGTCTGGCTGCCCTACGCGACCGTCGCCGAACGATTGTTCCTCACCGGATTCGTCCAATGAGCTCGCTGCCGATATCCGCCGCACTGCCCGCGTCCCCGTCGTCGACCTCGCCGGGATCGGACCGCCCGAGCCCGGCGTCCTCGGCATCCGTCTTCGCCGAACCGGCGTCCGCAAGCCCGGCCTACGCCCGATCGACGGCCTCGTTCGAGCCAGTCTCGCCGTTCGCGACGATCGCGCGCTTCACGATCATCGACGGCCTGCGCAGCCGCTGGGCATTGGTGGTGCTGGCGCTGATCGGCGCCGCGCTGGCGCTCGGCGCGTTCGGCGGCAGCCTGGCGCTGACCGAAAGCGGCGCGGTATCGCTGGTCGCGTTCGCGCCGGTGCTGCGGGTCGCATCGGTGCTGGCGATCATCGTGTTCGTCGCCGCCGCCACCGTCCACGAGATCGACGAACGCTCGCGGCTGATGATGCTGGCCGCGCCGTTGTCGCGCAGCGGATGGGTGCTGGCCAGGTTCACCGGCATCGCGGTGCTGGCGACGATGACGGCCGCCGCCTGCGCGCTGCCGCTGCTGGTGTTCCATCTGCCCGGCACCGGGGCCGGCAGTGCCGCCTGGCTGCTGTCGCTGGCGCTGGAGCTGATCGTCGTCGGCGGCCTGACGTTGATGATGGCCTGCTCGCTCGCACAGGTGCCGTCCGCGGTGCTGGCGGCGAGCGGCTGTTATCTGCTGGCCCGGGTGATCGGCGCGGCGATGCTGCTGAACGAGCGCGCACCGCTCGCCGACCAGCGAGCGGTCGCCGACGCCGGCAGCTTCGTGCTCGATGCGATCGGCTTGCTGATGCCGCGGCTGGACCTGTTCACGCAGACCCCGTGGCTGCTCGGCGCCCCTCCCGCCGATCTGCCGGCGGTGATCGGTCAGGCAGTGCTGTACTCGGCGATCGTCGTCACGCTGGCGGCGATCGACTTCGGAGCGCGCGATGCGTGAACTGGCGATCGAGCGGGAACGCTTCGGCGTCGGACGGCCCGGTGACGCCCAATCGGGCGCCGGGCGGCCCGGTGATGAACGATCCGGCGCCGGGCGGCCCGCCGTGGGCGGCGCAGCAACGGCGGGGCACACAGCCCGCCGTGCCCATGCTCGTCCGCGGTGGGCTGCCGCGACGCTGCTGGCCGGCCTGCTGCTGCTCCAGGCGGTGTTCGCGAGCCGCTATCCGCGCGCCTGGCAGGCCGAGCTGTCGCCGGGCGAACCGCCGCGCGCCCGCGCGGTGACCCTGGCCGCGCTCGGCGAGCCGGTCGCCGCGGCCTACGCGATGCTGCTGTACACGCAGACCTTCGATTCACAGGCCGGCACCAGCGTCCAGGTGGCCCGGCTCGATCTGGATGCGATCGGCCGCTGGCTCGACCGTGCGCTCGACCTGAACCCCGACAGCGCCTACCCGCTGCTGCTGGCCTCGCGGGTCTATGCCGAAAGCGCGCGCCCCGACCAGGCCCGCCGGCTGCTGGACCTGGTCGAGCGGCGCTTCCGCGAGGCACCCGCGCAGCGCTGGCCATGGCTCGCCCATGCCGTCTATCTCGCTCGCCATGTGCTGGGCGACCTGCCGCTGGCGCTGCGCTATGCGCGGTCGCTGCGCGAGCACACGGCGGCCGCCGGCGCACCCGGCTGGGTCGCGCAGATCGAATTGCTGTTGCTGGCCGACACCAACCAGGAGCAGGCCGCCGAGGTGCTGCTGGGGGCGTTGATCGACAGCGGCAAGGTGGCCGACCCCGCGGAACGGGCGTTCCTGCTGGGCCGGCTGAAAGCTGCCGAAGCGCGGGCATCACCCGATGAACGGGCTTCCGTGGGGGAGTCGCCGCGTCGATAACTTCGCAACGGCGTTCCGATCGTCAATCTGGATTCCTTTCCTGGACAGGAGAAAGCAATGAAGAAGTCGCAGTCGGGTTTCACGCTCGTGGAGATAGCGATCGTGCTGGTGATCGTCGGTCTGCTGCTGGGCGCGGTGCTGAAGGGTCAGGAGCTGATCTTCAACACCCGGGTCAAATCGACGTTCAGCATGAGCCGCGAGCTGACCGCCGCGATCAGCGCCTATCAGGACCGCTATCGCGCGCTGCCGGGCGACGACGGCCAGGCCGCCACGCGCTTTCCGTCCGCCGCGGTGGTGCCGACCAACGGCGACAGCAACGGCGTGATCCGCTATGTGCTCAACCCCTGCGCAGCCGGCGTGCAGGCCGGCGAGAACTGCCAGGCGTTCTACCATCTGCGCCTGGGCGGCTTCATCAGCGGCACCGGCTCCGAGTCGCCGAAGACGGCGTTCTCGACGAACGTCCACCTGGCCCAGATGAATTCGTTCATCACCGGCGCGGCGAGCAGCCCGGGCATGGCGCTGGATGCGAACGGCATCACGCACAAGATCATGAGCGCGATCGACAACAGCTTCGACGATGGCAGTCCGGCGACCGGTTCGGTCCGCTGCCAGAACCTGACCACCTACAACATGGCGACGCCCGACAATGGCATCGGCGTGTGGTGCGTACTGGCGCTGTAACCACGGGTGACTCGCCGGCACATCCGGGCGCCTCGGCGCCCGGCGCCCGACAGGCACCGACTTCGTTCATTCACCGGCGGGGCAGGCCTCGACGCAGACGATCCACAGCGCGATCGGCGCGACGAACACGACGAACACCGTGATCCAGCCGCCGGGTACGTAGCCGGCCTGATGGAGCAGCGCCACCACGCAGCCGAGCATGATGCTGTTGGGGCCGACGCGTGAGATGCGCTGTCGCGCATACCATGCCGCGACACTGGCGAGCAGGTCCATCGGCACATTGTGAAGGCATCGCCCCGCCGCGGCTGTGACAGCCTGCACATCCGCGCCCGTGGCGCATCGGGTGCGGCGTCGGACGCGGGGTGTCCAACGCCTTGCCGATAACCTGCGGGCGCCGAAGGCGACCGTCAGGTTAATCGGCCTGTCAGACGCCGACACCATCATCCGGTCCTGGATAGTCGGGTTACGCGACGTGCTACTCGGAATGGTCCGTTCCGAAGTCCCAGATCTCCCCGTGTTCGACATCCGTGAGCACCCCGCGCACGAGTTGCAGGTTGCGCTGCCATGAACGCTCGGGTCCGTCGGCGTCCACCCGAAACGTCAGCCTATCGTGATCCGCGTCGACCGCGATCCACAGCCTTGTCTCCAAACTCAGGCCGATCTCGGTTATGCACGACTCGATCACGGCCACCCAGCCGTCGTGCCAGGCCGTGATGGCCGTGATGCGGCCCGACTGCGAAACCTCGCCTTCCTGCCAGGCCCCTTGCACTTCCACCTCGCGGGGAAGCTCGATCGCGCGAGTCAGGTGCCGCGCCTTCGAGCGAAACTTCATCGCCGAAAAGACCTCCACGCCCGCCTCCCTGATGAGCATCAGCAGCATGCAGCCGAGGCATTCGGCGTCGGCCGCCCATGCGCCCGCCAGCTCATCGGCGCGCGCGTGGATTCGGGCGAAGTCGGCCTCACTCGGAATGCGGGCGATCCGGTTCGCTTGTGCGGCGAACATACGGTCGCGCCCGTCCGTCATTCTCTTGATCTCCGCGGGCGAGTGCGGCTGCCAACCCGTTACCTCGCCGATGACCCTCAGCGGGTCGCGCGACCGGTACGACTTGGTGGGGTTACCCGCGAACCGCTTGTCGGTGAGGTCCGGGTCGTCCACGAACGGGCCAGTGGGCTCGACGATATAGATTCGGCCGGGACCGTCGCCCTGAGCGAGTTCGGCCCCCCACGGCGACAGCGTCGCGCTCATATATACCCAAGGACTCGTGCGCTTGCTGTTGCCGTAATTGGAGCGGTATCCGGGCACGATCAGGTCCCCCGGCTTCAGGTCAGCCTTGGTCCCATGGTAGAACGGGCCTGGAATCACCTCGTCGTTGGCTGTCAAGGGACTCGCTCCTCTCGTCTTGAGCGCCTCTATTGGCTCGGCATGCCCCTCGAGGGTCTAACGCCGCGGCTCAGCGGCCGCGTGCTGCCGTGTCCAGCACGCAGCAAACGCATAGTGAAGTGACGCGCTTGCTGCGCGCCCGCGACGCCGTATCACGGTCCGCTGCAACTGCTTGTTAGGCGGCGCTGGCACGGCGCGGGCTCTACCGCCTAGTAGTTGTAAAAGGCTCGTATGAAGTTGCCATCGAGATCCGTCACCACGAATTCATGTAATCGGGACCAAGGCTTTGATTCTGGCGCATGCATGATTTTCGCGCCCTTGCCTTTCCACTCGTCGTGGAGCGCGTCAACTTCTTCCTTGCTGTTGAGGTTGAGCCAGATCACAACAGGCGCCGCGTTGTGAAAATAGTCGCGAATCGTTCCGTCCGTGACAAAGATCCTCGAGAGTCCCTGAGAGATACCCGCGATTCCACCTCCGTCTCGGCCCCAGTCTACGGTAAAACCGAGGCACTCTTCGTAGTACGTCAGCGCCTTGGCCATATCAGCCACCGGAATCTCTGGCACTGCGCTGGGAAATTCGCTAGTCATTCTTGTCACCTTCAAATTCCGTGCATCGCGTGTCCGAGCCGCCTAACGAGACTGTGCAATAACCCGGTACCGGCCGCACTTGTCGGCAGCCGCC
>OEIU01001602.1_pt1 | contig 14122 bp, 5 predicted proteins | sample 1539221 | NCBI WGS metagenome assembly OEIU01 (sample SAMN03792071, study PRJEB22550) | activated sludge metagenome | feature: wastewater treatment plant; material: activated sludge; isolation source: Wastewater treatment plant of a petroleum refinery complex | place: Argentina: Zarate | collected...
CTCGTGGCGGTCAGACTGTGGGGCGAGGACCTGCGGGTCGGCCTGGCGACCCCGGCCGGGGTGCGGTGGGTACGACCCGAGGCGGTCCTCACGAGCGCACAAGCGCAGGCTTGGGCGGCGATGTCGGCGTTTTCGCCGGGCAGACGCCGCGGCTGATGCGCGGGCGGGCGGCTTATGCGCCGGTGCATAAGCCGGCCAGGCGGCCCGGCTACGCGGCGGCGTCCTCTCCGAGCGTGTCCGCACCGACAGTGACACCGACGGTGTCGTCTGGATTTGCACGCTCTTCATCGGCCAGGAGCAGCGTGTTCAGAAGGTTCAGCTCCGTGGACGCCATGAAGTATCGGTCGTCGAAAACGTAGCGTAATCGCGCCGGGTCCTCGACGCCCAGTGCAACGGCGTACGGGAACTCCTCGTAGCGCGGCACGACGGGCAGTACGTCGGCCGTGCTCTGCAGCGCGCGGGCCAGGGCGTCACGCCAGTCCTCTTCCTCCCGGATGCCTCGACGCACGCCGCTCTCGGGGTCGGCCTTGCGCCAGAAACTCGGGTAGTCCAGTGGCACGGCAAGCCATGCTGCTTTGGAGGCAAGCGCCTTCAGCGTGGAGAACTCACGCATCGCCTGCTCCTTCTCGCGAGTCAGGATGCGGAACAGGTCGTTTGCAGGCCTTCGCAGCTGCGGCGGAAACGCGCCCTTGGTGATGGCGAAAAGCTGGCCGCAGAGCTCCCTTTGCGCCAAGTCAATGGCGTCGGTGTAGCGGTCAAAGACAAAGCTCTCGGTCTTTTGCAGCGCGCCCCAGTCCTCCATCCAGAACGGCCCGACGCAGCTCACCGTCTCTGGCAAGTTGAGTGCCCCGTCCGGTGCGAGTGCAAGTGGCGAGGCCTCCTGAGTGACCGCATAGACGAACGCGTCCATGTCCCGCGGCGTGGCCACCGAGTAGTGGTCCGGGCCCGCAGCCAGTCCAACCAGCTTGAAGGAGCCAAAGAGGGCCTCGACGTTCGCACTCGCATTGCTGATGAGCCCCTGCAGCTTCTCGGGATGCTTCTCGCGGACGAACACGCGCGCTTCCTTGCGAAAGAGCTCGAGCGCCTGGCTCATCGTCGAGAGCAGCTCCGTCGTGCCGACCCCGCCGACAGGCACCAGCGCGAGCGAGCGCCGCGGCAGGTCGGCGTCGCCCTTGACGCGTGTGAGCACGCTTGCGCGCAGCATCATGACGAGTGTGAGCAGGTCGCTCGCGCGCCGCAGCCACAGACGCGGGTCGTCTTCGAGTTCTTCCTCGGGCAGGAAGTCGTCGACCACCATCACCAGCGTGCGCGCCAGCCTGTCTCCCGAGACCGGGCGGCCCGTGGCAGGGTCGTGGAAGTCGCCCCGGCCCCGGTAGATGAGCTGGGCGACCTCCATCAGGGACGATTCGATGTTGAATCGCGGCACGCAGGCGATGATGGTGGTTGCCTTCGGAAAGGACACGCCACGCGCGCCGGACGAGGTCATCAGAAAGACCTTCTTGGCATCACGCTCGGTCTCCTGAACCAGGCGCTTGCGCCGGTTGGCCGGTACGCTGGAATCGAGAATCGCCACCTCGTCCTCGGCAAGGAGCGTGGGACTGCCATCGTCGTCGGGAGCGACCAGGGCGCGCGAAAGGTCACGCAAGAACTCCTTGTCCTGCGCAAAGTAGATGACCTGCTGAGCGCCGGTCCGAACCGCCTGGACAATCTCTTTGTGCGCCGAGGCCAGAAGCAAGTCGGCCTGCTGGCTGCGGATGCGCTCGCGCACCGTCTTTGCCGAACCATCGTCGCGCACCTCGGGGGCGAGCGCGTGCATGTGGATGTGGTACTGCAGCTTGAGCGTGGTGGCAGGAAAGCTGTTCGTCATCACGTGCAGCACATCGCGCCGCGCGCCGCCAATGGGCACCCGCGTCGCGGCAAGCGAGAACGGCCGGTCGCCGGTGCTGCGGGAGACCAGCACCTTGTCGGGAGCAGTAGCGCCCGAAGTGAGGTAGCTCTCGAAGACTACGTCGTTGCCTAGGCTCGCGTCGGCGACCACGAGGGCGACATTGAAGGGCGAGCCCCCGGGGGCGTTCTCGAACGGTTCGATGAGCTCCTCGTCGAGCCATCGGGCAAGCTCGTGAACGAAGGGCGCGCCCGCACCGTCGCCTGCGAGCTCGTCGACCATTACGATGATGTTGGGGATGCGTCGCGCGAACTCGGCCCGGCGGGCCAGCCCTGCGCGCGAACTGGCCTTGAGGTTGTCGAAGAGCGCGCTCAGCCCGTCGATGGTCGAGCCGGTGCCGGTGGGCCGGTACCCCTGCATGGCGGCGGTCATCACGACCCGGTTCACCTGCGGATTCGCCTTCAGAAGCCTGGCCGTGCTGTCGGTAAGCGTGCGCAGAACACCCGGTAGGTTGCGTTCGCGCACCAGGTCCTCGCGCTCGTTCAGCGACTCCTTGCGAAGGCGCACGCTGGCGACCATCGTCTCGAGTTCGTTTTCCTGCTCTGGCGTCACGAACCAGGTGCTGCAGTCCTCGGGCAGCACGCCGCCATCGAGTCCGTCGGCCACTGCAACCGCACGAATGAGGCGTGGCGCGCCGCCGTTCTTGGCCACCATTTCTTCGTAGCCAGTCGAAGCCGCCTGAATGAGGACCGCGTTGGTCGTCACCGTGAGAATGCCGGTGGGTTTGCCAGCGTCGCGCGCGAACTTCTCGGTCACGTCCTTGTTGATGACGACACGCGGGCTCACGTAGAGAAACAAGAAGCCCTCGGTGGCGCTTTCCATCAGGTAGCGCCGTACAGCCGTGGTCTTGCCGATGCCCGGATTGCCCTCGAGCGCCAGAACGTTCACCTGCCCGGGCCGACCGGCCTTCAAGCCGGCCACGACCGCTGCCGCATGCAGACCGCGCAGCTGCACCTTGCCGTCGCGCATCTGCGCATCGAGCGCCTGGGCGATGGCTGTCCGCGCCGGCGTGCCCAGATACGCGTCAATGGCCGGGCTATCGTTGACCTGCTCGAGCGCCTCTTCGCGAGTGAAGGCCGCCGTCGGATTGAGGAACCCCTCGATGTCTTCTGAGAAGGTGAAGCCGAGTTCCTGGCCCGGTGCGGGCGGCTCGGCCATTTCCCGGACCTGCTTGCGCAGATGTCCGGGCAGTGCGTTGCACAACTGGTTGAAGACCATGGCGAGCTCGTCGCGCAGCCGCTCCCCGGTCTCGTCATCGAGTGCCTTGATGGCGTGTCGGTACGCGGCGCCGAGCTGGCGCATCAACTGCGAGCGCGGCTCCTCGGGCTCGGCGGTCGAGTACCGCGCCATTAGGCTCTCGAAGCCATTGGGCGTAACAGCCAGCACCCGGGCATCCACGGGTCGCTTCAGGGCGCCCATGCGCTGCAGGAGCGCCACCGTCTTGTCGGCGTACGAGGCACCCTGGCAGAGCTTGTAGAACGGCTTGTCCCGGCTGGTGAAGCTGCCCAGATGGCTGGCGAGCATGGACGAGAGCGCGAATCGCTCGCCCTTGACCTCGGCGCACACCCGCGAGAACACCCCGCGAGCGTCCAGATAGCGCGCATAGCGCGTGAGCTCCTCCAGATGCGCCTCTTCCTGCGCGAAATCCGGTACGTCCCCCGGAGCATTGAACGAGAACTCGAGCACCAGCAGCTGGTCGGGCTCCTTGGTGGGCGTCGTGAGCCACAAGGTGAAATCCGACCACCCCGGATAGCCCTTGCGCGTGAGTTCGCTGGCGGGCACCTCGATGCCGAACGCATCCTGGAACTGCCGTGCAGCATCGTGCGCCTCGGCTTCGCGGTCGCGCTTCACGCTCGGAAGCGACAGGGGGCACCACAACGCGCGCACGGACAGCCGCTGGCGCGTCTTGTCGGAAAAGCGCTGCAGGTACTCGCGTGCGCAGGTCCAGCCCATCGCGTAGCCCAGTGTCAGCAGGTGCGAGGTCATGCGGTCGGCCTGTGCCATCGCGTTGTCGTCCACCAGGTCGAGCTCGCGCTTGACCGCGCCGTAGACCTTCGACGTCTTGATGGACATCCATGCCGCGAGCCCAGGATGTTCCGCATCCGCAAGGCCGCGGTGGATGAGCTGCGCGATGACGCCTCGCTTGACCGCGATTTCGTAGACCTGCCCCCAGAGCACCGCCTGGTCGATGAGCGATGCAGTCATCGCTGGCCACCGCGCAGCGCGGTCGAGACGTGCGCCAGAACGGCCGGCAGCGAGAGCACGACGCCGCCTTTGCGCCGCGAACTCACGACCTTCAGCTCGCCGGCGCCTCCCACCGTCGTGGGAGCAATCCAGTCGTGCGGGTCGAGCACCGGGGCCATCTTCCCGCCACGCACGCCTCGCTCGGCGTGCAGGAAATGCAGGCCTCGAAGCACGGCGATGAGCGCAGGCCGCACCGCCGAGTCCTGATTCGGGTCGATGAGGTTCAGGCGCGCACGCTCGTGCCATTCGACTTGCGACAGTCGCGAGTCGAGCTCCAGGAAGTACGTGCAGAACCCGGATTGGGGACGCGCATCGCCGTCGCCCACGACGTCGAGCGTGGCAAAGGTGTAGACGGGGACCAGGTCGCGGCGAATTTCGGCCTCAGCCGGATGCCAGAACTCCTCGTGTTCGCGCACACGTGCCACCTCGAACCCGGATTCGCCCGCGCTGCGGCGATGCATGCGAGTGGCAGGAAAGACGTCGCGGCGCAGCGGATACAGCGTGATGTCGGGGAAGCGCTTGGCGACCCGCTCGAGGAAGTCCGGCTTGGAGTGGGGCGCGTTGCGGTCGGCGGTGCGCCCAATGCGGCGGTTCCCGTAGTGATGCCAGAGCAGCACGATGTGGGTGCAGCCGGCGGCGCGAAGCCGCCCGATTTCCTCGAAGATAAGCGTCGGGTCATCGAACTGCGCCGCTGACTGCAGGTGCGTCTGGCTGCGGATTTCTTCGAGTCGGTAGCCCGCGAACGGCGCGCTGACCGGCGCCGCCACATAGCTCTTGGCCGTATAGAGGTAGACGTCCTCGGTGGGCCATCTGGGGTGAACGCTGGCTGGCCGGGTGGCGTAGCTCACGAGCCCGACGTGGCCAACGCGCTGCGCCGCATCGCTTGCGAGCATGAGTGGAAAAGCGGCCGAGAGGGCTTCGAACGCGCCGCTATCGCGCCAGCGCTGCCCGTTGGCAAGACTCAGGCCTTGCATGTAGACCGGCGCCTCGCAGGCCAGCACCGACTCGACGGACTGGGCTGCGGCATAGAGCACTTCGGCGCCGGAGATGGCCTGCGGCTCCCCCGTCTCGGAGGACCTGCCTTCGGTTTGCATCCGCACCATCAGCGTCCTGGTCGATGGGGCGGCACCGCCTGCGGCGGCCTGGCGCAACGTCCACAGCGTCACGTAGGCCAGCAATGCAAACGCTGCGCACACCGCCGCGTGCCACTGCTGCTGGTTCTCCGGCGAGATACCCCGCCGCCGCCCGCGCCGTTGAAGTAGCGTGGCGTCGTACTCGAGATGCACGCGCGCAGATGCGAGCCAGCGGGCGACACCCTCGATGGGCTCCCAGACCCAGTCGCCGCCCTCGGGGCGATGACCGCGAAAGGGTCGCCAGAGCACCGTGAGGAGTTCGCCGTCGACGCTGCGCTGAAGCGCCTGCGGCGCGGAGTCCCCCGCCCGGGTGAGCGCACGTTCGCGCAACAGCGTGCGCACCTTCACGGAGAAGAGCAGATTCGGCACCGTGAGCGGCTTGTCCGTGATAACCAACTGGTCGAGCCAAAGCGGATGCTCGCTTTGTCCGGCCTCGGTCGGACGGATGAAGAAGTCCTGCGAGCTGCCCGTCGCGGCTTCCAGGCGCGCCCATTCGACCACGCCTTGCTTCACGCAGATGTAGAGCTCGCGGACGTGCTTCTCGGCCTGCGTGACCAGCGCCTTGCCCTGGCTCTGAAGCGTCTGCACGAGCGCCCGGGCGACCTCGCGAACGTCGCCGTCGTAGCGCTCGAGTTCATCGAGCAGGCGCGCCACCGCAGCCTTGCCGCCGACACTGATTTCGCCGGCCAGGCGCCTGGCGCGCTCGATAGGGTCTTCCGCCAGGTCGACCGCAGTCGGGATGACCGCGGCGAGAAAGACCACCTCGGCGAGGTGGCGCGCGATGACGCCCGGGTTGACGTCGTCGGCCGGCGCATCCAGCAGGCTTTCCCGATACCAGCCCAGACGGGCTCGCAGCGCCGAAACGCCCAGCTGTGGGTTGTTGCCATTGATGCGAAACCGGTAGCTCACCTCTCGGGCGAGCGAGCCGCCGCCAAGGGGTCGGAACTCGAACATCTGGGTGACCCATTCCGGCCACACGGGCAGCGCCTTGAAGAAGCGTGCCATCGGCAGATAGCCGCCAACGTTCACCTTTCCGGACAACCCCCATGTCTTGGAGGCGTCGATTTCGAGCGTCTCATCCGTATCGAAGAACGCGTCGCGGACGGCCACGACGTTGGCAACGTACTTGACGAGCCGCTGTGCGGCATGGTCGCGCTCGCGCCGCGCCGCGGCCTCCTTGAGCGCCTCCATGATGGCGAAGGTCACGTCCAGGCGGACCCGCGAGAGGGCTTCGTCGTCGAGAAAGCTCAGGAAGCGCACGACCTGGCTGTCCAGCTTGCCTGCTTCGCGCCGGACATTGGCGATGATGCCTTCGACTTCGTCCTCGTCCTCCAGACGCTTGCTCAAGCGGCGGCGTACAGGCACTTCGAAGCTCTCGAGCCAGTCGCGCGTCTCGACCTCTTCGACGGCAGCAACCAGGCGCGCGACATCTTCCTGGCGCGCATCGTGGGCGCGGTCCGGCTCGGCGAACTCGATGGGCACGACGTTGACCGAGCTGGGGGCGTCGGAGAACTTCGCACCCACACTGTGGGCCAATTCGGTCAGATGGTCAGCAGCCCGCACCAGCAAGGTGTTCGCGGCCAAGCCTGTCGCCTGGACCGTCCTGGCGAGTTCCTCGTCGATGGCATCGCGCAGCCTGAAGACGGCGTGCGCGAGGTCAGCCAGGCGTTCGTGGTGCACGGCGCCGCCCATCTTCGCGTCCATCCCGAAGCTGGGCGGCGTCATGTCCCTCAGGAACCCGTGGTTCTCCCCGGCAGCGAAGTCCTTCTTGAAGTCGTCGCTCGTGAACAGGCGCGTGAGCACGCCGCGCGTATTGATGCGCAGGCAGGGCGTGGCGGCATCGAACTGAAGCAGCGGCCAGGCTGCTGGTGTACCGGCGGCCGCCGCGTCGTGCTCGATGGCCTTGGCCAGGAGCTCAAGCAGGCGAACCAGGTCGACGGTGGGGGCGCGCTTCTGGGCATGCACGCGCGCCCCGCGGATGGCAGGGGTGTTCACGGTGGTCGCTCCTTTCGAACGGTTCCGCGAAGAACCTCTTCGCCTGGCTCGAAGGACCTGTTCGAGGAGGCGGGAAATCGCTATGAGTAACGACAGTCTAGTAACAGGCGCTGGCTGCGGTGGGGATTTTCTGTGGACAAGGCGGAATTGGTGCCATAGTTGGCCCTTCAATTGGGCCTATTCTGGCCCATCTGTGAAAAACTACCGCTCTATGAAGCCCACGTTCGAACAGTGCCTCGGGATGTCCAGCCCCGAACTATGCCGGCGCCTGGCTGAGCGGATACGCGCGGAACGGGTCGAGCGAGGGCTGTCGCAGAAGCGGTTCGCCGAGGCTTGCCGGATTCCGCTTCGAACTTACAAGCGCTTCGAACTCAACGGCAAGGCGAATCTGGATACCTTTGTTCGCGTGGTCCTTGCGTTCGAGCGCCCGGCTGGCTTCGAGAGTCTCTTCCCGCCCGCCGCACCGCGACTGGCGATGACTCGAATCGAGCAACGTCTCGAGGAGATACAGCGGCGAGCGGCGACGCAGGCGATGAGGGCGAGCGGTGCGGCCGGCGAATCGTCGCGCCCCTGATGGGTTGCGGTAGATGCAGCCCGAGGGAGTTCCCACGGTGACTCAGTCCGAACGGTTTCATCAAGGTGGCGGCCGATGCCGCGGTCCGACGTCGAACCGCGCGCGCATGTTCACCACAGCTTGGGAGGGGTCCAGCCCCAAATTTCCGGACTAGACCTCTCGGCGTACTTCGCCGGACCTTGCATCGGCTACTCACCGCGAATGGGCGCATTCAAGTGCGCTCGGTCAGCGGTAGCGCGCCGCGACCCACACATGATGCCTCACTCTCACGCGCCCTTCGGTTTGTCGAAAAAGGCGAGGACGCGCTAACAGGTACGACCACCAATTGCAGCCTCATAATTCACCACCCTTCGACATACGAAGCACCGCGTAAGCCGCATTGGCTCTTTTTGCGTCCGCCTGAACCTGGATGCGCCGTTCCGAGTTCAACGACGCAATCCGGCCCGGGTTGGCCTGCTCTACGAGTTGGCGTCTGGTCTGCTCGATGACCTCCCAAGGTGTACCAGGCGTCGCCTTGAGCACCTTGTAGGCCGCCTCCGCGCTCATTGCCGGTATCTCTCGTCCGGACTCCGGTCGTTGAGTCGGCGGCGTCGCGTCCGATAGCACGCGGCTAACCGACGGTTGCGTTGGCGGAACCGGCGGCGCAATCGAAGGAAAAAGCAGGTCGTCTCCACGCTCAGGCCACAGGTTCGTCTGGCCAGCGATTGCGGGTGCTGGTGTGAACTCTGGCACTGCTACGGACGATGCCGAGGTTGTGGTGATGGCAGGCGCGACTGGCGCATCCGGGTTCGCTCTCGTGCCACGAAGGGCCTTCTCAACCTGAGCACGAAGGGCGAGCGCCCGCGGGACATCGCGATGCTGGAGCTCGTCCGCCAGTTGCCTGAGCGCCGCCTCGTTGGTTCGCGAGGCAACGAACATCTTCTCCAATTGGTCAATCCTGTACTGCAATAGCGGTCGTGCCATGACTATGCAGCCTCGGGCACCTCGTCGACACCAAACGGGTCAACTTCTTTCGAATGCACCCAAACCGAGTTGTCGACCGCTTCGGCACCAAGTGGCTCGATGCCCAAGCCCCTCAGCGTTCGGAACAGGTCCTCGAGCACTTCCTCGCGTCGGCGCACGAAGCTGGAGGCAAAGCAGCGCCAGAACGTCCAACCGGCGCGCTCCAGCACGCGCTGGCGAGCCATGTCATCGGTCCACTGTCCCGGGCCGTGAAAACGGTCGCCATCGCACTCGATAGCCAATCGGCGCCCTTCGCTGCCCTCGACCACAAAGTCAATGCGAAAGCCTCCGCATGGCACTTGCGGCTCGACGCGATATCCGCGCTTGACGAGCTCATCGAACATTTCGAGCTCGAAGCCAGACTCGCAGCGCTCACGCAAGGACTGAACCTGGCGCAGGTCTTGACTGAACGGTTGCCGGAAGTGGCGGATGACCTTTCCGTTGAGCGTGTCCTCACGGAAATCGGTCTCCGAGACCGAGCGAAACAGATACATCCGGTCGCGCGCACGCGATAGCGCAACGTTGAAGCGCTGGAACATGTCGTTCTTGTTGGCGGCCGCCCGGTCGCCAGGCCCAAGCACCATGGACACAAGCATGATGTCACGTTCGCGCCCCTGAAAGACGGGTGGAGGGCCCACCGCAATCTTGCGATTGACAATATCCACCGCGGAGATGCGGCTGCTGACCAGTTCATGGATATGCGCGGCCTGCGCGGTGCCCAGAAGCGTGACCACTCCGATACTGCGACCCGTGAACTGCTCGTCCGCCAGGATGGCCTCGATTTCGTCCACAATGGCCTTGGCCTCGGCGGGGTTCACATCCCCGTTGCGCATGCCGCCCTTGACGTACACGTCTACCAGCGGCGGGTCGAGTCGTTCGTTCGCCTTCGGCACTCGAAGCGGCTTGATGTCCCCCAGGTAAAACTCGCGGTTGGAGAATTCGATGATGGCCGGTACGCAGCGGAAGTGCTCTCGGAGCATCACCGAGTTCCCGGCGAAAACGACTCTGGCCAGGTCATAGACGGACTTGTCCGGGGTCATCTCAGAGCCATGTGGCTGACTCTTGAGGAAGCGGTTGCTGAGTTCCTTGATTTTTTCTTCTGCCATGCCGACCGCCGATGGCGAGACCTGCTTGTGGTCTCCCACGACCAGAAGCTTCCTTCCGCGCAACAACGCAGGAAGCGCCCAGATGTCCGACTGGGACGCCTCGTCGATGATGACAAGGTCAAAGAGCCCCACCTCCGGCGGGATGGTCTCGGAAACCCGCCACTGCGGCAGTACCCAGCAGGGAACGGCTCGGTAGGCGCGAAGCATGGCTTCCCGAGCGGTCTTGCGATGCCGCACCGCGCGAACGCCTGTTCCTGCGCCCATGGCCTGGACCGCGTTCAGATATGCCTGCAATGCCTGACGGATGCTGTTGGGTGAATTATTGAAGACACCAAGCCACGTCTTCGCGGCCACTAGCTCCTGGTAAGTGCGCGCCAGTGCGGTCGTGAGTGTATTGCGCTCTTCGAAGAGCTCGCGCAGTCGGTGGTGCCCGTCGATGCGCTCGAGGAACATTGCGGCTTGGCGCCAGTTCCAGGCCTCCAGCCAAGTGACTGGTACCTGCGGGTCACCTTGCGTGGTGGCAGGCATCGTGCGCACACGTTGTGCCCACTTCGTGGCCCCTGCCGCCTCGAGGGCATTGCTGACCCTGACTACTTCTCTCAACGCTGGTTGCAGACCCGTGAGACGCGAGAGTTCCGCCTGTAGCGCCAACCATGTGGTCTGCAGGACCGATTCGTCGGCGGACGCCCGTCCCACGCTACTTCTCAGAAACTCGCCAAGCTCATCGACGATGCCACCGGAGCAGCCGTCCAACTTGGCGAGCAGCTCGGCCACGCGCTTCATGGCATAGGCCAAGCGACCCTTGTCCACGTGCGCCTGAAGACTTGTAAATGCTTTGACGATGAAATTCTCGCCATCGGCACGCAGCCCGTCGGCAATCGACCTTCCGAACACCTCTTCTAGCCGTCTACCAAGACGCGCGTCGAAATCGAAGACGAGGCGTCGGACACTCTCGACCTGCTCCTGCCATACCGCAATCTTCTTGAACGCCGCCTCGACTCCGGTGCCCGGGAGCTCTAGTCCGAACTCGCCGGAAAGCGAGGCCCATTGCGCCAGCACCTTGCGTGCGGCGATGCGCCACGCGAGCAGCCGCCGCACGAGTGCCCAGTCGTCCGTCGCACTCGGTGCTGCACCCAAGATGGAGATAGCTGCGACGAGTTTCCTAGCTTCACCCTTTCCGAACGGCAATGCGAAAGCACTCTTTCCTGTCACGAGCCTCTCGACGGCGTCGTGAACATCCTCGTTGGCCTCTGCGTCGTCCGGAGCCGTCACCGCTTTGGTCAGAAGTTCGCGTCGCTCGGTCTCGAGCGCCTGCACGTCCCGGCATACCTGCATAAGTCCGACGAGCAACGGTTCGTCGGGCTGCATGCCTGCAAGGCGTCGCCTTAGGCCCTCGAGCCACGGCTGGCGTAGCCCCGCCAAGGTTGCTGTTAGTGCGATGCGCTCCTCGAGGAATCTCAGGAGCGATTGCGCCTTCTGGAAGGTCTCGAGTTGCGAGTCAACGAGGGCAAGAATGGTTCCCCGCTGAACTTTGGCGTCGACGGCGCGGGCCTGGACGATATCCCGGTGCAGGCTCAGGAGGTCCGGCCAGCCCGGAAATGCGTCGGTGCGCGGCAACGCGCGCCCGAGATAGACAAGGTCTTCGCCAACCTCGCGTCGTGCCTTGCGCAGCGCATCGATGTCGCCGTCCGGGACTGGAAGCCCGCCGTCCTTGGATGCGGGCGGCTCGTCATCGAGCCATTCGTGTTCCTGCGCGTGTTCCACGACGGCTTTGGCCATCTCCTCGGGCGTGGACTCGCGCCCCTGGAAACTGTAGTGGCGCATGTGCTTGGCTGCAAAGTCGGCAACTGTGCGGTCGACGTGAGCAATCCTGGCGTGCAGCTGATTGAGCTTGTCCTCGGCGACCACAATGCCTGCTGCGGCGCTCGTCGGATTCATGGCCGCCACTCGGGAAGCAATCGTCTGAATCGAGTGCTCGAACTGCTTCATGCCATCGCGTTCGTTCGATAGCAGCGCTACGCTGAGCGGCCGGACATCCTCGGGGAGTTTCTCCTGCAAGACGGCGAGCGCGGATTCGCTCTTTGCCGTCACCAGCACCCGCTTCCCTTGGGCCAGGTAGTGGCAGATGACGTTGGCAATCGTGTGCGTCTTGCCAGTGCCAGGCGGACCCTGAACAACGACACCATCGTTGTTCTCAAGCTTTTGAACGATAGAAACCTGCTCGTCGTTGTACGGCATCGGAAAGAAGAGCTCCAGTGCGCCGCTTGGACTATCGCTCGATGAAAGGCCACGAAACGGTCGTTCCGGGCGCACGCGCACAATGTCGTCGCCCGGCTCGACCAGGCTTTGAACGACCTCGGGGAGGCTCGTGGCTGCCTCGACGCTCTTCTTGAGCCGACGCACGTCTTCAAGAAAGATGTCACCCGAGCGCTTGCGCCCGAAGAGCACCCACGTGCTCGTTATCCGGAGCGTGTCGCTGGGCACGGGCGGCGTTACATCGTCGATGCGGGCTTCGTAGGCGCCCGTCGGGTCGAGATGGCCCACAGCCGCCTTCAGTACGCCTTCGAAAGACGACGCCTCGAAGGGATTTAGCCGATGCGCGGCCGACTGCAAGGTGCTCTTCCAGAAGGCATCGAGTTGACCCACCCCGGTCAACCCCATCTCGGCATAGCAGTCTGCTTCGAGCCGCGGTTCGACATCACGGGGCCGGACGTCGAGGTCCAGGGTGCTTTCGTTGAGGGTGACCTCACACGACTGCACAAGCAATGGATGGCGGACAGCGGTGGCGAATCCGTCCTTTTTCCAGGCAGCCATTCCGATGCCCCAGACGAGTTCGAGCGGCGTCTCGGCACCCTCGGACGCGATAGCCTGTTGAAGTGCGAAGAGCTTGTTGTAGACGGCTATGGATTTGCGCCGGGGCCGCTCAGCGGCCGCCCACGGCTGCCATTGATTCTCGACATACCAGTCGAAGCGCTCCTTGACCTCGGGGTGGTCCACAAGGCGTTCGCGCGCGACTTCCCGACCACCTTCATAGGTGACAAACTCGGACTTCAATTCCGGAATCTTGTCGGGACTGCGAGGTAGCGAAACCCAGGTCTTGAGGGTGTCGTCAGGCTCTGGTGCGGAGATTTCCTTCAGGCGTGGCAGACGCAGCCAGACGTCGTCGCCTTCGGCCTGCAGATTGAACCGGACTTCCGGTAGTCCCTTGAGCTCGTGCTGGTAGGCGACGAAGTACTCGGTCGGGACAGTAAAGGCGGGCTTGGACTTGAGCTTTTCGACCTGTTCAATGTAGGTCAAGAGGTCCAGAACAAGGGGTGCCCCTTCGGCCATCTCTTCGTTCTCCTAGTCACCTCCAGCACCCGCTTGGCGGAAGGCAAATACAACCCCTGCCAAATGCATTCGTGCCGAAGCAGTATAGTCCGGATGCCTTATAAATTGGTGCACTTTGTCGCGGCAATCCACCCACGGTAAATGCCGGTATCGAGCGCCGTACGCATAGCTTCGGAAGGCCCGGGCTCGGCTGGTGAGCCCCGGGGTGTTCAGACTTCGACAGCGATGCTCGAACAACCAGAAGACCCAAGGAGAACCCCCTGCCTGAGCGATGGTGTCGCATGCTCGGTGGTTCGGACTGCGCTTTGACGACCATGGGCTCTGCGAGCGAGGGACCAGTGACACCGCAAACCGGCCACCTCTGGGTCGAGAATCCGGAGGTGGCCGAGGTGCTGGACCTGCAAACAGGCCAACACCAGCCGCACTCGGACGTTATCGGCACCGACTACGCGGCGGCGATTCGGCTGCGCTCCGACCTGCAGACAGGGATTCGTCGCGGGGCGCCGCGGCTCGCCTGCTCGATGTGCGGTGCCCCTGTGTATCTCGTGTCGCAAGCGGCAGAGCGCCGCTTCTTCTTCCGTCACACCCTGGAGGACGGGCGCTGCTCGGCCAAGACGCGTGGCGAACTGAGCCAGGATGAGATTGACGCGCGCAAGTACAACGGGGTGAAGGAGAGCGAACCGCACCGGCGAATGAAGGATTGGATAGCGCGCTGTCTGCAGGCGGATTCTCGCTTCTGGTCGTGTCCCACGGCGTGGTGTAGCTCTTCGATCTGATCGTTAGCTACTGGCCT
>OEIU01001603.1_pt1 | contig 14122 bp, 10 predicted proteins | sample 1539221 | NCBI WGS metagenome assembly OEIU01 (sample SAMN03792071, study PRJEB22550) | activated sludge metagenome | feature: wastewater treatment plant; material: activated sludge; isolation source: Wastewater treatment plant of a petroleum refinery complex | place: Argentina: Zarate | collected...
GTCGCGGGTACGGGCCTTTAGCTCAGCTGGTAGAGCGCCACGTTTACACCGTGGATGTCATCGGTTCGATCCCGGTAGGGCCCACCCAATAGTCGATGTTCAAACTTGCGACGTCCGCAGGTTTGACATCCTCTCCCGCGCGCAGCCTGGCTTCATAGGTCAGCGCTGCGGCGTGGAGCTTCGGGTCGAGCAGCCAGTCGAACGGTTCGCCGGGCTCTGCCTCCACCCGGTCGACGTTCTCGGTCTCGTAGACGTGGATGCGCTCGAAGAACGCTTGGTTGCAGATGCGTCGGAGTGAGTCGTCAATGCTCATGTAGATCGCGTGCATGTCACCGGCCAGGGCGAGGCAGTCTTCCAGGTGTGCCTTGGCCTGGTCGTACTCGATCTGGCCCGCGTCGATCTGCGCATCGAGGAACGCGAGACGGCGACCGATGCGGTCTTGTTCTTCTTTGAGGAGGTCCAGCGGGACGGCACCGGCGTGATGCGCGTGGAGCAGGCTGCGCCGCTCGTCCCGGAGCTGGTCACGCTCGACGGCGAGAGTGTGCCGTTCAGCCTTGTTCGCCGTGTGGAGGTCATCGAACTGGCGAACGAGCATCTGCCGCAGCGCGGTGACGATGTGCTCAGGAATCTGCACACGCCGGTAGTAGTCCTCCACCTGTCGTTCGATGTGCTCGATCGGCATCGCCTGACGGGTGCAGCTCGTGCGTTTGGAATGCCTGCCCGCGCAGATGAAGTACGGGTAGACGATGCCCTTGCCGTTCTTCGCGTGGGTGACCATCAGCCGGGAGCCGCAGTCACCGCAGTACACGGACCCTTTCAGATAGTGCTCATGGGTCTGGGTCTTCTCCCCGGATACCTGGTGCGCGGTGAGGACGTTCTGCACCCGGTACCAAAGTTCCGCGTTCACCAGCGGCTCGTGGAGTCCGTCGTAGCGGGCTCCACGGAAGATGACATCGCCTTTGTAGTACGGGTTCGAGAGCATCTGCTGGATCGTGGACAGCCCCGGTGCTTTCACGGGCCGTTTCGGAGTCGGCACGCTGGTGAGGCCGCGGTCGATCAGCTCGCTGTGCAGCATCGAGGTCGAGTAGTTCCCTGTGGCGTATGCCTCGAACGCCCACCGCACCAGCGCGGCACGGTCCGGGTCGGGGATCACGGTGGGAATGTCACGGCCGAGCTCGTCACGGGTGTGGACGTTGAGGTAGCCGATGGGCGCCCGCCCGACGGTGCCGCCGGTTGCCGCTTTCTGGGTCATGCCCTTGGCGACCTCGTTGGCGAGGTTGCGGGAGTAGAACTCTGCGATCGTGGACATGATACCGTGCAGCAGCATTCCCGATGGGGTCTCGTCAATGTTCTCGGTCGCGGACACGAGCATCACGCCGGCGTCTTTGAGCGCGAGGTGGATCGCCACGTCGTCGGCACGGTTGCGGGCGAGCCGGTCAACTTTATGGACGATGCAGTACGCGACCTGGTGGGTCTTGACGTACTCGATCATCCGCATCAGCTCAGGCCGGTCGGCCTTCCGCGCGGACTCGCCCGCGTCGATGAACTCCTCCACGACGATCGCGTTCAAGTCGCGGGCTTTGCGGAGGTTCGCGTCGCGTTGCGCGGGGATGGAGAAGCCCTCGTCGCGGCCGCCGCGCTCTGCCTGCTCCTTCGTGGACACACGCAGGTAGGAGACGGCGAGGGTCGTGGTCTCGCCGAGACGGTCGAGACTGGTGGGTGGCGCTGGGGGTGCCAGAGTCATGAGTCGTGTCTCCTCTCACCGATGGGTGGGAGCCAACGCGACGACGAAGCGTCACGCGGTGCGACTCGTAAACGGGAAACACGTCCGCCGGAAGAACCGGGGTAAGCCACAAGGGCAAAGAGACTGCGCACCCAGCCTGAGTGGCTGTGGCGTCGGGTTCTATTCTACGTTGCCAGGCTCAGAACGCCCAGGATCATCAGCATCCGGCGCGGATGACTCCTCGGCCTTCGCCCTGCCGACTGCCATGCCGAGGAACACTTGCGCGAGCTTGTGCAGATCAGGTTGGCTGCGCGGCACCGCTTCTACCGTGAAGCGCCGGTCCCTGCCGCGCCTTCGCCGCTCACGCCGGTTCACGGCACTTCTCCTGTGCTCAGAACAAGCCCAGCGATGAACTGATCCTCAGCTCGCCGTCGCGCTTCCACGTCGGCGTGCATGTATTCCACGAAGTCTTCCTCGCGGTTCGGGATCACCGCGTCTTCGACCGGCTCGACGGGTTTCTCTCCTGGCCAGACGATCTGGCGGGTGGCCCGGTCGGTGTTCAGGCGTGTGCCGCAGGCTGAGGTCCAGTCGCGGAGGCGTTCGCGGGCTTCGGCGAAGTCGCGGTGCCAGACGAGCATCGCGGAGCCTTTGGCTTCGGGGTGGATCGCGCAGAGCCAGTGGATGTGCAGCGCGGAGAGCTCCCACACGTGTTCGGGGTGGCGGTGCCAGAACGGCGGGATGACGGCGACGGGGAGGCCGTAGGTGTGGCGGAGCCAGTGCACCCATTCGTTGAGCGCGAGCCATTCCTCTTCCGCAGCATCGGCGGTGAGGAGGTTCCAGTTCACCGGGCCCGGAGGCCCCGCTGACTCCTCGTTCTCGGTGCCGGGGGTTTCGGTGTCGGGGTCGTAGCTCTCATCGAACTCGTCCTCCGCCATCTCGTCGGGATCAGCAGTGCTCTGCTGGGGCAGTTCATCGGTCATGATGTGCGTTCACCTCCCGACTACAGCAGTGCCGGCGGATGTGCGGCGTTCTGTGTCGGGTGAGAGTGCGGCGTCCTCGAGTCCCGCATCCAGGGAATCGGCTGCTGGGGTGCGGCGGGGCCGGTCGACGGTGTAGCGGGTGCGTGCGAGGTCGTGGCCGATCTTCTTCGCAACGAACTCTTCCGCCTTGACCGGCTGCCCGTTGTCGTCGGTGCGGTCGTACTGGTGCACGTACCCTTCGGCGATGAACTTGTCGCCCTTCGCGAACCGCTGGTGCGCGCGTTCGGCGGTCTTCCGGAACGCGACGAGGTCATGGAAGGTGGTCTCGGTCTGTGTGAACGAGCCATCGTCTTCCCGGCGGTAGTGTTCCTGTCCGATCTTTACGAACAGGCGCGCGTCGCCTTTCTCGGTGAACGACAGGTGGGGTTCGGAGGCGATGAACCCGGACAGGGACGATTGCGTGTGGATGGCCATGGGACACTCCTGGTCGGTGACGGCATCCCCGGTCGGGGTGCTCTGTCACTCAGGTGCGCCCGCCACCCCCTGTGCGCCCGTCGACGCCGGTGTGCCGGCTTGCAGCAGCTTCTCGACACGGCGGCGCTGCGACTGCAGCTCGCTGGCGTCTTTGCGGCGGGTCCACGCGCGCAGGCGCGCGACGATCGGTGGTGCGGCGCGGAGGAGGATGAGGCCGGTGCCGAATGGGAGGGTGCGGATCACGTCGGGTGGCATGATCGGCACCCTTCGGATGGAGCGCTGCGCGGTGCGGGACCCGTGGTCACTGATGGTGGTGGAGTCGGTGATCTCGTCACGCTCCCCGATGAGGGTGGTGAGGTCTTGAAGGTCGCGGGAGTTGGAGGCTCCGCCGAGGATGATTTTCACAATGCTGGCGTCCCAGATCGCGCCGGCCGCGTTGTCCGACCACTTCTCCCGTGCCTGGGCGAGGGACTGCAGCACTGGCATCGTTGTGATTCCCGTGCCGCCGCCTTCCGCCATCAACGTCGGCAAGGACGGGAGTGGTGCGAGGTTCCCGATCTCATCGAGCGCGAGCAGCAGAGGTGGGTCGAGGCGGGCGGCGGGTGATCTGGCGGCGAGGCGGCGGGCGGCTTCGACGAGGTCTTCAACGAATGCCGATACCAGTGCGGCACTGTTGTTCGCTCCCGCACCCGTCGCGAGAAGGTACACGGTGCCGCGCTTGCGGAGGAACTCTTCGGGATCGAACCGCTCATCCGGGCCGGGACTGACAGAGTCGAGAACTCTCGGGTCAGCGAGTGCCGCCAATGACAACGAGACGCCTTGCCAGATGGAATCGCGAGTTCTCGGGTCCGCGTCGATCATCGCCTGTAACGAGTCCGCCCATCCCGTCGCAGCGTTCGGGTTCGCGGTGAGGATCGCGACCGCATCCGATGCCGCTGCTGGGTCGAGTGTCCACCGAAACAACTCCGCAGGAGAACGATGATCCAACGCGGCGGCGTGAAGCAGGGCTTGGAGTGCGGTGCGGGTTTTCCCTTCCCAGAAATCCCCGCCTTCGACGCCACCGGCGGAGAGGCCGGTGCCGGCGGCGAGGCCGGTGGCGCGGATCATCGCGGTCAACGGGTCCTCGCATCCCCGGATCGGCGACCACCTGAGTCCTGCGGGGACGCCTTCTGCGAGGTGCTGCGGGTCGAACACCGCGACAGGGCGTCCGTCGGTGCTGCGGGCGGTGAGGGTGGCGGTGAGGTTATCGGGGCGGGTGGAGGTGGTGACGACCGCGCCCGGGGCATCAAGGATCGCGTTGATCACCACATGCAGGCCCTTCCCCGAGCGGGGCGGCCCGATCAGCAGGATCGAGTCCTCCACACTCGCCCACGCATTCACACCCCGCGAAGCGCCGAGGAGGTAGCCGATGTCCGACGCGGTCGGGTTCTGCATGGAGGGGCGAAGCTGCCGGCCTCGTCGCAGCAGCGCCTTCTCAGATGCGGCCGTGGTCACGTCGGTGCGGGTAGCGATCCCCACGATCCGATACGGATCGACCTTTGTGCGTCGTGAGTGCTCCCGGAACGTCCGCCACGCCCACCACCCTGCCGCCCCGACGGCGAGGATCAGGACGCCCGTGACGATCCAGTAGATGACGGGATTGAGCCTGTCGGCACCAAGCGCGGAGCCCGGATCACTCGGATGCAGGAGCACTCTAAGACCGGCCTCGATCCCACCCGACGGCTGTGCAATCCCGGTGACCCAGGCGGCGATGCTGCCGGCGATACGGAGGATGACTGCGAGGCAGGCGGCGGCGATGAGGGTGATGATGCCGAGGTTCGCCAGCTCATCGCCGAGCGCCCCACCCTGCCTGGGGGTGTTCATTGGATTCTGCCGATGGTGAGGGTGCCGGAGACGCGGCCGAGGAGGATCACTTCACCCGTCACCGCGGCTGCGGCCTGTTCGGTGGTGAGGAGGGCGCGGGCGGTGCCATCGCCGCTGGCGTCGCTGTGGGCGTGGATGATCGCGACCGCGACATCCTCACCCGGCACGAAGCCCAATCCCGCCACCTGGTGCAGCACCGGCGGGGCCGCACTGCGAGGTGGCGGAGTGACGGTCACCGTGGTTGGTGCTTCCCACGGTGTTGGTGCGAGTCGTTCGCGTGGTGGGGTGATGATGTCGGTGAACGTCGACCCGTCCGCCTCCCGTACCTGCACCCGAAGCGGCGTCCGGTAACGGGCGGTGAGCGTGTCGAGGATCATCGGGAACGACTCGCGCCGCCACGTGGGTGCGAACGGCTCCGGCAGATACGGAACACCATCCACAGCGACCGTCATCGACCCGTCGCCGTCGATCGTGAACTCCACCACCGGCACGACCACCGGCCCGCCCGGTTCAGACTTCGGCGTGTTCTGCGCGTTCGGGGGCTGGTGGTCGGGGTGAGTGCGGCGGTAGCGCGGTTTCGGCGTCACAGAGGGTCCTTCCAAAGTGGTGCAGTGGTGTCGCCATGCAGGTGCGCACGAGGAGCCCCGGACGTGGAAAGGTGGGAGGGCACGAACCTGGGGGTGGTTCGTGCCCTCCCGTGCTGACCCACCGTGTTGGGGGTGCCAGCAGATCAGCCGTTCATCTGTGGGCTATTCCTCCTTTGCTCCCTCGAACTGGGCCTTGAACTCCTCGAACCCCTGGTCCTCCTCGCGGACATGGCCGTTGCGTTCGCGGGCGATCGCGAGGCGACGCCCGAACAGCAGCACCCCACCAGTGGCGGCGGCGATCAGGCCACCGGCAAGACCCAGCGGCCACCAGTCACCGCCGCCGGTCTGCGCGAGCTCGCCCGGCGTACCCGGCTTGCCGGGCTCCTCCGGTGATTCGGTGACGGTGGTGGTCTCGTCCGGTGCGCCGCAGACGCCACGGTGGAGGATCGTGCCTTCTGCGTCGGTGACGGTCTCCACCCAGTAGTAGGTGCCCACCTGGTCGAAGATCACTTCGTCGGAGCGATACTCTCCCGGCCCGTCCAACTCGATCACCGTCGAGGTGAACACAAGTTCCTCCGCGTTGCAGGCGGCGGCATCGCCATCCTGCCGGTATGCCTCGAACACGAGACGTGCGCCGTCGGGGACGGCGCCGGTGACGGTCGCGACATCATGCGCGGGATCACCGAGCTCCACAGCGGGGACGGCGTTTGTCTTCACGGTCAGCTCTTCTGGCTGCTCCTTGACGACCGTCGTCTCGCCCGGTGCCCCGCAGTCGCCCTCAGCGATGATCCCGCCATCGCTGTCGTAGAGCGTTTCGATCCAGTACACGTTCCCCGCCGTATCGACGCTGGTGGTGCCGGAGCGGTAGACACCTGCCTGGGTGACGGGTATCTCCTTGCTCTCGTAGAATGGCACCTCGCACACCGGGGCGGTATCTGCCGGGTGCGGCCCGTACGCGCGGAACACCAAGTACGCGCCGTCGGGAATCTTCGTGCCCTGCACGAGCGCCGTATCCTCGAAGGGTTCACCGACGAACGCTTCCGGGGTTGCCTGCGTGATCACCGACACCGGGATGTCGCTGCCGGTGGGTGGGACGTAGAAGCGTTCCAGCACATCCGCCGGTGACGACTCGTACGGCTGCACCCGATCATCACCCGCGAACGTCGTCACGAGGACGTAGAAGCCGGGCTCGGTCGGCACGATCTGATCCTCATCCGTGTACCCGAGCTTGTAGACCCCATTCCGCGCCGGCGTCGTCAGCTCCACCAGCACCGGTGCCGCGGTGAGGTCGAGATCATCGGTGAGTTCCGTGTCGGTGGTGAAGGGGCCGTAGACGGTGTGGCGGAGCTCATCGACATCCGCATCCCAGTACCCGTCACCGGTGAAATCACCATGGTTCGCCGGGAACCCCGACACCGTCACGACATCGAACGCGCGCCCGCCGGGGTGCACGTTGTACTCCCGCATCAGCGACGTGACGGTGATCGGCCACCGGACCGAGGTCGTCTCCACGTTGATGCCGTAGTCGTCCTGCCAGTCGTTTGCGAGGTAGTCGCGTACCCACTCCGGCTGCGACGACTTCCGCATCTCCCACACCCAGGTCACGAACCCACCCGAAGGCGCGACCACCGACGGCGACGTGTACACGCCAGGGCCGTCAGCGGTCACGGTGACTGTGCCGAGCGGCACCGCCGCCGCCTCAATCACCGCATCCTGCGCGGGAGGGAGGGTGCCGGGGACTTGGTAGGCGGTGCCCTCGAAGATCACCGGGATGAACGCGCCGTCCTTCTTGAGCCAGGCACCGTTCGCGCTAGACACTGTGATCGTGTCCGTGAGCGCGTCGCCGGGGACGGCGAGACGCTGATCCGCTTCCGAGACAGCGATCGGCTGGAACGGCACCACACTGGTTTCCGTGACTTGCCCGTAGTGGTCGGTGAAGGAGTCGGTGAGGTACTTCGCGTGATCTCCGTGCGCGTCCTTATCGATCGCCCACACCCAGGTGTAGAACCCCGACTCCGGCGCAATGATCGTGCCAGGCGACGTGTACGAGCCCGCGCCCGTGAGCGTCACGGTCTCCGTGCCCGCGACGGGTGCGTCGGCGGGTGGGGTGTCGGCTTCTGTGGGCTGCTCATCGAACGGCCCGTACAGGGTGCCGGTCGCGGTCACCTCGATAGGTGCACCATCCAAGTTGATCCAGGTGCCCTTCGACACCGACACCGTGAGCCCGTCCACGAACGCAGCACCCTCAGCGACGAAACGGGAGGCGATCTGGGTGGTGATCTCCGGCTGGAAATCCAGCTCGATAACCGGAGACTCCGCCCGCGCCGACAGACCTGTCGAGGAACCTGCGACCGCGGCGATCAGACGCTGCGCACCCGGCGTCACATACAAGTCCAGCGCGGCACCGTACCCAGCGGCAGCGATACTCATCGACGCGCCGATCCGGTACGACGGCACCCCGTCCGCTGGGGTGCCCGTGATCGGATGCGCACCCGGACCGACCGTCCGAGACGACGACCCATCCGCGAACACCGCGTCCGACAGTGTCGCCGTGCCTGTGAGGCCTGCGGGGTGGGTGGCGACGGTGAGCGTGCCGGCGTACTGGTCCGACATCGCCAGACTCAACGACAGTGACGGGTCGGTCACTGCGTAGATGGCGGCTTCCTGCCGCATCGTGGCGAGGTTCGCGAGGATCGTGCCCCGCTCCGACGCAGGCGCGCGCGCAACGTAGTAGTCGTCACCGGACATGCCGTGTGAGTTGTAGGTGCCGGCGCTGGTGACCGACCAGACGTGCAGGGCGACGGCGGCGGTGATGTTCGGATCACCCGACTGCCCCCACCTGTCCAGGACGTAGTTCAGTTCCGCGAGCTGCTGCCGGGACAGCGAATCCAGCGACGTGATCGTTTCGGGACCGTAGGTCTGTGAGAACGGAGAGTTCGCATCCAGGTCAGCGCAGTACGCCTGCCGGCCGTCGACATCGGTGTTGTAGGCCCCGAGGAACCCCATCCCGATGTCGTAGCCGACACCGAGACTTCCCGCGTGAGCCGCCGGGGTGTTCAGCGCGAACGACCCGGCGAGCAGGAACAGCGCCAGCAGGACGGACAACCATCGACGCACCCCCGTTCGTGGCGGAGCAGCCGGTGGCTGCGAGATATGGGCGAGTGATCCTGACACGAGATGCCTCCTGACGCTGATGAACAGCGACCCGAAACCTGGTCGCCTTCACAGCAGGTGCACCACCACCCTCACAACCCCGGACCCCGCGGAACCTGCCGCGCACCTGGCGGGTCGGTGTCGAGGGAATCATTCTCGAGCCCGGCTCGCTGACGCACCTGACCGTGTGCCCCGTCACGAACCGTGTGCAGAAGCTCGCGCACGTCGTCGTACCCGGTGACCACCGTGGCGAGTCCATCGCGCATGAGACGGTGACACCCCGCCGACGCGGCCGACGTAACAGGTCCGGGTATCGCGCCGACGGGGCGACCGAGTTCGACGGCGCGGGCGGCGGTGTGGAGACTGCCCGACCGATACCCGGCCTCGGCGATGAGCACGGTGCCGGAGAGGGCGGCGAGGAGGCGGCCGCGTTGCAGGAACCGCCACTTCGTCGGCGCCGCCCCCGGCGGCACCTCCGACAACAAGAGCCCTTCCTTACCGACACGGGTGAGCAGATCGGTATGCCCCGCCGGGTAGAGCCGGTCAAGCCCGCCAGCCAACACCGCGACCGTCGGCCCGCCCGAGGCAAGCGCGGCACGGTGCGCGGTACCATCGATCCCGTAGGCACCACCTGAGAGCACCTGCCGGGAATCCTCGACCGCAGACCGTGTGAGCTCGGACGTGACGTGCTCCCCATACCCAGTGGAAGCCCGCGCACCCGTGACCGTGATCCGATCCCAAACCGGCGCGGTCAGGAGCGCGGTGTCACCTTTGGCCCAGAGCGCGACCGGCGCACGATCTCCGAGCGCGTCGATCCCGGCCGGCCAGTCAGGATCGCCGGGGATCAGCACCTGCATTCCATGACGCTCACCGTCCGCGATCACCCGCTCGGTCTGTGTGGCGTCGATGCGGGGTGCGAGCCGCCGCTGCCACGTGTCACCGTCCGGCCCCACCGGAACCTCTGCCGCCACCGCGCGGGCGACGGTCTCGGACGCTCCAACGGTGCGGATCATCCGACCCGTGACGGTGTCTCCTGGCTCGGAGGCGATGGCGAGGATGATCCTCGCGGTGCGCTCATCCGCTGCCAGCTCGTTGATCGTGTCCATTGGTTCTGCTCCCTCGGTCGTGACGAATCAGTCGAGGGATAGGTGCGCTCTCGGCACGCCGGATCCGTGACCGCCGGTCAGCCGAAAGCGCGGGAACTTGCACCCTCACAGCACCCCGTCAACCGGCCAGGAACGGCGGAAACACGCCGAATGAAGCGTCAGAAATCCCGAACCTGAGTGTTTAGCCCATCATTCGGGCCGTGGTATCGAATGCCGCCAGCTCTGCCGGGTGGAGCTGATGCTGAACGACGAAGGAGCGTTCCTTGATGCGCCACAGCCCTTGCCCGGTGCCGAGCCCTGGAAGGAGTTTCTGTTCCGTGCCGGTGAGGCCAAGGGCAGCGGCGGTGGCTCCGAGCTGGTCGGGTTCTTGCCGGTAGATGATCCGCGTCTCCGCATTCGCCAGCAGACTGTTCGCGAGGGCGCGCATCGCGGACCCTCGGTCGCCGACGTTGTCGAGGTCGGTGAGCTTGTGGAAGATCAGCATGTTCGCGATCCCGTAATGCCTCGCCAGCCGCCACTGCGCATCCATCCGACGCAACAGGGCCGGGTAGGCCATGAGTCGCCAGGCTTCGTCGTAGATCACCCACCGGTGCCCACCGTTCGGGTCCATCAGCGCCGACTCCATCCACGCCGACGAGCAAGTCATCAGCACCGAGATCAACGTCGAGTTCTCCGCGACACGGGACAGATCGAGACTGACCATCGGCAGTGACGGGTCGAACCGCACCGTCGACGGCCCATCAAACAACCCCGCAAGGTCACCCGCGACCAGGCGTCGGAGAGCGTGCCCAACGAGCCTGCCATCTTCCGCGAGCCGCCCATCGGTATCGGTCGCAGGCTCAGGGCCCAGGATGCGGTCAACCACCATCGGCAGGATCGGCACCTCCGACGAGCGAACGGTGTCTCGGAGTGCGAGGTCGATCGCGGTGTGCTCCAACGGCGACAGCACCCGATCCAGCACCGTCTCCGCCAACGCTCCGATGAGTTCACGACGGCGAGAGGCGACCTGTGCCGTCCATTCCGCGTCGCTGGTCCCGGAGGGGCGGTGGCCTTCATCGAGCGGGTTGAGACGGTTACGCAGCCCGTGCCCGAGCACGATTGCCCGCCCGCCGACGGCTTCGGCGACGGCGGTGTGTTCGCCCTTGGGGTCGCCGGGGACGTAGACGCGGCGTCCGAACGGGATCGACCGCGTGTAGAGGGACTTGGCGAGGGAGGATTTGCCGGAGCCGACGATGCCGGCGAGGACGATGTTTGGGGCGGTGATGATGCCGCGGGCGTAAAGGGTCCAGGGGTCGTAGACGAACGAGCCGCCGGAGTAGAGGTCTTGCCCGATGAATACTCCGTCGGCGCCGAGGCCACCTTCGGCGAGGAACGGGTATGCACCCGCGAGCGTTGCAGACGTGTCCTGATGCCGAGGAAGGCGAAAGTGGCCCGGCGTCCTGAGCGCCGCAGCTCCGGGCTCGCCGGCGGCGGGCAGGTAGGTGGTGTTGCGGCGCTCGGCACGCTCTGCCGCGACCCGTGCTCGTTCGTGCGCTTGGTCGGTCTTGCGGGCGGCCGCTTCGATGTTCGCGGCGGCGTGCTTGCGTGCCTTTCGGTGCTTGCGGCGTTCCCCGGCCGGTTCGACCAGAGCAGCCGTATGGAGCTTCTGCCGGTCACTCACAGCGCTCGCCCCCGAGACGGTAACGATGCCTGCGAGGGGGCGAAGTAGTCTTCCTCTTCGGCGGAGGGCACGGTACGGCGAACTCTCGACCGCGACGCTGTCCTCGTTGCCGCCGGCGGTGTTCCGAGGTCCAGCGTTGCGGGGGGTGTGCGCAGCAGTGAGACGTGACCGTGGTCGTGGTTGTACGTCAGCGTGTACTCGCCGCGGGTCGCCGTCCGGTCGAGGGGTCCGGTTGGAGGTTCGTCGTAGATGTAGCCGTTGGCGAGCGCCGCTTGCGTGGTCTCCTCGCCCATGTCGAACCCGGCCAGGTGCTCGATCGCGGCGTCCGTGCCGTTTCGGTCGATGATCGCCAGGACCTCGTCGGCGTCCTGACCTTGCCGGAACACGATTCCGACCCACCGGGCAGGGGCGGGTTCTGAGGGTGCGGGTCGCCACGCGATGCGGCCAGAGACACCCATGGCCGCATCCAGCTGGTCATGCACCCCATCGAGCAACACCGCTGCCTGCCGCAGATCGGCCGCGGCGGCGAGAGCGTGACTTGCGCCGGCACCCTGGTTCCCGGCGTCGTCGTATGCACGCACCTGGTTCGAGACATGCACGGTGGCGAGCTGGTCGAGTACCTGCCGGAGGGACCTGACTCCGGCGAGGAGGTCACCGAGCACCGCGTAGGTGTCGGCGGGGTCGTCGAACACGCGGGTGGCGTGCGCGAGGCCGCGGAGCGCTTCGGAGGCTTCCGCAGCGTCGGCGGTGAGGTCCTGGAAGGTCGGCATCACTCACTCCTGTCAGACGGTGCGGCACAGCGGCAACGCTGCGACGGTGAAGGCTTGCGCTTGCTGCCCGACAAGGCGGCGGGTTTCGCAGGACGCTTGGATGGCGGCCTGCTCGATCGCGGCCACCGCGGTGTCGAGCTCGTCCGGGGTCGGGGCAGAAATCGAGATGAAGCCGGTGTAGCGGAGGACGCCGTGGCCGGCGGTGAGGTCGGCTTCTTGTTGCAGCACGTCACCGTATTCGGCGGTCTGGGAGGCGTCTTCGATCTGCCCCATCTTCTGCCGCTGCGCCGCATCCGAGATCAGCCCGGTCTTCTTCTTCCGAATATCCCGCGCCGCCTGATCCGACCGGATCGGCGTACACACCAGCGAGAACGCCCGCTGAATCCCAGAGGACAGCAGCACCGGGGCGAGGAACCCCGGATACACCTGCGACCTCGGCCACTCCGACACCCACAACACCGCATGAAACGCGGAGTCCGACCGCAGCCGATCCCACGACTCCGTCACCGCGACCGGGCCCGCGGTGGCAAGCGTGCGGCCGATGTCGGTGTGACGTTCGAGGATTGCAGCGGTTGCGGGGTCGTAGGCAGAGCGAAGGATCACCGCGACCTGGGCTGGGGTAAGCCACCCGGTGACCGTGAGCTCCGCCGCCTGCAGCGCGGTCACGAGGGTGGTCATCTCTTGGCGGAGGACGGCGGCGGCGCCTTTGATGCCGCCACCGTTGGTGCGAACTTGTCGGGCTGCGGCTTTGAGGTCGAGGGCGAGGCTGATGGTAGTGGCGTGGCGTTCCCCGGCGGGACCGGCACGATCGATGAGCTCCCGGTACACGGTCGACGTCCACGACCCGTCGACGCGGCCGTGGCGCTGCCACCACTCCACGAGGCCGGAGCCGCCGTCGGGGAGGGTGCGTTCGCAGACTTGGAGGCGCGCGATCCGCCCGGACCGGCAGGTGGTGGCGAGCACGCGTCCCCAGGTGGCGACGCGGCGTTCCTGCTCGCCCGGGTCGAGGAGCACGAATGCGGGGTGTGAGACGCCGACGATCGCGGTGAGGGTCTGCTGGTGGGGGTCGTGGATCATCGCCGCCCCCGTCTCCGGGTCCTCCCACTCCCGAAGCGCTGCCGCATCACCCGGCAACGCGAGTGTCCCGGCGGGGCGAGGCTTGACCACGCGACGGCGGAACACGGTCTGGTGCTTCTGGGTGCGGGCGACCCAGCGGAAGGTGACGGGCACCCACTCGATCAGTTTCCGGCCGCCGACTGGCGTCCAGGCGAGGGCTGCGCACAGCAGCCAGACGGGCGCGGTCCAGGCCAGGAGGATGCCGCCTCCGGCGTAGAGGGCGCCGACGATGGAGAGGACTCCGGTGGCGAGGACGATCAGTTGCGGGAGGGAGAGGCCGAGGAGGATGCCGCGGCGGGTGAGGCGGGAGAACTGCACCGCCCGCAACCCAAACTCCACGCCTCTTGTGGACTGTTGAGACGACATCGGTCACTCCTTCCCACCGGATGGTTTCGGAGACGGCGGCGGCGGTGACTGTCGTGCCGGCGGCGCGGGCACCGAGGGTGACGGGTTCGGAGCCGGTGGCGGTGCAGGCTGCACGGTCTCACAGGCACCCGCCGCGTGACCTTCCGCAGCACCTCCGACCGCGCCTCCGAGTTTCGGCCCGGCGGTGGCTGCGGCCCCGACGACTTGCGCACCGATCACCGCGGCCGCGGCTGGAACCGCCGCGGCCGCCCCCGCGCCCGCCGCACCCGCGCCCGCCCCCGCCCCGCCCCCGGGGGCCCCGCCCGTACCGGCCCCCCCCCCCAC
>OEIU01001605.1_pt1 | contig 14117 bp, 19 predicted proteins | sample 1539221 | NCBI WGS metagenome assembly OEIU01 (sample SAMN03792071, study PRJEB22550) | activated sludge metagenome | feature: wastewater treatment plant; material: activated sludge; isolation source: Wastewater treatment plant of a petroleum refinery complex | place: Argentina: Zarate | collected...
GCCCGCGTGCACGCCCGACTCCGCCTCGCGCCGCGCCAGGCGCTGGGCATAGTCCAGGCGCGGCGCCTTGCGCACGCCGCGCGCGATGCGCCAGTCGTTCTCGAACAGCGCCTGCGCCTGCGCCGCCAGCGGGCCACAGGCGACGAAGCTCAGGTCCAGCCAGGCCGGCTCGCCCACGCGGCCGATGAAGTATTCGTTGGCGATGTTGCGCCCGCCGCCCCACAGGCGCGCGCCGTCGGCCACCACCAGCTTGCGGTGGTTGCGCAGGTTGGCGCGCCCGCGCCCCGGAATGCCCAGCGCGGGCACGAACATGCGCGTGTGCACGCCGGCCGCCTTCAGCAGCGCGTCGTGGCTGTGCGCGCTCTTCAGGCTGCCGATGCTGTCCAGCAGCAGGCGCACGCGCACGCCGGCGCGCGCGCGCTCGGCCAGGTCGGCGGCCACGGTGGCGCCCACCTCGTCGTCGCCCAGCACGTAGGTGCATACGTCCAGCGTGTGGCGGCTGCCGGCGATCAGCGCGCGCAGCCGCTCCAGCGCGGCGGCCCCGTCGGCGTCGAAGCGCACGCTGGCCTGCGGCTGGGCCGCGGCCACGCCCACCGCGGCCAGCAGGCGGCGCGTCCACAGCGGCACGGCGTGCGCCCAGGGGCCGGTGGGGGCTGGCTGGCGGCGCGTGGCGGGGCGGATCAGCTTGCGCGTGCCGAAGATCAGGAACAGCGGCAGGCCCAGATAGGGAAAGGCCGCGATGCCCAGCACCCAGGCCATGGCGGCATAGGGGTGGCGGCGCTGGCGGCGCACGCGCGTGACCACGATGTAGGTCAGCAGGCCGGCCGCGACGAAGGCGCTGTGCTCCAGGGGCGAGATGTGGGGCAGGTGCAGCATGGCGGGCAGTGGGGTGGGCCGATCATGCCTGAGTGTTGATGACGGGCCGGCGTCGATAATCGCCCGATGTCTGCCCCCAAAGTCCTGTTCGGTTTTCATGCCGTGGGCGTGCGCCTGAAGACCGCGCCCGCCTCCATCGTCGAGGTCTACGTCGACCCCACGCGGCGCGACGCGCGCATGAAGCAGTTTCTGAGCCGCGCAGCCGAGGCCGGCGTGCGCGTGATCGAGGCCGATGCGGCGCGCCTGGCGCGGCTGGCCGGCGGGGTGGGGCACCAGGGCGTGGTGGCGCGCGTGCAGGCGCTGGAGGGCGGGCGCACGCTGGACGAACTGCTGGACGACCTGACGGAGCCCGCGCTGCTGCTGGTGCTGGACGGCGTGACCGACCCGCACAACCTGGGCGCCTGCCTGCGCGTGGCCGACGGCGCGGGTGCGCACGCCGTGATCGCGCCCAAGGACCACGCGGCGGGCATCAACGCCACCGTGGCCAAGGTGGCCAGCGGCGCGGCCGAGACCATGCCGTATTTCATGGTCACCAACCTGGCGCGCACGCTGAACGAGCTGAAGGAGCGCGGCATCTGGGTCATCGGCACCGCCGGCGAGGCCGAGCAAAGCCTGTATGCGGCCGACCTGAAGGTGCCCACCGCCCTGGTGCTGGGCGCCGAGGGGCCGGGCCTGCGCCAGCTCACGCGCAAGACCTGCGACACGCTGGTGCGCATCCCCATGCAGGGCGCGGTGGAAAGCCTGAACGTGTCGGTGGCCAGCGGCGTGTGCCTGTACGAGGCGCGGCGCCAGCGGGGGGGCTGATCGCTGGCCGCGCCTGGCACGTGCCCGCATCGCGCGGTATGCTGCGGCCATCCCCGTCCGCCTGGGGCCGCCATGCGCCGACTGCCTGCCTTCACTCTTTTGCTCGCGCTGATGTCGGGCGCCGCTGTGCTGGCGCCGGCCGCCCTGGCGGCCGAGGGCTCCATCACCATCGACTCGCCCAAGGACGGCGCCAAGCTGGACGCGATGAACCAGAACAAGCTGGTGTACGCCGTGGTGCCCGGCCCGGGCGGCGACCACGTACACGTCTACGTGGACGGCAAGGAAACGGGCATCCTGCGCCAGCTCAAGGGCAGCTACACGCTGGAGACGCTGGCCGCCGGCACGCACGAGATCTGCATCAAGGTCGCCAACAAGGCGCATGTGCCCATCGGGCTGCAGCGCTGCGTGACCGTCAGCGTCGAGTAGCCGGTTTGGACGGACAAAACCTCGCCTACGCGCTGACCCAGGTCGGCCACAACTTCGGTGCCGTGATCGTGGTTGCCACGCCGCTGTACGCGCTGGCCACCGCGCGGCCGGCGGGCGCGCACGGTGTGCTGTGGCTGACGCTCGCAGGCTGGGCGCTGCAGCTGGCCAGCGGTGGCCTGTTCGGCCTGGTCAGCTACCACTTCTATGGCCAGTTGCCGGACATCCACGGCATCGCCATCGGCGCGCTGGTGCTCAAGCTGCTGTGCGCGCTGGTGGCGGTGGTCTTGATCGCGCTGTCGCTGCGACGCCCGCACGGCGCACCGGCGTGGCGCGCCCTGGCCGCACTGGGCGCCACGGCGCTGACCGCCGCCGCTTTCCTGCGCTGGTTCTCGTAGGGCCGCGCCTTGACCGGCACGGTCACTGCATCGAATGCAGGCCGACGCAGTTGCCCTCGGTGTCCACCACCAGCGCGATGAAGCCGTAGGGGCCGATCGCGAACTTGGGCTTGTCGATGCGTCCGCCTGCGGCCAGCACGCGGCCTTGCGGCAGGGCGCAATCGTCGCAGCCGAAGTACACCAGCGTACCGCCGCCGCCCGAGGGCACGCCGGCCATCTGCACCAGCATGCCGCCCGTGCCGGGCGCGGCCATGTCCATGGGAAAGGCCAGCATCTTCGTGCCGCCGGCCACGCTGTCGGGCGGGGTCAGGGGCTGCAGCGTGCACTGCAGAACGTCCTCATAAAAGCGCTGGGCGCGGGCCATGTCCTGCACGTAGATTTCGAACCAGACGACGGGATTGTGTGCCATGTGGGACTCCGGATGGATTGCGAGAGGATGGGGCCGGGCGCTATCAAACCCGAAGCGACGCGCGGAAACCCCGCGCCGCGTAGTAGGACTCGGCGCCGTTGTGATAGATGAACACGCGGCCGAAACGCCGGTCGCCGAACAGCGCGCCGCCGCGGCTGCGCACGCCCGACGGGGTCAGCAGCCAGCTGGAGGTCTTGGTGTCGAACTCGCCCAGCGTCTGCAGGTGCTGGTACAGCGCTTCGCTCAACAGCTCGACCCCCGCCTCGGCGGCGGTATCGAGGGCGTTGCCGCCGGGCTTGTTGGCCTTGCGCGCGTCCAGCGCGGCACGGTCGTAGCACAGGCTGCGGCGCCCGGGCGGGCTCTCGGGCGAGCAGTCGGCAAACACGCAGGCGCCCGTGTCCTGCGCGATCACGTCCGGCTCGCCGCCCGTGCCTTCCATCCAGTGCAGGGCACGCAGCGCCTCGGGTTGGCCCAGCAGCCGCTGCTGCACCGCGGCCCAGGCGATGGCGGGATGGCGCCGCTGGTGCTGGTCGAAGCGGTTCTGCAGCGCGCGCAGGAGCTTGTCGCGTTCCTGGTTGGTCATGGCTGGTCGGCGTTGGCTGCCGCGATGCGGGTCCACTGCGCCACGGGACGGCCGTCCCGCCGCCACCAGGATCCGGCTTCGTCCTGGTGCGGCCAGCCGGCGGGCGAGTCTTCCCACGTTTCCTGCCGGCCGTAGGGCGTGAGGTCGAGCAGCTGGAGCGTGGGCAGCATCGCCTCGATGCCGCGCTGCGTCGATTCATAGCTCATGAAGACCTCGCTGCCCACGCGCAGGTAGCAGCGCAGGTCGCCGCCGTTGCGCGTGGCCATCTCGTCGTCCTGGCAATCCTGCGTCGAATACCAGGGCGCCGTCCAACCCATGAAGTCGCGGTAGGCCGCAAGCTCGGGCCAGGGGCCACGGCTGAACACGGCGTAGCTCACGTCGCGCTCGGCCAGATAGGCGCGCACAGCGGTGTCCATCGCGACCTGACTGTGGGTGCAGCCTTCGCACTGCTTGTCGTGCGGCGCGCCGCGCTTCCACATGAAGTGGTAGACCAGCAGTTGACGCCGGCCCTCGAACACCTCGTGCAGGGGAACGGGGCCTTGGGCGCCGACCACGGTGATGGCGGGCATGGGCGTCATCGGCAGGCGCCGGCGCGCGGCGGCCAGCGCATCGCCGGCGCGCGTGTGGGCCTTTTCGCGGGCCAGCAGTTCGGCGCGGGCACGTTCCCACGCCGCGCGATCGACGACCGGCGGCCGGGCAGAGTCTTTCATGGTGGCGTTCTCCTTCGTTCGATCAACCGCGCACCGCCGCCTCGATGGCGGCGACGTCGATCTTGCCCATGCTCATCATGGCATCGAAGGCGCGCTTGGCAGCGGCGCGGTCGCTGCTGGTGTAGGCGCGGGTCAGCGCGATGGGCGTGATCTGCCACGACAGGCCCCACTTGTCCTTGCACCAGCCGCACTCGCTGGCCTGGCCGCCGTTGCCGACGATGGCATTCCAGTAGCGGTCGGTCTCGGCCTGGTCGACGGTGGCGACCTGAAACGAGAACGCCTCGCTGTGCTTGAAGACGGGGCCGCCATTGAGCCCCAGGCAGGGGATGCCGAGCACGGTGAACTCGACGGTCAGCACATCGCCCTGCTTGCCGTCGGGGTAGTCGCCTGGCGCGCGGTGCACCGCGCCGACGGCCGAGTCGGGGAAGGTGGCCGCATAAAAGCGCGCCGCCTCTTCCGCATTGCGGTCGAACCAGAGGCAGATGGTGTTCTTGGCGGGAGTGCTCATGTCATGGCTCCTTGTGGAAGTTGGCGCGCCCTGGCGCGCTGGGCTGCCCGGACATCACGCGGGCGTGCGACCCAGCACGAAGTGGGCTGCCTTGGGCGTGCCCGTGAAGCGTTCGCACGCGTAGCCCAGCGCGCGCATGTCCAGGTCGTCGAACAGCCGCTCGCCGCGGCCCAGCAGCACTGGCGAGACGGCCAGGTGCAACTCGTCGATCAGCCGCGCGCGCAGATATTGCCGGATGGTGTCGGCGCCGCCGCCGATGCGCACGTCGAGATCGCCGGCGGCCCGGCGCGCCTGCGCCAGAGCGTCGTGGATGCCGCCGGTGACGAAGTGAAAGGTGGTGCCGCCGGCCATCGTGATGGGTGCGCGCGCATGGTGCGTCAGCACGAACACCGGCACGTGATAGGGCGGGTTGTCGCCCCACCAGCCTTTCCAGCTGTCGTCCGGCCAAGGGCCGCGCACCGGGCCGAACATGTTGCGCCCGAGGATCCAGGCGCCCACGCCCGCGAAGCCGCGGGCGGCGAAGTCGTCGTCGACGCCGCCTTCGCCTCCTTCCTGACCTTGCATGCGCTGCCAGCAGCGGGTGCCGATGAACCAGCCATGCAGATCCTTGCCGCCGATGCCCAGCGGATTTTCAAGACTTTGGTCGGGACCGGCGCCGTAGCCGTCGAGCGAAATGCTGAAGCTGGCAACACGTACTTTGGACATGATCAAGCACCTTCTCTCAATCCACTCGAGGGCCATGCGCTGAACAGCAGCCGCCGCGCCGCGCAAGCGAGCGGGTCTGCAGGCCGTGCTTTGCCACGTTCGATGGGAACGGCCGGTTGCGTCACCCGCGTTCAACCCGGAATGTCCGGCTCCACCAGTTGGGCCAGCTGCGCCAACGATTCCTGCCAGCCGAGGTAGCACGCTTCCAGCGGAATGGCCTGCGGAATGCCGGACTGCGTGATGGCCAGCTCCGTGCCGCAACTCACGGGCTTGAGCCGCACGCTCACTTCCAGCACGCCCGGCAGGTTCGGGTCGTCGAAGCGGTCGGTGTAGTGGATGAGCTCGCCCGGCACCAGCTCCAGGTATTCGCCGCCAAACGAGTGCCCCTTGCCGCTGCCGAAGTTGTGAAAGGACATGCGGAAGCCACCGCCGACGCGCGCGTCGTGCTGCTGGACCCGACAGGTGAAGCCGTACGGAGGCAGCCACTTGGCCAGCGCGTCCGCTTCGGTGAAGGCGCGGTAGAGCTTGTCGGGCGTGGTGCGCAGCACGCGGTGCAGGCGGATGGTGCGGTCGTCGGACATGCTGATCCCCGGTGAGCGCCGGTCAAGCCTGCGTGGCCACGTTGACCATCCACGGCGTGCCGAAGCGGTCGGTCACCATGCCGAAGCCTTCGGACCAGAAGGTCTTGGCAAAGGGCATGGCCACTGCGCCGCCCTGCGCCAGGCCGTCGAACACGCGCCGGCCTTCGGTGGTATCGGCGACGCCGATCGACACCCACAGGCCCTGCGGCTTCTGGTAGCCGCCGCCGCAGATCGCCGGGTCCTGCCCCGGCGCGACGGGCATGGTGTCGGACGCCATCAGCGATTGCGTGCCCACCTGCATGTGCACATGCATGATGCGCTTCTTCGCCGCCTCGGGCAGCGGCGGCATGCCGGGCTGCGCCGGCATCTCGCCGAAGGTGCCCTGATACACGATGGTGCCGCCAAACAGCTTGGCATAGAAGGCAAAGGCCTCGGCGCAGTTGCCATCGAAGTTGAGGTAGGGGATGAATTGCATGGCCGGGTCCTCGGTGAGGGATTGAAATGTGCCCACTGGTGCAAAAATTGTGGACGCCGTACACTTATGCTACGTAGGGATTTGGACGCTGTCCACATAAGATCTGTTTCCAAATGTCGGACCTCGCAAAATCAAGCGCGCGCCGCACCTATCGGCATGGCGACCTGCGCCGCGCCCTGCTGGATGCCGGTGTCGAACTGGCGCGCGAAGGCGGGCCCACCGCCGTCGTGCTGCGCGAGGCCACGCGCCGCGCCGGCGTGGTGCCCAACGCCGCCTACCGGCATTTCGCCAGCCACCAGGCCTTGTTCGACGCCGTGCGCGCCGCCGCGCTGGCCCTGCTGGCACAGGAGATCGAACGCGAGGTGAGCGCCGCCACGCGCCGCGAGCGCGATGCCGGCTGGCGCGCGCGCGCGGCCCTGCGTGGCGTGGGCGTCGGCTACCTGCGCTTTGCCTGGCAGCAGCCGGGCTTGTTTCGCACCGCGTTTGCCGCGCGGCCGTTCGGTCTGCAAGAGTTCGCCCTGGACGATCCGGCGCCGCGCGGCGCCAGCGGGCGCGATCCGTTCGAGCTGCTGGGCGACGCGCTGGATGCCATGGTGGCGGCTGGCCTGCTGCCGCCGGAGCGCCGGCCGGGGGCCGAGTTCATGGCCTGGTCGGCCGTGCATGGCATGGCCTTCCTGATGATCGACGGCCCCCTGCGCGCGCTGGACGAACCGGCGCGCCTGGCGCTGGCCGAGCGCCAGGTGGCGATGGTGGAGCGCGGGCTGCTGGCCGACGCGGTGGCCTGATGGGCCAGAATTCGACACTCGTCGCAAGTCCTTGCCCCCATGAACGACTCCCACGGCATCCACGTCATCGACACCGGCTTCGTGCGCCCGCGCCTCGACGCGGCCTATTTGATCGTCGAGAAGGGCCGCGGCGCCTTTGTCGACTGCGGCGTCAACCATTCGGTGCCGCGCCTGCTGGCGGCCCTGGCCGATGCGGGCCTGGCGCCGGCCGACGTGGACTGGCTGATCCTGACCCACGTGCATCTGGATCACGCCGGCGGCGCGGGCGAGCTGCTGCGCCAGCTGCCCGAGGCGCGCCTGGTGGTGCACCCGCGCGGCGCGCGCCACATGATCGATCCCAGCCGCCTGTGGGCCGGCGCCGCGGCGGTGTACGGCGAGGCCGAGATGCAGCGCAGCTACGGCCGCCTGGTGCCGGTGCCGGCCGGGCGCGTGGTCGAGGCGCCCGACGGCCACGAGGTCGACCTGGCCGGCCGGCGCCTGATCTGCCTGGACACGCCGGGCCATGCGCGGCACCACAACGCCATCTTCGATCCGGCCTCGGGCTGGGTCTTCAGCGGCGACACCTTTGGCGTGTCCTACCGCGAGTTCGATACCGCGCAGGGGCCGTTCATCGTGCCGGCCACCTCGCCAAGCGAGTTCGACCCGCCGGCGCTGCACCGCTCCATCGACCGGCTGCTCGCCCTCAAGCCGGCGGCGGTCTGTCCCACCCACTACGGCCCCTTGACCCCGGTGAAGCGCCTGGCCGCCGACCTGCACGAGCAGATCGACGCCATGGTGGGCATCGGCCGCGCCGCCACGGCGCTGTCGGGGAGCGAACGCCACGCGCATCTCCGTGCCGAGCTGCGCGCGCTCTACACCGGCCGCGCCGCGCGCCACGGCTGGACCGGCGGCGAGGCCGCGGCCGCCGAATGGCTGGTGATCGACATCGAGCTGAACGCCCAGGGCCTGGGCGTGTGGCTGGACCAGGCGGCACGCGCCCGATCGACATGAACATCCTGCTGGTCGAAGACGACGTCACGCTGGCGCAATCGGTCGCCGAGGCCATCCGTGCGCGCGGCTGGCACGTCGATGTCAGCCATCGCGGCGAGCCGGTGGCCAAGTCGGTGCTGCAGGACGACTACGACGCGCTGGTGCTCGACATCGGCCTGCCCGGCATCGACGGGCTGGAGACGCTGGACCGGGTGCGCACGCAGGGCTCGAACCTGCCGGTGCTCATGCTGACCGCGCGCGACAGCATCGACGACCGCGTGCTGGGCCTGGCCAACGGGGCCGACGACTACCTCGTCAAGCCCTTTGCCGTGCCCGAGCTGCTGGCGCGCCTGCATGCGCTGGTGCGGCGCCACGAATTCCGGCGCAGCCGGGTGCTGCAGGTGGCCGCGCTGCGCTTCGACGCCGCGCTGCGCCGTGCCTACAACGGCGAGCAGGCGCTGAACCTGACCGCGCGCGAGTCGATCGTCATCGAATACCTGCTCATGCACCTCGGCGCCATCGTGGCGCGCGATCAGCTCGCCGCGCTGATTCCGGACTGGAACGCCGCCACCTCCGACAACGCCATGGAGCTGCTGATGTCGCGCCTGCGCGGCAAGATCGAGCCCGCCGGCGTGCGGCTGCGCACGGTGCGCGGCCTGGGCTATTTGCTGGAGCCCGCCGCCCCGACGGACAGCGCGCGATGACCCGCCCCAGCCTGCGGCGCACCTTCGGGTTGTGGCTGGCGCTGTCGCTGGCCGCGCTGATCCCGCTGGCCGCCGCCATGATCTACGTGCTGGTGCTGACGCCGGCGCTCGACTCGCTGGACCGCTCGCTGACCGATACGGCGGTGGCGCTGTCGCAGATCGTCGAGGACCACGGGGGGCAGATCAGCCTGCCGATCAGCGAGCAAACCGCCAAGGCCCTCAGCGCCGACCTCATCGATGAAACGGTGTTCGCCGTGGCCGACCCGGCCGGGCACGTGCTGGGCGGCAGCGCGGAGCTGGCGGCGCAGGCGCCGGCCGCGCTGGCTGCCGGCCAGTGGCTGTTTTTCGACGGCACCATCCAGGGCCGGCCGATGCGCGTGGCCGCGTTTGGCTACCGCTGTGCCCAGGACGGCCGGGTGTGCCCGGTGCTGGTGGCCGAAACCATGGGCAAGCGCACGGCAGCCCTGCGCGCCGCCGTGCTGGCGGCGGCGGTCGGCGCCCTGGCGCTGGCCCTGCCGCTGGCGCTGCTGGCGCTGCTGGCGGTCAACCGCGTGCTGCGGCCCCTGCAGCGCGCGTCGGACGCCATCGGCCGGCTCAGCGTGCGGCAGCTGCGCCCCATCGACGCCGGCAGCATGCCCGGCGAGGTGGCGGGCTTCGTGCAATCGCTCAATGCCCTGTTGGCGCGCCTGCGCGAGGCCGCCGGCGCGCAGCGCGCCTTCGTCGCCGATGCCGCGCATCAGTTGCGCACGCCCTGGGCCATCGTGCGCGTCGAGGCGTCGGAATTGCTGGCCAGCGAGCATCCGGCGGCCCTGCAACCCGCGCTGGAGCGCCTGCACCTGGCGGCCGAGCGCGGCAGCCGCCTGGCCCAGCAGTTGCTGTCACTGGCGCGCACCGAGGGGGCGGCGCTGGAGGCCCGGCCCATGCCCCAGCGGGTCGACCTGCGCCAGCTGGCCGCCGACAGCGCCAACCAGTGGCTGGCGCCCGCGCTGCAGGCGGGGCAGGATTTGGGCTTCGACTTGGAGCCGGCGGCGGTCGACGGCTATCCGGTGCTGCTGGACGAGTTGATCGGCAATCTGATCCACAACGCCATCGAGCATGCCGGGCGCGGCGCCAAGGTCACGGTGCGCACCCGCACGCTGGAGGAGGGCGGCGCCGAACTGAGCGTGGAAGACGACGGCCCCGGCGTGGCCGCCGACGAGCGCGAGTCGCTGTGGCGGCGCTTTCATCGGGGCCGTGGCGCCGCCGGCAGCGGCAGCGGGCTGGGGCTGGCGATCGTGGCCGACATCGCCCGCCTGCATGGCGCGACGGCCGCGATCGAGACGACCGCGGCCGGCAGCGGCTTTACTGTGCGGATCCGCTTTTCGACACCTGATCGGCCAGCGCCGCCGGAACCAACGGCGGCACCGTGAGCGCCGCCTCCCGCTTCTTGGCCCGCGTCTTGAAGAAGAAGGCCAGCAGCTGCCAGGTGATGAAGATCGCGATCAGGGCCAGCAAGGTGCCGCTGATCGGGCGCTCGACGAAGATGTCGAAGCTGCCGCGGCTGAGCAGCAGGGTGCGGCGGAAGTTTTCCTCCAGCATCGGGCCCAGGATGAATCCGAGCATGAGCGGCGCGGCGTCCAGCCCGAAACGCATGAAGATGTAGCCGATCAGGCCGAAGAGCGCCGTGGTGTAGATGTCGTCCAGGTTGTTGTTGATGCTGTAGGTGCCGATGCAGCAGAAGAACAGAATCGTCGGGAACAGCACGTTGTACGGAATCTTGAAGATCGACAGCAGGTAGCGCACCAGCGGCACGTTCAGCACCAGCAAAAACACGTTGCCCACCCACATGCTGGCCACCAGGCCCCAGAACAGCTCGGGGTGGCTGGCGATCATGTTGGGACCCGGCTGGATGCCCTTGATGATGAAGGCGCCCAGCATCAGCGCCGTGACCGCGTTCTCGGGGATGCCGATGCTCATCAGCGGAATGAAGCTGGTGCGCGCCGCGGCTTCGTCGGCGGCCGCCTGGCCGGCCACGCCCTCGATGGCGCCGGTGCCGATTTCGTCCTTGTGCTTGCTGACCTTCTTGTCCAGCGCATAGGCGGCGAACTGGGCGATGGCCGCGCCGCCGCCGGGCAGGATGCCGATGAACGATCCCACCGCGCTGCCGCGCAGCGCGCTCGGAAAGATGCGCTTGAACTCGGGCCAGGTCGGCATCAGCTTGATGGTGCCGTTGAAGGGCGAGCGCTGCTCGTGGGCGTCCAGGTTCTTGGTGATCTCGGCGATGCCGAAGCAGCCCAGCGCCAGGCTGACCAGGCTCACGCCGTCGGCCAGGTTGGGCAGGCTGAAGGTGTAGCGCTCCATGCCGCTGTTGACGTCGGTGCCCACCATGCCCAGCAGCACCCCGATCATGCACATGGCAAAGCCGTTCAACACGCTGCCGGTGGTGACGAAGCTGACGCACAGAAAGCCGAACATCATCAGCGCGCAATAGTCGGCCGGCCCGAACTTGAACGCCACCTCGCCCAGCGTGGGCGCCAGCCAGGCCAGCACCACGATGGCCACCGTGCCGCCGATGAAGCTGGACACGCCGGCGGTGAACAGCGCCAGCCCGGTCTTGCCCTTGAGCGTCATCTGATAGCCGTCGATGCAGGCCACGATGCTGCTGGCGTGCGGCATCTTCATGGTGATGGCGCTCACGCTGTCGCCGTACTGGGCGCCGTAGTAGATGCCCGCCAGCATGATCAGCGCGCCGGTGGTCGAGATCGAGTAGGTCAGCGGCAGCAGCAGGCTGATGGTGGCCAGCGGCCCCAGGCCGGGCAGCAGGCCCACCAGGGTGCCCACCGAGCAGCCGATGGCGCAGTACAGCAGGTTGTGCAGCGTCAGCGCATGTTCAAAGCCGAAGGCCAGGTTGTGCAGCGTTTCCATGTGTCAGTTCCCGAAAGGGTGGCGTTGGCCCCGCAAGGTGCGTCGAGGCAGGATCAATAGGGACCTGGCAGGGGCAGATTGAGCCCCAGGAGGTAGTGGAACGCGTAGGCGACGGCAATCAGCACGAGCGAAATCTTGACGTTGCGCTGCCACGAATAGCCTTCACCGGCGATGGCCGAGACGAAGACCATGAAGATGATGCCCAGCACCATGTTGACGTACTGGGACACCACGGCAAAGCCGCACAGCGCGATCATGATGATCACGATGTTGCGAATGCTGAAGTCCAGCGGCACCCGCGGCACGAAGTGCGACCGGATGATGGTGATGAGGGCGATCACCATCAGGATGCCGCTGATCACCAGCGGGAAAAGGCCCGGCCCGGCGCGTGAAAACGAACCGATGGGGTAACGGAACGCGCCCACGCCGAAGGCCAGCGCGACGGCCGCCAGCAGCAGCCCCTTGAGCAGGTTTTGATTGTTCATGTCGAGGTCGAACCCGAAAAGCGTGACCTTTTCATTGTTCGCGACGACCTCGCGCGTCACCAGTTCGGCAACTACGTACGACAGCTTCCCGACAGGTGGCGCCGGCGCTGCGGCGCGGCGCCTACACCCAGCCCAGCGCGCCCAGCAGGGCGCCGGCGCCGATCAGCCACAGCAGGTGCAGGCGCGTGCGCCAGACGACCAGCGTGGCGGCCGCCGTCAGCAGCCACAGGCGCCAGTCGCGCGCCGGCTGGTCGTGGGCGGCGGTGAGCAGCCAGCCGGTGACCAGCAGCAGGCCGATGACGATCGGCGCCATGCCGGCCTTGAAGGCGCGCACCGAGCGGCGCGTGCGGTTGCGGTGCGCCCAGCGCGTGGCGGTGTAGGTCAGCACGCCCGAAGGCAGCAGCATGCCCAGCATGGTGACCACGGCGCCGGCGCCCGCCAGCCCGTAGGCGCGCCAGCCGGCGGCCGCGCCGCCGCCAGCGTTCAGCCCCACGTTCCAGCCCATCAGCGCCACGAACAGCACGTTGGGCCCGGGGGCGGCCTGGGCCAGCGCGATCGAGCCGTTGAACTGCGATTCGGTCAGCCAGTGGCGGTCGACGACCAGATAGCGGTGCATCTCCGGCGCCGTGCCGATGGCCCCGCCCACCGCCAGCAGCGACAGCGACAGGTAGCGCACGAACAAATCCAGCCAGTCGGCCGCGCCCAGCGTGATCGTCATGGCCGTGGCGCCTCGCCGACGTTGGCGGCAGCAGGGCGCAGGCAGTGCCAGGCCCACAGGCAGCCGGCGCCGCCCAGCACCCCCAGCACCAGCGCCAGCCGCACCTTGAACACCAGCATCGCCACCACCGTCAGCGCCACCAGCGCCAGGCACACCGCGCGCCCCATCGGGTTGCCGCGCAACGCCCCGATCAGCTTGAGGCCAGTGGCGATGATCAGCGCCGCCGCCACCGCGCCCATGCCGCGCAGCGCGCCCTGCGCCATGGGTGCGTCGGCCACGCTGGCAAAGCCGGCCGCCAGCAGCAGCACGAGCACGCTGGGCAGCGCCAGCATGCCGGCCAGCGCCACCAGCGCGCCCGACAGGCCGAAGTGGCGGTCGCCGATCATCATCGACAGGTTGACCACGTTGGGGCCGGGCATGATCTGCGCCACCGCCCAGTCCTCGACGAACTGCTCGCGCGTGAGCCAGCGCTTGCGCTCGACCAGCTCGCGCTGCACCACCGCCATCACGCCGCCGAAGCCCTGCAGCGCGATCCAGCTGAAGGACCAGAACAGGTCGGCGCGCGAGCGTGGAGCGCCGGGCGCGGCGTCGCTGGAGGCGGCGGCGGGCATGGCGCTCAGCCGAGCACTTCGAGGATGCGCTCGATGGGCCGCCCCAGCCGCGCGCCCTTGGCCGTGACCACGATGGGCCGCTCGATCAGCACCGGCGTGGCGTGCATGGCGGCGGCCAGCTGGTCGTCCGTGAGGCTGGCGTCATCCAGGCCTTGTTCCAGGTATTCGGGCTGCTTGGTGCGCAGCAGGGCGCGCAGGGGCTGGCTGGTGGCCCGGGCGATGCGTTTGAGATCGGCGGCGCTGGGCGGGTGCTTGAGGTATTCGACGATGACGGGCCCGATGCCCCGCTCGCGCAGCAGATCAAGCGCCTTGCGCGAGGTGCTGCAGCGCGGGTTGTGGTAGATCGTGACGGTGCTCATGATGACTCCTGAATACTATGACAACGATAGCTGTTCGCGCTTGACTGGCGGGCGCCGTAGCCCGATTTCATTCATAAAGCAGGAAAGACTGGCGCGCGGCCCGCCAGGCC
>OEIU01001606.1_pt1 | contig 14114 bp, 11 predicted proteins | sample 1539221 | NCBI WGS metagenome assembly OEIU01 (sample SAMN03792071, study PRJEB22550) | activated sludge metagenome | feature: wastewater treatment plant; material: activated sludge; isolation source: Wastewater treatment plant of a petroleum refinery complex | place: Argentina: Zarate | collected...
AGACATACGACGTCGTCGTGATCGGCGCGGGCCCGGGCGGCTACATCGCCGCGGTGCGCGCGGCGCAGCTCGGCTTCAAGGTCGCCTGCGTCGAGAAGTGGCGCAGCCCGAAGGGCGAGCGGGCGCTCGGCGGCACCTGCCTGAACGTCGGCTGCATTCCGTCGAAGGCGCTGCTCGGGTCGAGCGAGGAGTTCGAGAAGGTCCGGCACCACCTCGGCGAGCACGGGATCGCGGTCGAGGGGGTGAAGCTCGACCTGGCGAAGATGCTGGCGCGCAAGGATGCGATCGTCTCGAAGATGACCAAGGGGGTCGAGTTCCTGTTCCGCAAGAACAAGATCGCCTGGCTCAAGGGCCACGGTCGCTTCGTCGGCGCCGAGGACGGCGCGTTCCGGATCGAGGTGCTCGACGACGCCGGGGAAGGCGCGGCCGCGAGCGCCCCGCAGCTGGTCGATGCGGTCAACGTGATCATCGCCACCGGCTCGAAGGCGCGGCACCTGCCCGGCGTGCCGGTGGACAACCAGCTGGTCTGCGACAACGAGGGCGCGCTCGCGATCCCGGAGGTGCCCAGGCGCCTCGGCGTGATCGGGGCCGGCGTGATCGGGCTCGAGCTGGGCTCGGTGTGGCGTCGCCTCGGTGCGGAGGTCACGATCCTCGAGGCATTGCCGACTTTCCTCGGGGCCACCGACGGGGGCGTGCAGAAGGAGGCGTGGAAGCTGCTCACGAAGCAGGGACTGAAGATCCACCTCGGCGTGAAGCTCGGCGCGGTCCACGCGGGCAAGCGAGGCGTGAAGGTCGATTGGACCGACGACAAGGGCGCCGCGCAGGTGCTCGAGTGCGACCGGCTGGTCGTGTCGGTGGGCCGCGTGCCCCACACCGACGGACTCGGGCTCGAGTCGATCGGCCTGTCGGTCGACGAGCGCGGGTTCATCCCGGTCGACGATCACTGCCGGACTGCGGTTCCCGGCATCTGGGCGATCGGCGACGTGGTGCGCGGCCCGATGCTCGCGCACAAGGCCGAGGACGAGGGCGTGATGGTGGCCGAGCTGATCGCCGGCCAGAAGCCGCACATCGACTACAACTGCATTCCGTGGGTCATCTACACCTCGCCCGAGATCGCATGGGTCGGTCGCACCGAGGAGCAACTGAAGGCCGAGGGGCGTGCGTACAAGGCGGGTCAGTTCCCGTTCTCGATCAACGGCCGCGCGCTGGGGGTCGGAGCGCCGGAGGGATTCGTCAAGGTGCTGGCCGACGCGGCGACCGACGAGGTGCTCGGCGTGCACGTCGTCTCGGCGGCGGCCTCCGACCTGGTCGCGGAAGCCGCGCTCGCGATGGAGTTCAAGGCGTCGGCCGAGGACATCGGCCGTGTCTGCCACCCGCATCCGTCGATGTCGGAGGTCCTGCGCGAGGCCGCGCTCGCGGCGACCGACAAGCGCGCGCTCAACATGTGACGATCGCCTCGTCGTGACCGTGATCGAGGCATTCCGGCACGCGCTGGCCGAGCGCGGCTACGTCGCGGACGTCGCGCAGTTGGCGGCGGCCGAGCGGCTGCAGCGGATGTACGACGAGTTCGTCGCTTTCAAGTCGCAGCGCTCGAACCGGCTGAAGAAGCTGATCAACCGGCCGCCGGTGCCGCGTGGCGTCTGGCTCTATGGCGGCGTCGGGCGCGGCAAGAGCTTCCTGATGGACAGCTTCTACGCCGCCATCCCCGTCGTGCGCAAGACGCGGCTGCACTTTCACGAGTTCATGCGCGGCGTGCACCGCTCGCTGCAGGACCTCAAGGGTCGGCCCGATCCGCTCGACGCGGTCGCCGCGCAGGTGGCGCGGCGCTATCGGCTGATCTGCTTCGACGAGTTCCACGTGTCGGACATCGCCGACGCGATGATCCTCGAGCGCCTGATGCGCGCGCTGTTTGCGCACGGCGTCACGTTCGTGATGACCTCGAACTACCATCCGGACCAGCTCTACCCGGAGGGGCTGCATCGCGCGCGCGTGCTGCCGGCGATCGAGCTGATCAAGGCCAACGTCGACGTGCTCAACGTCGACGCCGGCGTCGACTACCGGCGCCGCTCGCTCGCCGACGTGCGCGCCTATCACACGCCGCTCGGCGCGGGCGCCGACCGCGCGCTGCGCGAGGCCTTCGCCGCGCTGGCCGAGGCCCGCGACGAGGAGCCCCGGTTGATGATCGAGCACCGCGAGATCCGCGCGCTGCGGCGGGCCGGCGGCGTGGTCTGGTTCGATTTCCGCACGCTGTGCGGCGGCCCGAGGTCGCAGAACGACTACCTGGAGATCGCGAGCCAGTTCCACACGGTGATCCTGTCGGGCGTGCCGAAGATGGGCGCCGCGATGGCGTCGGAGGCGCGCCGCTTCGTGTGGCTCGTGGACGTGCTCTATGATCGGCGGGTCAACCTGATCATGTCGGCCGAGTGCCCGCCGGAGGAGCTCTACACCGAGGGTGCGATGGCGGGCGAGTTCCATCGCACGGTGAGCCGGATCGTCGAGATGCAGTCGCGCGAGTACCTCGAAGCGCCGCGCCGGGAGGCGGGCGCCGGCCTCGACGGCCGGGCCTGACGCATGATGGCGCGGCTCGGCGGGCATGGCGGACGCGTGGAGGTGGCCCGGCGCGGGTGGCCGGCCTTGCGGCCCGCCTTGGCGGCCGTGGCCGTGGTGGCCGTGGTAGCCGCGACGCTGGCGGTCGACGCGGCCGCCCAAGGGGCGGATTCAGCGCCGGCGGCGGCGTCGACCGGAGCGGCCCCCGCAGCGAGCTCCGGGCCCGCCGATGCCGGCGCGGCGCGGCGCGAGTTGCAGGCGATCGAGCGCGAGCGCGCGCAGGTGAGCGCCCGGCGGCGCGCCGACGAGGCCGCGTGCCGGGGGCGCATCCTCGTCAACGACTGCCTGCAGGACGCGCGCGAGCGCGAGCGCAAGGACAAGCGGCGCCTGAAGGAGCGCGAGGTGTCGGCGCGCGCGGTGCTGCGCGAAGAGCACGCGCGCGCGGAGAATCGCGCCCGGGCGTCCGATGCCGGCGCGCGGGACGACGAGCAGCGGGCGCAGCAGCGCCGTCGCGACGAGGCGCGCGAACGCCAGCAGGGACGGACCGACCAGCATCGGGAGGCGCAGGCGCAGCGCGACGCGCGCGACGCGCAGCGTGCCCGCGAGGCGCAGGTCGAGCGCAAGCGGCGCGCCGAACGCGAGGCCGAGCTCGAGCGGCGCCGGGAGCAGGCACGCCAGCGCGACGCCGCGGCGGCGGCGAACGCTGCGCGTCACGAGCAGCGGCTTCGCGACGTGGAGCGCCGCAACGCCGAGCACGACGCGAGGCTCGCCAAGCAGCGCGCGCAGGCGCTGCGTCGCGATGCCGAGCGCGCGGCCAGGGCGGCGGCGGTGCAGCGTCGCCATCCCGCCGGCGGCGCCCCTGCCCAGGATTGAGTTCCGCCGAGCCTGCGACGTATCATGCAAGGTCGATCCAGCCCGGCAGCGACTTCCCTGACATGACCGAGAACCCCGGCCCCGAGTCGCCCGACGCAGGCGCTTTCGCCGCCGACGCGATCCGGCAGCGCATCGCCGAGCTGCAGCTCGAGCACCGGGGGCTGGACGCGATGATTGCGGCGATGGGCCACCAGCCCCGCTTCGACGAGCTGCAATTGCGCCGGCTCAAGAAGCGCAAGCTGCGCATCAAGGACGCGATCACGCTGTTGCAGATGCAGCTGGTGCCGGACGAGCCCGCCTGATGCCCGACCCTGCGGCCGCTGCGCGGCTTCATGCCGCGGTGGCCGCGGCCTTTGCGCCCGACGGTCCGCTGGCGCGCTCGCAGCCGGGGTTCGTCGTGCGGGCGGGCCAGCGCGAGATGGCGCTGGCGGTGGCGGCGGCGATCGCCTCGGCTTCGGCCCCGGCGCGCGCCGGCGTGGCGGCTGCCGCGGCCGGCGGCGACGGCGGCGCGCCCTCGGACGCGCCGGGTGGCACGCTGGTCGCCGAGGCCGGTACCGGCACCGGCAAGACGTTCGCCTACCTGGTGCCCGCGCTGCTGTCGGGCGGCAGGGTGCTCGTCAGCACCGGCACCCGCACGCTGCAGGACCAGCTGTACCACCGCGACCTGCCGCGTGTGCGCGAAGCGCTCGGGGTCGGCACGACGATGGCCCTGCTCAAGGGCCGGTCGAACTACGTGTGCCGCCACCACCTGCGCCGCAATCTCGAAGAGGGGCGATTCGAACGGCGCGAGGACATCGCGGTCCTGCGGCGGATCGAGCGCTTTGCCGCGATCTCGGCAAGCGGCGACCGCAGCGAGGCGCCGGGCATCGCCGAGGACGCGCCGGCGTGGGCGCGGGCGACCTCGACGCGCGAGAACTGCCTGGGGCAGGATTGCCCCGACCTGGCCGATTGCTTCGTGTTCCGGGCGCGCCAGGCGGCGCAACAGGCCGACGTCGTGGTCGTCAACCACCACCTGTTCTGTGCCGACCTGGCGCTGCGCGACGAGGGCGTCGCCGAGCTGCTGCCGAGTGCCGACGCGCTGATCTTCGACGAAGCGCACCAGCTGCCGGAGATCGCGACGCAGTTCTTCGGGCGCAGCGTGTCGACCCGTCAACTGCTCGATTTCGCACGCGACCTGCTGCGCGTCGGCCTGGCCGACGCGCGCGACGCCGCCGACTGGACGCAGCCCGCGTCGGCGATCGAGCAGGGGGTTCGCGTGCTCAGGCTGGCGGCGGGCCGCCCGGGACGGCTCGACGCGCGCCAGCTGCGCAGCCATGCGGCGCTGCGCGAGGCCGTCGCGGACCTCGTCGGCAGCCTGGAGTTGCCGGCGCTCGACGCGGCGGCCGAGCGCAGCCGCGATCTCGCGCGCCTTCGCCTGCGCGCGCTCGAGCTTGCCCAGCGCCTGCAGGGCTGGCTCGACGGGCTCGAGCGCGACGCCGGCGCGCCGGCCGCCGGGGCCGCCGGCGACGAGGCGGGCCAAGCCGGTGAGACGCCGTCGATCCTGTGGGCCGAGGTGCACCAGTCGGGCGTGACCCTGCACGAAACGCCGCTCTCGGTCGCCGAGACCTTTCGCCGTCACCGCGAATCGGCGCCGCGAGCGTGGATCTTCACGTCGGCGACGCTGGCGGTCGCCGGTCGCTTCGACCACTTCGTTTCCGCCATGGGGCTCGAGGGCGCGCGCACGCTGCGCTGGGAGAGCCCGTTCGACTTCGCGCGCCGCGCGCTGCTCTACGTGCCGCGCCACTGCGGCGATCCGGCCTCGCCCGGTTTCGCGAATCGCGTCGCCGACGCTGCGTGGCCGCTGATCGAAGCCAACGGCGGCCGCGCATTCGTGCTCTGCACCAGCCTGCGCATGGTCGAGCAGCAGGCGGCGCTGCTGGGCGCGCGGATCCGCGAGTCGGGACTCGGCCTGGAGCTGCTGGTGCAGGGCCAGGCGTCGCGGCTGGTCCTGATCGAACGCTTTCGCGCGCTGCGCAGCCCGGTACTGGTGGGAAGCGCCAGCTTCTGGGAGGGGGTCGACGTCGTCGGGCCGCAGCTGTCGCTGGTGATCATCGACAAGCTGCCGTTCGCGGCGCCCGACGACCCGATCCTGCGCGCGCGCATCGACGCGATGCGCCGCGCCGGCGGCGATCCGTTCAGGCAGATCCAGTTGCCGGCTGCGGCGATGGCGCTGAAGCAGGGCGCGGGGCGCCTGATCCGGTCGGAATCCGACCGCGGGGTCCTGGCGATCTGCGACGAGCGGCTGCTCGACAAGCCCTATGGGCGCAGCCTCGTGGCCAGCCTGCCGCCGTTCCGGCTCACCCGCGACGAGAGCGAAGCGATCGGGTTCTGCGGCGACGGGGCGCCCGGGGTCAGCGCCAGACCTGCCACCAGCGGCGATCGTCTTCCGGGAAGCCCTTCGTGAGCAGCTCGCTGTTGGGGAAGCTGCGCCGGAGCACGCGCTCGGCGTCCGCGCGCATGTCGTCCAGGCCGAGCTTCTCGTAGGAGCGCACCAGCAGGTAGAGCGCCTCCTCGAGCGCGGGCGCTTCCTGGTAGTCGCGGATCACTTCCTGGGCGCGGTTGGCGGCTGCGACGTAGGCGCCGCGGCTGTAGTAGTAGCGGGCGATGTGGACCTTGCCGCGCGCCATCGAGTTGACCAGGTAGCGCATCCGCGCTTCGGCGTCGGGCGCGTACTTGCTGTCTGGAAAACGGGTCACCAGTTCCTTGAAGGCGTCGAACGACTCGCGCAGCGCAGCCTGGTCGCGCTCGGAGAGGTCCTGGTTGCCGAAGCGGGCCAGGAGTCCCTCCTGCTCGTTGAAGTTGACCAGGCCCTTCAGGTAGAGCGCGTAGTCGAGCGCCGGATGGTTCGGGTGCAGCTTCATGAACCGGTCGATCGCGGCGAGCGACAGCGCCCGTTCATTGTCCTTGAACTGCGCCCAGGCGATGTCGAGCTGCGCCTGCTCGGCCCAGTGGCCGAACGGGTAGCGTGACTCGAGCTTCTCGAGCAGCTTGATCGCCGCCTGGCGGTTGCCCGACGCCAATTCGTCGCGGGCCTCTGCATATAATCGTTCGGGTGTCCATCCGATCGTGGGGTCGGGCGGATCGGCGGTGCTGCAGGCGGCCAGCAAAACGAACGCGACCGCGCTGAGCATGCGAAGCCGGGACACTGAGGTTCTCATGCGCCCGATTATAGCCAAGCCCCCCGAAGATCTCCCCGACCCCGACCTTGCGCCGGCGAAGACCCTCGAGATCGACGCAGCCGGCGCCGCCGGCGAGCGCCTGGACCGATTCGTCGCCTCGCGACTGCCCGAGGTCTCGCGCACGCGGCTGCAGCGCTGGATTGCGCTCGGGGCCGTGCGCTGCGACGACCGCGTGCTGCCCGGCAAGACGCGCCTGCGCGGCATCGAAACCATCGTCGTCGAGCCGCAGCCGCGCGAGGCCGACACCGCGTTCGCCGCCGAGCCCGTGCCGATCGACGTGGTTCACGAGGACGAACAGCTGCTGGTGCTGTGCAAGCCTGCCGGGCTGGTGGTGCATCCTGCGGCGGGCAACTGGCACGGAACGCTGATGAACGGGCTGCTGTTTCATCGACCTGCGCTCGCCGCGTTGCCCCGTGCCGGGATCGTGCATCGACTCGACAGGGACACGAGCGGCCTGCTGGTGGTCGCCAAGACCGAACAGGCCATGGCCGCGCTCGCCGCGCAGCTGGCCGACCGCAGCATGGGTCGACGCTACCTGGCGCTGGCCATGGGCCGCTGCCCGGCGCGCGGCAGCATCGACGCCGCAATCGCGCGCGACGAGGTCTCGCGGGTGAGGATGGCTGCGGTGCCGGCGGGTCGCGGCCGCGCCGCGCGCACGTGGTATCGCGTGCTGGCCTACGGCCGCATCGGCGAGCGCGACGTGAGCCTGGTCGAGTGCCGCCTCGAGAGCGGCCGCACCCACCAGATCCGGGTGCACCTGCGAAGCATCGGGCATCCGCTGGTCGGGGACGTGCTGTACGGCGGCGCCCCGCTGGCCGGCTTTGCCCGGCAGGCGCTGCACGCGTGGCAACTGAGGCTGCGCCACCCGGCCGATGGCCGCGCGGCGAGCTGGGTGTCGGCGATGCCGGCAGACATGGTTGCGGTGTGCGAGGCAGCGGGGATCGACGCGGTCGCGGCGCAGCGCGCGGCCGCGACGCCGTTCGACACCGAAGACGCAACACGATGAGCACGAGCGACCCTGCAGGCAAGAGCGGCCCCGTCCCGGCCTGGGCACGCGTCGCGGAGTTGCTGCCCGATTGGGACGCGCCGCCGCGAGTCAAGGCATTCGTCACGGGACGCCACGGCGGCGTGAGCCGCGGCCCGTGGGGGCTTGCCGACGGCAGCGCCGGCGGGTTGAACCTGGGCAGGCACTGCGGCGACGATCCGACGGACGTCGCCTGCAATCGGGCGCGGCTCGAAGCGTTGCTGCCGTCGCCGCCGCGCTGGCTGCGGCAAGTGCACGGCACGGCCGTTCACGTCGCCGCGCCCGCGCAGATCGCCGCAGCGAGCCGCCCGGAAGCAGCGCGCGAGGACGATCCTCGCGAGCCCGAAGCCGACGCTGCCGTGACGGGCGCGGCCGGCGTCGTGCTGGCCGTGCTCACCGCCGATTGCCTGCCGGTGCTGCTGGCCGACACGCGGGCTCGCGCGGTGGCCGTCGCGCATGCGGGGTGGCGCGGGCTCGCAGCGGGCGTCGTCGAACGCAGCGTCGACGCGCTGCGCGAGCAGGCCGGGCGCGACGCGGAGTTGATCGCCTGGCTCGGGCCGGCCATCGGGCCTCGCGCGTTCGAAGTCGGCGACGACGTGGTCCATGCGTTCTGCGATCAGGATCGTGCCGCCGCCGCAGCCTTCGTGCGCGGCCCGCGCGAGGGCAAGTGGCTGGCCGACCTGTACCGGCTGGCGCGCATCCGGCTCGCGCGCGTCGGCGTGAGTCGCGTGAGTGGAGGCGAGCACTGCACGGTGCACGAGCGCGAGCGCTTCTATTCGCATCGCCGCGACCGCGTCAGCGGGCGCATGGCGTCGCTGATCTGGCTCGACTCCCGCTGATCAATTGCGTGCCCGGGACGCGTGCCCGGGACGCGCGCGCGAGCGGACCGCCGCGATCGATGCGGGATTACGCCTAGCTTCGCTGCGCTGCGTTGACAAAATCATCCCGCGGTGCAGAATGGCCGCAACAGGTGAGCCGGAGCGGGAGCGGAGACGAGGATGCCGGATGCGTCGCGAGGGAAGGCAGCCGCGGTTTCGCGGCGTCGCAACACGAGGGCGTCCGCCGCTGCAGCTTCTCCATCGGACCCCGGGGCGCCGGTAACGAAACGCCCGACCCGCGGCAAGCCGGGCGCCGCGCCGGACACGCCGGCAGCGAAGACAGCGCCACAGGCCGCGAAGGCGCCGCGCCGGGCGACGAAGGCATCACGAGCCGGCAAGACGCCCCGGCGCGCGACCGAGCCCGCCCAGGGCGCTTCCACTGGCACGCAAGGCACCGGGAAACCGCGCGCACGCGGCGCCGCGCCGTCGCAGCCGCAGGCCGCCGCGCGGGGGGGCCACGGTGGGGCGGCCCGGCGGGCGGGCGCCGCGCCCGTGCATCTCTCCGGCGAACGCCTCGGCGAGATCCAGGCCGAATACATGCAGCGGCTGGGCGCGCTGATGAGCGGCGCGCCGGTGCCGGACTCGCGCGATCGGCGCTTCGCCGGCGACGCCTGGAAGCACGGCCCGTTCGCCTGGGCGGCCGGGCTCTACCAGCTCAACGCCGAGTTCATGCAGCGGCTCGCCGACGCCGTCGAGGGCGACAAGCAGGCGCGCAACCGGATCCGTTTCGCGACGCAGCAGTGGGTCGACGCGATGTCCCCGGCGAACTTCCTGGCGACCAACCCCGAAGCGCAGAAGCGGCTGATCGAGACGAAGGGCGAGAGCCTGCGGCAGGGCATGCAGAACCTGCTCGGCGACCTGAACAGGGGCCGCATCTCGCAGACCGACGAGACCGCGTTCGAGGTGGGGCGCAACGTCGCGACGTCTCCGGGCGCAGTCGTCTACCAGAACGAGCTCATCCAGATCATCCAGTACGCGCCGTCGACGCCGACGGTCCACTCACGGCCGCTGCTGATGGTGCCGCCGTGCATCAACAAGTTCTACATCCTCGACCTGCAGCCCGAGAACTCGCTGGTCGCGTACGCGGTGGCCCAGGGCCACACCGTGTTCATGCTGTCCTGGAAGAACGTGAAGGCCGACCAGGGGCATCTCACCTGGGACGACTATCTCGAGACCGGCGTCATCGAGGCGATGCGCGTCGTGCGCGAGATCAGCGGCCAGGAGCGGATCAACGTGCTCGGTTTCTGCGTCGGCGGCACGTTGCTGGGCACCGCTGCGGCGGTGCTCGCGGCGCGCGACGAGCAGTGGATCGAGTCGATGACGCTGCTCACGACCTTCCTCGACTTCTCCGAGCCCGGCGTGCTCGGCGTGTTCATCGACGAGAATTTCGTCGCCTACCGCGAGTCGACGATCGGCAGTGGCGGCCTGGTCCACGGACGCGAGCTGGCCGTCACCTTCAACTTCCTGCGCCCCAACGACCTCGTCTGGAACTACGTCGTCAGCAATTACCTGAAGGGTGAAGCGCCGCCGGCGTTCGACCTGCTCTACTGGAATTCCGACAGCACCAACCTGCCCGGGCCGATGTACAGCTGGTACCTGCGCCACACCTACCTGCAGAACGAGCTGCGCGAGCCGGGCCGGCTGATCTGCTGCGGCGTGCCGGTCGACCTGGGCGAGATCGGCGTGCCGACCTACCTCTACGGGTCGCGCGAAGACCACATCGTCCCGTGGCACGGCGCCTACGAATCGACGAAGCTGCTGTCGGGCCCCCTGCGCTTCGTGCTCGGCGCCAGCGGCCACATTGCCGGCGTCATCAACCCGGCGTCCAAGGGCAAGCGCAACCACTGGATCGGCGATTCGCTGCCCGACAGCGCCGACGACTGGCTCGCAGCGGCCACCGACCACCCGGGCAGCTGGTGGCCCGACTGGGCCCGCTGGCTGTCCTCGTTCACCGGCGAGTCCAGGCCCGCCCCGAGGCAGCCGGGCAATTCACGCCACCGGCCGATCGAGCCGGCGCCGGGGAGCTACGTGAAGGAAAAGGCGGACTAGGGAGGTGCGAGCCAGCAGCAGCGGAAGTCAGTCGCAGTCGCACGCATGCCGGGTGGGCCGCCACGCGCCCGTCCCGGGACATTCCCTAAAGACGAGAGGAAGACACCGATGAGCAAGAAGATCGCCTACGTGACGGGCGGCATGGGCGGGATCGGCACCGCGATCTGCCGCCGTTTCCACGACATGGGCTACACCGTGATCGCCGGCTGCGGGCCGACGCGCGACCACGCCAAGTGGCTGGCCGAGCAGAAGGCAGCCGGCTACACGTTCCACGCGTCGGTGGGCAACGTCGCCGACTGGGAGTCGACACGCGCGGCCTTCGACAAGGTGAAGGCCGAGATCGGCCCGGTCGACGTACTGGTGAACAACGCCGGCATCACCCGCGACGGGGTGTTCCGCAAGATGTCGCTCGACGACTGGCGTTCGGTCATCGACACCAACCTGAACTCGCTGTTCAACGTGACCAAGCAGGTCATCGACGGCATGCTCGACCGCAACTGGGGCCGGATCGTCAACATCTCGTCGGTCAACGGCGAGAAGGGGCAGTTCGGCCAGACCAACTACTCGGCCGCCAAGGCGGGCATGCACGGCTTCACGATGGCGCTGGCGCAGGAAGTCGCCAGCAAGGGCGTGACGGTGAACACGGTGTCGCCGGGGTACATCGCCACCGACATGGTGATGGCGGTGCGCGAGGACGTGCGCGAGAAGATCATCCAGACGATCCCGGTCAGGCGCCTCGGCAAGGCCGAGGAGATCGCCTCGGTCGTCGGCTGGCTGACGACCGACGACGCGGGCTTCACGACCGGTGCCGACTTCTCGTGCAACGGCGGCCTGCACATGGGCTGATGGAGACGACGCGATGGCGAACGCCACCCGGCTGATCAAGAAGTACCCCAACCGCCGCCTGTACGACACGCAGACGAGCGCCTACATCACGCTCGCCGACGTCAAGCAGCTGGTGCTCGAGAACGAGGACTTCAAGGTCGTCGACGCCAAGAGCAACGAGGACCTGACCCGCAGCATCCTGCTGCAGATCATCCTCGAGGAGGAGGCCGGAGGCGCACCGCTGTTCTCGTCCGGGATGCTGGCGCAGATCATCCGCTTCTACGGGCACGCGATGCAGGGGATGATGGGCGCATACCTCGAGAAGACGATGCAGGCCTTCGTCGAGATCCAGAACAAGATGCAGGAGCAGTCGAAGGGGTTCTACGACGCCAAGGGCATGCCGAATCCGGAGATGTGGGCGCAGTTCATGTCGGTGCAGGCACCGATGATCCAGACGATGATGGGCAACTACATCGAGCAGAGCAAGAACCTGTTCGTGCAGATGCAGGAGCAGATGCAGGCGCAGACCCGCAACATGTTCCAGAACTTCCCGTTCCCCGGAGCGCCCGCCCAGGGCTCCGGGCAGGCGCCGCCCGACAAGAAGTAGGTGGCGCCGACGCCACCCGTGCCCGGACGGTACAATCCGTCCGACGAATGCCCACGCCGCCTCGCCGCGGCGTTTTTTGTTCCGGGCCGCGCCCGCCCACCGAAGCACTCGAGCGACCGATGAGCTCCGCCGAAAAACCCGCCCGCCGGCGCAGTCGCAAGTCTCCGCCACGGGTCGGGTTCGTCTCGCTCGGGTGCCCGAAGGCGATGGTCGATTCCGAGCGCATCCTGACCCAGTTGCGCGCCGAGGGGTACGACATCGTCGGCGACTACGACGGCTCGGACCTGGTCGTGGTGAACACCTGCGGCTTCATCGACGAGGCGGTGCAGGAGTCGCTCGACGCGATCGGCGAGGCGCTCGCCGAGAACGGCAAGGTCATCGTCACCGGGTGCCTCGGCGCCCGCCGCGGCAGCGGCGGCGGGACGCTGGTCGGCGAGGTGCACCCCAAGGTGCTCGCGGTGACCGGCCCGCACGCGACCGACGAGGTCATGGGGCACATTCACGCGCACCTGCCGAAGCCGCACGACCCGTTCGCCGACCTGGTTCCCGCGGGCGGCGTGAAGCTCACGCCACGGCACTACGCGTACCTGAAGATTTCCGAGGGCTGCAACCATCGTTGCACGTTCTGCATCATCCCGTCGATGCGCGGTGACCTGGCGAGCCGCCCGATCGGCGAGGTGCTGCGCGAGGCCGAGGCGCTGGTGAAGGCGGGCGTGCGCGAGCTGCTGGTGATTTCGCAGGACACCAGCGCCTACGGCGTCGACGTCCGCTACCGCACCGGCTTCGTCGACGGGCGCCCGGTGCGCACGCGGATGACCGAGCTGGTGCGCGAGCTCGCGCAGCTCGGTGCGCGCGTGCGGCTGCACTATGTCTACCCGTACCCGCACGTCGACGAGGTGCTGCCGCTGATGGCCGAGGGCAGGGTACTGCCCTACCTCGACGTGCCGTTCCAGCATTCGCATCCGCGGATCCTGAAGCTGATGAAGCGGCCTGCCTCGGGCGAGAAGAACATCGAGCGCATCCGCGCGTGGCGGGCCGTGTGTCCGGACCTGACGATCCGCAGCACCTTCATCGCCGGCTTTCCCGGCGAGACCGAGGCCGAGTTCGAGCATCTGCTCGCGTTCCTGCACGAGGCCGAGCTCGATCGTGTCGGCTGCTTCGCGTACTCGCCGGTGGACGGTGCGGCGGCCAATGCGCTGCCTGGCCAGTTGCCCGACGAAGTGCGCGAGGGCCGGCGCGCCCGCTTCATGGAGGTCCAGTCGGCGATCAGCGCGCGGCGCCTGCAGCGGCGCGTCGGCACGACCTGCACGGTGATGGTCGACGCGATCGAGCACGACCCGGAAGCCGGCGCCTGGCGCGCCGCGACGCGCTCGGCCGGGGAAGCGCCGGAGATCGACGGGCTGGTCTACGTCGCGCTCGACGACGAGGCGCAGGCGCGGGCGCTGCCCGCGGGCAGCGAACTCGCCGTGCGCATCGTCGAGGCCGACGAGCACGACCTGTTCGCTGTGCCGGCCTGAGGCGCGCGCCGGCGCTGGGTCGCGCGCTTCAGCGCAAGGCCGGTCGCCCGTCGCGGGCGGCCGCAGCGGCCAGGGCGGCGCCCACCAGAAGCACCGCGGCCGCCAGCCACGAAGGCGCCGCGAACGACCCGCTGCGTTCCGCGAGCCAGCCTCCCACGGCGGGCCCCGCGATCTGCCCGAGGCTGAACGCGACGGTCATTCGCGCGATCGTCTGGTCGGGCCGATCGGGCGCGAGCTCGCGCGCGGTGGCCAGTCCGAGCGCGGTGATCGCCATGAACGTGCCGCCGAGCAGGGCCGCGCCGACGAGCAGCGCCGCGGCGCCGTGTCCTGCGGCGGCCAGCGCGACGCCCGCGGCCTCGAGCACGAAGGCCGCAACGATCGCTGCGTAGGGTCCGGTGCGCGCCGCCACCTTCGCCCACGCCCAGTTCGACGGTGCGCCCGCGAGCCCGACCACCGCCCAGGTCCAGAACTCCAGCGCGCGGGCATCCGGCATCCGGCGCACCATCACCACGATGAACGTGGCGGTGATCACGTAGCCGAAGCCCAGGCATCCGTACGACCAGACCAGCCGGGCGA
>OEIU01001607.1_pt1 | contig 14105 bp, 8 predicted proteins | sample 1539221 | NCBI WGS metagenome assembly OEIU01 (sample SAMN03792071, study PRJEB22550) | activated sludge metagenome | feature: wastewater treatment plant; material: activated sludge; isolation source: Wastewater treatment plant of a petroleum refinery complex | place: Argentina: Zarate | collected...
GTCCAGGTCATCCCCGCGCCGATGACTCAGCCAATCATCGACGTGAGAAGTCACTGCGTGAACGAATCCCTGCACGGCCGAATCGGATACCGGCTTCATCGCAAGTTGGGCCAAGTTGTGGAGGATCGCCTCGCGCTCGCGCGAATCGTCGAAGCCTCCACACTGGTCGACAAGATTACGACCGAGCGGCTCAGTGCAAAGGCGAGCTTCAACGCACTCACGCACCCGCTGGGCATGCGCATTCAGCAGATCGAGGAGTTCCAGAACGCTGCGGGTCTCGTCCGACTCGAGAATGGTGTACTGAACCTCCGATCCCGCGTCGTCCTCACCTTCATACACGATCGTGTAGCGAGCCCGGTGCCTCGTGAGCTCTCGAGAGTTCGACGAATCGGATCGCACGTAAACGGAGAGCCCGTCGCGACTACGACGCATCACTCGCATCGCCGCTCGGCGGCGCCGCGTGACGTCCTCGAAGTCGCCTCGGCGAAGCAATTCGAAAATCGGCTCCGCCGCCTTGGTAACACGCGTGCCGACTTGGGAGTCAGTGACTGAAACCGCCATGGAAAGGACTCCATCCCTTCGGAGAAGCAGATTCTTCTTCGGTGCGACCGAGCATAACTGACACGCGTGGTAAGGGAAAGCCCCTCTGCGAAGATCGCACCGGCTGCAGAACAGGCGCGAAAAGCATGCGAAGCGATTCCGCTGCTTATTCGTATGGCTTTGTTTTTTCTAACAATGCGACGCTCTCAGTGAATCCCTGTCGGGTTTGGGATGGCAGAAGCACCTCAGCCGAGGTAGGATCTGGTAAGGGAAACCCCCGGATACACAGGTCGCGCATGAAGAACAAGACTGCCCGCCAGCCTATCCCCAAGGATGCCGATCCTCTCCCGAGTACACCCTCCGTGGGCCGCAAGGTGGCTGATCAGGAGCGGTTCTACGTGCTCGAGCTGCCGCTGTCTGACTGGCTGGCGTTCGCCGATCATCCGCGACATCGAGATGTCGAGCGCCACGCAAAGAAAGCGCATTGGGAATTTGCGCGGCGCGCCGACGGACCCATGGTCGCGACACTCTGTTCCGTGTCGGCCGCGGATCTCAATGGTCAGCTGTTCAAGGTTGACGGTCACACCCGGTCTTATCTGTGGGCCACCAATCGGCTGAATCCGCCAGCGACTGTGATGGCGACCGTGTATCGCTGCCGCACGCCAGCGGAACTACACGCGCTCTACAACATGTTTGACAGCCAATTTGCTGTCGAGGAGCGATACGAAAGCGTGCTCGCAGCCTACCGTGCACACAACCTGACGCTGACCTCGGCTCGCTTGCGCGAGGGTATGGTGGTCGATGCCCTGTACATCGCTGTGACCGGTGTAGCTCGCAGCAATCAGAAAACAGGGGATGCGTCGAACGAACTCGACATGTTCAAGGCGATCGGCTACTTCCGCGATGAGCTACAACTGCTCGACAGCGTCAATCCTCGGGGAGAAGTATTCCATGGCGGCGTAGTTGCCGCAGCGCTCCTCGGATTGGCGATTCGTCCAACCGGAATTCGATTCTTCGAAGAACTGGCGAAGGACGGAAGACGCGGCGGGTTCGCGACTGAAGCCGGGCCAAATGGCAAGCGTGATCCAGTGGCGGCGCTGCTCCAATGGTTGTGGGAGCTCAAGCAAAGTAAGAGCGCATGGGTGAAGCGTAGCCAGGAAGATCTGTGTGCGCGCACGCTGCACGCGCTGTTCAAGTTCTTGCAAGGACCCGAGTCAGAGGATTACTGGTTCGAGGATGTCCCAGCACCGGAGGACATTGCACCCATCATTCAAACCGTGAGGCACCTCAAAGGCATTGATGAGCCCACGCTCGCCTCCTGACGTACAGGCGGGCGGCACAAGATCGAAGACCGAAAGAACGCGCCCCTAAGGCGCCGTCCAAAAGGACATCGGCATGGAAGGCGAAGAATACACACGGCAGATCTCCCAGTTGCTCGGCAGCAAGCGACTGCAGGACGCGTCGCGCTGATCGCACCGTCCAGAACTCATGAAGATTCTTGGTCCTCCGAAATCATTTCGACGAGAGCTCACCGTGGCCATGGGCGGCGCGCTCGTACTCTGCGCGTTGAGTTCCGCGGCGCTGGTCATGATCATCACGTTCGGGCGCACCACTCAACTCGGAAAGGAACACGCGGAACAGTTCGTAAAGGCGGTCGCGCCCGAAATGAGCTACGGGCTCCTGATCGCGCGTGAGGACGGAAAGGTCGCAGAGACGATGCTGAAGACGCTCGCTCAGCGGCCCGACGTAATGTTCGCGCAACTTTTCGACGCAGACGGTAGTCCCGTCATGAGCGTTGGACGCAGTGAGGATCGCCTTGCGAACGCCGATTTGACGCGCCTGCGCGCGCGTTCCTTGAGCGGCGTCGCATCCTCCGCAGGAGCGCACTGGCACGTAGTCGCTCCCGTGGTGATGCAAAGCACGCTGGGAGCCGACGAGGCGGCGCGCACGCAATTACTGGGACATTTGTATGTGATTTGGTCCCGGGATCAATACGAAGAGATCTACACGTCAATCGCGTTGGCGATCGGCGCCGTATCGCTGATAACGATCGTCGGCAGTCTGGCGTGGACAATTCGGCGAAGCCGACGGCTCACGGCACCGATCGTCGACTTGGCTCGTTCGATGGACACTGCCTCGCTCAGCCACGATGTTCGTGCAATTGGAAACGGCACAGCGGAGATTGACCGCATGGCGGCCGCCTTCAATATGCTCATGGAGCGGCTGGCTGATCATCGAGATCACCTAGAGCAGACCGTGCAGGCGCGCACTTCGGAGCTGCAATCGACAAACGAAGAACTGCGCCTTGCGATGCATGACGCGCAGCAGGCGGAGCGCTTCAAGAGCGCATTCCTCGCCGCAGTGAGTCATGAGATGAAGACGCCCCTTCATTCGATCGACGCGTATATCCGCGATGCACTCAGCGAGCTCGAGTTCCTCGGCGATGCAATCGACTCGGCCGAGGTGCGATCACACCTGATGACTGCCTTGGCTCAGAAGGAGCAGTTGCTTGGACTCATCAAGCAGATTTTGGAGCTTGCGCGCGCCAAAGCGGGCCGACACACGCTCCGGCTCGCTGAAATCAACGTCAAAGACTGGCTTGCGGGACTGCGACAGACATACAGCCCAATCGCGAAGTCGAAGAAGAACTTATTGGCGATCACGCACGAAGGCGCTCCTCACCTGGTGACCGACCCCCAGAAGCTCTCGGCGATCGCGGAAAACCTGCTCACGAACGCATGCACATACACCTGCGCCGGCGCCGTCTCGCTTCGACTGACGTGCACTACAGAAGAAACAACGCTCATCGTTTCGGACAACGGCTGCGGAATCGATGCGAACCTCGTCGATGTCGTATGGGAGGAATTTCGACAAGGCGACATGGGCGAGACGCGTTCGACCGGCGGCACCGGGCTTGGGCTCGCTGTCACGAAGGCGTACGTCGAATTGCTTAAAGGCTCGGTGAAGCTCGAAGGCGTGAAGAACGAGGGGACCACGATCACCGTGGTGCTTCCCGTGCTCGAGAAAATACCCACCGCGGTAGACACCATTGAGAAGGAACCATCAGATGCTCGCGTATGAGACGCTCGATGCGATTGCAGATGCTGTCAACCCAACGCTCCTGATCGCCACGTTGCTGCTACCGGCCTGGCCGCGGCCGCGCGCCGCAGTGGGCGGGTTTCTCAGATGGTATGCCTGCGTGGCCGGCATCTTGATCGTCGTGTACGGGATCATGGCGTTGGATACGCAGCTCGGGATCTGGCACTCGATCGGCGCCGACTACAGCACGCACACAGCATTCGCGTTGGGTCTATCCCTTCTCTGGTACGCAGCAAGCCGCACTGCGTTTGCCGTCATTTGCCTTGTGCTCCTCGCATACATCGGACTCATGCTTTACCAGCGCTATCACACACTGATGGACATGTTCACGACCGCGGTGCCGATATCTGCGGCGGCGCTCGCTCTGATTTCGATCAACCGTCGCGCAAGGACGAAAGACGTAGGCAATGAGATCTAGAACAGCGTGGAATGCCCAGTCGTCAAAAGCGTCCAACCAGAGTTGGACGCGGCCAGTCACACCATGCGCGGTCGGCTTGTGCGCATTTGGGCGACATTCGTCTTCGTCGCGCTGCTGCACACAACACGTGGGTACGCGGCGGACGAAACCTACGCGCTCATCTATCCCCAGGCTACCGAAGCGACCGAACGGATATTCCTGGACGTTCGCCGTTCAATCGCAATGGGCGTCTCCCAGCGAGGTGGGCGCTTGATCGAGCGATCGTTGCCGCAGAACCAGGATCATCGAGATGCCATCCGGAAGTGGTTGGCGGAAGTGAAGCCCACGCTCGTCATTGCGCTCGGTCGCACTTCGGTCGACGCGCTTGCCGGACTTGAAAGGCGTTACTCGATTGTCGCTGCGATGGCAGATCTTCCGCCGAGCGAGAACCCCGAGCTGAGCGCGGTTACCTTGTTGCCCGATCCGCAGGCCTTGTTCGAAACTCTGCGCACGCTGACTCCGCGAACACGCCGCATCTTTGTCGTGTATGACCCAGCACGGCATCGGTGGCTCGCCGATCTTGCCGCCCGTCAGGCGAAAAGTCGCAACTACACGTTGGTCGCACTACGTGCAGACGACGTCCGTGCCGCGTCGCTGCACTTTGCGAACATCTTCCGCTATGCAAATCCGGAGACCGATGCACTGTGGATCATCGACAGTCAGTTCGCCATCGACGACACCACTTTGCGTGTCATCGTCGAGGAAAGCTGGCTGGCTCGATTTCCGGTGTGTTCGAACGCGGTTCAGCACTTAACCCGGGCGATTCTATGCACCACCTTTGTGCCGCCAGCGCTCACGGGGCAGCTCGTGCTGCAGCTTGCGGACGAACGGCTCGCCGGTCGCGCGCCTCGCATTCTTATTCCTCGCGAGGCGAGTCGGGGTATCAACATGCGCGTGGCGTCGCATCTTGGAATCATGCTGAACAGCTCAGAAAAGCGCAGTTTCGAGTTGGTCATCGGCGAGTGAACATAAGCAGCGTTGCAGTCCGATGACAATTGCACGACCCGACAGAACGCGTACATTTGTAGGTAGCCGAAGACGACGGAGAACGTCTGACCAGCAGCGGAAAGGTCGAATTCGGCTCATCGCAATTTCCAGATTTTGTGTCACAGCGGAGCTCCGCGCCGCAATCGTCCCATGCGTCTCACATCGTTTCGCCGATCGAATTGAGGATTCGAAAAAACCAGCCTGAAGGGAGTTCATATATGGAGCATCGTCATCAGCGTGCACTCGTCCTGATGCTGTCGAGTTTGGCCGCCGCCCCGAACGTCGTCGCTGCACCCGGCGAAGACGTCGAATCGGTGTTTGGGAGTGGAGAGGTGCTGTCGCTCGCAACGGGCTATGGGGTGCCGATCCGACGCGCACCGGCCACGGCAACCGTGTTGACGCGCGAGGATCTGGACGCGTTCGGTGCGCGAACGCTTAAAGACGCTTTGAATCTGGTTCCCGGATTTCACGTGGCGACTGCAGATGGTCGATCCACATTCTCCACCGTTCGCGGCATCACCTCGCGAGTGCTGGTGTTGATCGATGGCATTCCGATCACACGAACGATGATCGATCCGTGGGTTGGGTTCGACAACGTCTTGCTCTACAACGTTTCAAGAATCGAAGTTGTGCGCGGCCCGGGCTCCGCCATCTACGGCGCCGATGCGGTAGCCGGTGTAATCAACATTGAAACCAAAACCGCCGCACATGGTGACCGCCAAGAAGTCGGAGCCGGCGTGGGTTGGAACAACACTTACGATGCCTGGAGCATTCTGTCCGGTGACTTCGGTGGGCTCGAACTCAGCGGCTATGCCGCGTTCAGCAAAACGGATGGTTCGTCCCAGACGGTTGAGGTCGACGCGCAAACGATGATCGACCAAGCGCTCCGGACTACTGCCTCACTCGCGCCGGCGGAAATGCCTCAACGTCGCGAGTCCGTGGACGTTCGGCTGGATGCACGACTCGGTGACTTTACAGCTCGCCTTGCCTACTACGATCAGAATCCTCTTCAAAACGGCGTGGGCGTGGCGTACGCGCTCGATCTCGACGGCGAATGGAATTCACTGCTGAAAGTGGCACAGCTCAACTATCACAGCGACGTGTCCGACGATCTGAAGATCGACGCCTACGTGGACTTCAGTGAAGTCGAACAGGATGCATATGCGAATGTGTTTCCGCCGGGTGCCTTCGGGAATGCCTTTCCGGACGGAGTGATCAGTTCGTTTCTGATTGAGAACCAGCGCTGGCGAATCGAGAGCACGGTTCTCTATACCGGTTTCGAGACACACACGTTGCGCGCCGGCGGCGGGTATCTCGACAACGCTTTCGAGACAGTTCGCGATGTACGTAACTACGTCGTGCGCAACGCTCGCTTTATTCCCACTGGGCAGCTGGCGCCGTTTGGCGGTGTGGGAGATGCGCCGCTAATTGGCGATACAGACGCCGATACCGTTTTCGCGTACGTGCAGGATCAGTGGCAGTTCGCGAGCGACTGGACACTCACAAGCGGCGTACGCTGGGACCGCTACTCCGACTTCGGTTCTACGGTGAATCCGCGGTTAGGTTTGGTCTGGAATGCGCGCCACAATCTCAGCGCCAAAGCGTTGGTGGGTCGCGCGTTCCGTCCGCCGAGCATCCTTGAGCTGCAATCCAGCGGCGTGTTCAGTGCACGTGGCAACCCGAGCCTCAATCCCACGACCATGGACATGGCCGAACTCGGCCTCAGTCTGTACGAAACAGCGTACGAAGCAGACCTAACGTTCTTCCGCTACCAACAGCAGGATCTCATCCAGGTCATTCCTGATCCGACTTCACCGAGTCGCACTGCGTATGTGAATCGCGGCGAGAACGATGGGTGGGGCTATGAAGCCTCGTTCTCGTATCGACCGATCGAAACGCTTCGCACTTCGCTGAGCTATGCCTATCAGGATCGCCTGGGATCGGCTGCCGACGATAACGCGAATATCCGGTTCGCTCCGCACCACGTTCTGGTGGCGACCATCGATTGGCGCCTTCCCCAAGAGTGGCGCGTTGCGCTCACCGCTCGGGGCGTGATGGATCGCGAGCGGCCCATTTCGGATCCGCGCCCGGATCCCGATGACTATCTGGTGGTGAACTCAATCCTGGCGCGTGCGAACGCGTTCTCGCTCTTCGACCTCGCCCTCGTCGTCAATAACGTGTTCGATGAGGACGTTCGCGACGCCAGCCCTTCGGCGACTACCTTGCCATTCGACATCCCGCTGCCGGGGCGAACATGGATGGTCAACGCGACGGCGCGCTGGTAGCGCGAGGGGGGCGCCATGAGCTGCGATATTCTGCTGCTGCACAACGATGTCGCCGTGTCGCGGCGACTACGAGAGGCGTTTCGGAACATTCAGGCGCGCGTTGCATGCTATGCGTGCGGGAAGGACGGTGTTCGAAGCTACAAGCGCGCTCGATTTGACGCCCTCATCACTGCTCCTCAGCTTGCGGACATCGATGCCTGGCGGCTCGTACGCATGATTCGGACCGGCCACTTCGGATTTCCTGGCATACCGATCTTCGTGGTCTGCGAACCGCACCAGCGCGCGCTGTACGAACCGCTGCGCGACCAAGACACACACGTCGTCCCCCTTGACGGCACACCGGCGGCCTTCGCACACGACATCGTAGAGTTGATCAACGCTCGTCCACGTCATTCGTTGTTGTTGGTCGAGGATGATCCGAGCGCGGCCGCGGCGGCTGTGCGAGCGTTGGAGAAGTACTTCCATGTGGATCTCGCCGTGGATGGGCAATCAGCCTTAGACGCCTGGTTTGCCCGCCGGCACGAACTCATCGTCCTTGACTTGATGTTGCCGGGATTGAGCGGAGAAGAGGTCCAAACGAGAGTTCTGGCGGCCAACCCTCATCAGCCGATCCTGATTCTTACCGCACTGGATGATCCGCAGCGATGTGAGGAGCTCATGCTGAACGGAGCTACGGATTTTGTCGGCAAGGCGACGAACTTGACCGAGTTTGCGACGCATTGTCTGCGAGTACTTCAGCAGTCGAGGTATGTCGATGCGGTCCAGTCGGCGATCGAGAGCCATGACAAGCTCGACGTCGTCTCGCAGAGTATACGGGCCGCGAATCTCAGCCTGGCACGCGGTCAAACCCACGAGGCCACCCATCACTTAAAGCACGCGCTCGCAGCCGGATCGGCGGAAGACATGTCGGACGATACGTGGGCCCGGGTGCTTCGTGTCATCCCGCCAGGGCCTCCACCGAATTCATAGAGCCGCACACCGGCTTACTGAGACGTACCTAGAGCGCACCTTTCGGCGCGTGCAGTTGCTTTTTTTGTCGATAGTGTCGTCACCCAAGGCATCCCGCCTTGAAAAGAACATATAGGGAGATCCAACCGTGTTCCTCAGACATGCGCAGCGCGTCTTGAGCGCGCTCTTTCTGATATCCCACGTCGCCGTTGCGAACTCTGACAACGCTCCGGTTCTTCAAGCGTATGTGTCAGCGCCCGACGCTGCCTATCGTTACCAGCGCATCACCACACAACCAGTGCCGGGTGCGACAGTCCACTTTCTTGAGATGACGTCGCAGCAATGGCCCCGGGAAGGCGATCCGGCACGTGCGCCGTGGAGGCATGCGTTGGCCGTGGTGTTGCCGGCGAGCACCGCATCAAGCACGGGCCTGATGTTCGTTGGTGGCGGAAGCAACGCTCTTCCGTTGCGCGTTTCAAACACGGAGCTGCAGCTCGCCGTTCAGATTGCGATCGCGTCTCAAACCGTCGTCACGGTACTCGGCCAAGTGCCGAATCAACCGCTGCTTTTCGAGGATGCGAGCCCACAGTCTTTGAGTGAGGATGCGTTGGTCGCGTACACGTGGGATCGCGCGATGGATACAGGCGATGCCTCGTATGTTGCATACCTTCCCATGACCAAGGCCATTGTGCGCGCCATGGACACCGTGCAGTCGTTTGCTGAATCGACGCTGGCACGATCTGTCGATGACTTTGTCGTCACTGGATTCTCGAAGAGGGGGGCCGTGACCTGGTTAGCGGCCGCGGTCGATGATCGGGTGCGCGCGATCGCGCCGGGCGTGTTTGATTTTCTGAATATGGCCGAGCAAGTCGAACACCACTTTGCAGCATATGGATTCTTTGCCCCGGCAGTCATCGACTACGAGGGATATGACATTCTGAAGCGATTGCGGACGCCTGAGGGCAAAGCACTCCGCGCAATTGTTGACCCGCTGTCGTACAAACGCAGCCTGTCGTTGCCAAAGTTCTTGATCAATTCTCCCGGCGACCAGTTCTTCACGCCTGACTCGTCCCATCGATACGTGGCGGCGCTTCCGGGCGAGACGCGGCTGAGATATGTACCGAACACGGACCACTCATTGAGCAGCGTCGATCGCGGTCCGGAGGACGCGCTGCTCGGGCTTCTCGGCTGGTATCAATCCGTTCTTGTCGGCGCCCCACGGGGGCAGGTGCAGTCGTTTGTGAGTCGCGATGAAATCGTCGTGCGCACAACCGGTTCGACAGTCCTTTCGGTCGCGCACTGGAGCGCATCGAACGAGAACACGCGTGACTTTCGCCGGGAGTCCATTGGGCCGAGCTGGACCTCAATGCCCCTCGTACCTCAGAGCGATGGCACGTACCGAGCGCCGCTCACGAGGCCTGCGACTGGTTGGTCTGCACACTTTGTCGAAGTGAAATTCGCGGGCCCGGTTCTGCCGCAAGTCTTCAGCACGCCCGTCTACATCACGCCCAACGCCTATCCATATCAACTGGATGATCCAGTGGCCGAGCCTCGCAGCGAGTACTACTGGAGGAATCGTCTATCGCTGGAAGTCACAAATCCGATGTCGCCTTTGCGCAGTGCCTTTCCGATGCCGGTGCTCGGGCAGTCGATTCCGTCCTTGGAGCATGCGAACGCATTACTGCATCGTTCTGATCAATCGAGCCTGCGGAAGTGTCTTGCCAGTCGACTGAACGTCGCTGATGGGCAAGTGGGCTGGTACTCAAAACCGATCGGTACGGGCCCGAACTCCGTGTACCCCGTGCTGTTGCTGTGGAACTGGGCTTACGAGTTTCGAAACGCGGGAGATGCCGCCGGAGTGCTCTGCGAATCGATCAACAACCTTGACGCATTCTAGCTAGCGATGGGCGGACGGGCATGAAGCATCGTGTCCGCCCGCCGTCCCAGATTGGTCGCATCAATGGAAGTTTCGCGCGGAAATCTGAAGCTGCCCCAGCCACCCCGTGCGGTCGCGCATCGAATCCGCGATGAGGTGTGTCACACCGCTTTCGTGCTGAATTCTTCCGGAAACCTCGAGCAGGTGAGACTGGAGAAATGGCGCTCGGTACTCCGCCGCGACGCTGCTCCAGACGATGACATTCACCTCGCCGGTTTCATCCTCGATCGTCATGAAGGTCGTGTTGTTTGCAGTGCCCGGACTCTGGCGTAGCAATACCAAGCCTGCGGATGTGACACGGCTACCTGTGAGTGCGCTCTTCAGTTGGATGGCGGTCAACACTCCACGACGCAGAAATCGGTCGCGCAGCAAAGCGATCGGATGACGCCGCAATGTCAATCCGGTGCTGCGATAGTCCGCCGCGATGTTCTGCGCCTCAGACGGAACAGGCAACAGCGGTGTGCCCTCGGCAGCCGTGGCGCCTTCTAGCAAATCCAACCCGAGATCAATGCCGGCCAGTTGCCAGGCCGTGTGATGACGATTGCCGGAGATCGTGGCCAGTGCGTTGGCGGCCGCCAACGCCTCGAGGTCTGATGCGTTCAGTTGTGCTCGCTTCGCGAGATCCTCCGCGCTCAGAAAGCCACGTTGCTTGCGAGCTCGCACGACGCGTGTTGCTCCCGATGCCGATAGACCCCTCACTAGGCGCAGCCCCAGACGCAGCGCAGGTCCACCTCGTGCGTCTCGCTCGAGCGTGCAATCCACGTCACTGACGCAGACGTCGATGGGCAGCACCACAACATCGTGTTTACGCGCGTCTCGGACCAACTGCGCGGGCGCGTAAAATCCCATGGGCTGAGAGTTGATCAACGCAGCGGTGAACGCCGCAGGGCAGTGGCAATGGAGCCAAGCACTGGCATAGGCGAGCAGCGCAAAGCTGGCCGCGTGACTTTCAGGAAATCCATACTCACCAAATCCTTGGATCTGCCTAAATAGGCGATCGGCAAACTCTTCTTCATATCCGCGCGCCAAGAGTCCCTGGAGCAATTTTTCCCGGAACGGTTCGAGGTCACCGGCTTTCCGCCAACCCGCCATTGCACGGCGCAGCTGGTCCGCCTCCCCGGGTGTGAAGCCGGCCGCCACCACCGCGACCTGCATCACTTGCTCCTGGAAAATGGGCACGCCCAACGTTCGCTCGAGGACGCCGCGAATCGCTTCGCTCGGGTACTCGATCGGCTCTTGACCGGAACGCCGTCGTAGATACGGATGCACCATGTCGCCCTGAATCGGTCCTGGGCGCACGATCGCGACTTCGATCACAAGGTCGTAGAACCGCCGCGGTTTCAGGCGCGGCAACATCGACATTTGCGCCCTGGATTCAATCTGAAAAACGCCGACCGTATCCGCTTCGCAGATCATGTCGTACGTCGATCGATCCTCAGGTGGAATGGTTGCGAACTCGAGCGAAGTCCCGTGAAACTCGTTGTGAAGATCCAGGGCCTTACGAATCGCAGTAAGTATCCCAAGCGCGAGCACATCGACTTTCAGTAGCCCCAAAGACTCCAAGTCATCCTTATCCCACTGAATCACGGTTCGATCTTGCATGGCTGCGTTCTCGATGGGAACCAGCGTTTCCAATGAATCGGCGGCAATGACGAAGCCGCCGACGTGCTGCGATAGATGCCGCGGGAAGCCCATGATTTCGCCCACGCGCGCGAGCAACATCGAAATCGTCGGGCTGTTCGGATCAAATCCTGCTTCTGCGATCCAGCGGCCAACCTGCGATGAGTCCTTGTCCGCACGACGAGTGAGCGCGAAGATCAATCGCTCGATCTGCAGCGGATCGAAGCCCAACGCTTTGCCCACGTCGCGCAGCGCGCTGCGCATCCGATATGTGATGACAGTGGCGGCGAGTCCCGCGCGATGGCGTCCGTACTTGTCATATAAGTACTGCACGATCTCTTCGCGGCGCTCGTGTTCGAAATCGATATCGATGTCCGGCGGCTCCGCACGTTCCTTGCTGATGAATCTCTCAAACAGCACCTCCTGTCGTGCAGGGTCTACGGCGGTCACGCCCAGTGCGAAGCACACAGCAGAGTTGGCTGCCGAGCCTCGGCCCTGACAAAGGATGCCGCGCCGGCGTGCTTCACGTACCAGATCGTGGACTGTCAGAAAGTAGGGCTCGTACTTGAGCTCTCGGATCAATGCCAGTTCGTGCTCGATCAGCTGCTGCACGTGACTCGGTACGCCTTCCGGCCAACGAGCTTTCGCGCCGTCGTAGGTCAGTTGTCTTAGCCACGTTTCCGGAGTCTCCCCGGCCGGAACGATTTCTCGTGGGTACTCATATCGCAGCTCATCCAACGAGAACACGCAGCGATCCGCGATGGCGACCGATTCAGTCATGAGGTCCGCGCCATACAGAGGCAGCAACTTGCCCAACGGCTTCAATGAGCGTTCTGCATTGGCCTCCAGATCGTACCCACATTCGTGTACCGGCTTTACCAGCCGAATCGCCGTGACCACATCGAGCAGGGGTTGTCGATCGACGTGGTGCATCAGTGCGCCCGTGGACGCGACAGCTGGTATCCCAATGCGCCTTGCGAGATCGAGTTGCGCGACCCGTTTCAGCGCGTCGTCGCTCGTCGTGTGAAGCTCAATCGCGAGCCAAAGCCGATTTTCGAAGTGCTGACGCAGCCAATGGCCATCCGCATCGTCGTTGCAACGTGCGATCCACAGCAGCAAACAGTCCGGCAGGGTTCCGCAAAGATCACCGCGATTGAGCGAGTAGTGTCCCTTAGGCGCAGCACGGCGCGCGCGGGTGATCAACTGGCTAAGCGCCCCATAACCATGACGGGTTTGCGCGAGCACGACGACGGTCAGCCCATCGCTGCATTTCAACTCGCTGCCTACGATCAATTTGATTCCGCGCTTCTTTGCCTCCTCATGAGCGCGGACGACGCCCGCGAAGGAGCACTCATCCGTCACGGCGATGGCCGCGTAACCAAGTTCAGCGGCCGCTGCAACGAGTTCGCGAGGGTCGGAAGCACCGCGCAGGAATGAAAAGTTCGAGAGCGCATGGAGTTCGGCATATGCACTCATGCGAACAGTCCATGCACATACCAGGAGCCTGGCTTCGTGTTGTCGTGAAAGATCCAGAGCGATTGACCGTCGCGCGACCTCACAGCGTAGTAGTCGCGATCGACCGGTTCTCCGTCCCACCAACCGGCACGAATTCTCTCGGGACCTCGTTCTATCAAATACGAACCCGATGACCGTCGCCACCGTGCCGGCGTCTTCAACAACCATATGGGTCGTGCTGCGTTTTCTGATGGAACACCGACGGTCGGTACTGGCGCCCCAGGAGTCGCGCGATCGCTCCCCGCAGCATTTTCAGGCCGCCGATCGGCACGGTGGCGCGGCTGGCGAATACTGCCGGGTCCGAGGCGAGTCTCGAGAAGTTCGAGCAGCTCGGCCTTTGCCTCTGCAACGCATCGAGTCGGCTGCGAGCTCGGCAATAGTGATTCCGAATCGCTGACCTGTGCCTCGAAGCGCTGCGCAATCACACAGACGTGTCGCACTGGCGCGTCGAGGGGGCGAGACGCGAGCTTCTCACTGAGTATGCGGCGCATGCGATTCACGTCGGACGTCGGCGAGGCGAGCGCGATGGTCAAAATCGTCGCCGACCGCTCCCGATGCTCGAGCCGCACTTGAATTTCGCGGACCGCACGAGCCCTTTTGCGTAGAAAGCGTTGCAGCTTGTCGAGCCGAGGTTCAAGCAATCGCTCAAGCAAACCCGATGTCTCGACCTCGAAATCAAGGTGCATGTGATCGGCATAGACCAGAGGCGGTTGGACGG
>OEIU01001608.1_pt1 | contig 14088 bp, 9 predicted proteins | sample 1539221 | NCBI WGS metagenome assembly OEIU01 (sample SAMN03792071, study PRJEB22550) | activated sludge metagenome | feature: wastewater treatment plant; material: activated sludge; isolation source: Wastewater treatment plant of a petroleum refinery complex | place: Argentina: Zarate | collected...
TTGTTAAAATAATAGAAAAATTCTTAATTATTTCAGAAAACCTCGAAGGTTTTTATCAAATGTGCGTAACATAAGTTAGTTACTTAATTGTAAATTATTTTTTATCAAATAATAGGTTAATTCTTTTCTCTTGCCTTGCACCAATCTTATCGATCAATAAATTTATTTCACCAGTTGGACTTAACGAATAATCAATAATTTCATTCTCTGAATTAATAGCAAGCTCATTGATAATAATTTTATCTTTCCAATTCAAAATAATATTTAACCCGGTAATTTCTTGGGAACTTTTATTTGAAATAATTAAGGTTGCACTGTTTTCTAATACTGGATTAAGTGTTAGAGAAATCTTATTCCTTGTGAGCCGCCAATTCTTCAACTCATCCAAATTCGTTATCCAAGTTTCGGAAGATTTAGCTTTTGAAATTTTTATCAAAAAATCATCTTCTGGATTTTTATCACAAAGTAAAAGTGGTTTATAAGTTATAAAATTTAGTCCCCCTCTTAAAATATTTTCTTGATCATCTGAAGAATATGGCAATAACAAATATTGATTATCAATAACCGTGGGCAATCCGGCATTGTTTTCATGTACTAAAAAAATAGTAACTCCAATATCATTTAAAGTACTTAGAATGGATTTATCTTTAATTAATGATTCCTTTGCCAAAACTATTTTAATATTAATACCTAGCTGATTATTAATCTTCATAACTTCATCAGCAAATTTTTGCCTAAGCCCATCAGCATCAATAATCACATCGGAAAGATCAAGAATTATATTTTCTGCTTTAAATTCATTTAAAATATTTTTAGATATTTTTTGCGAAGGTGAGATAATTAAATACGGATCAATCCCTTCGTGATTAAGTTTTTCAATCAGTTCTGGTTCAAGATTGATATTATTCTCAATTAAAATAATTGTAGCCGAATTCTTTCCTTCGGGGAAATTGCTTAACCAAACATCAGGTTTTTTATCAAGCCAGTTTATGGAATTAATAATTAAGTTTTTAAATTCTGCCGTATCACTCTTTCCTCCAATAACGTCATCCGGATTAAAACCTGTCCAAACAAATTTTCCTTTTTCCTTCATTCCATAAATCATTGAAGTTTGGAGACCATCTTCCTTATTGGTTTTAATAAAACCCAAGGAGGTAATTTCTGATTTTTGCGGATAACAAATTAATGGTTTATGTCTGGTTGAAATTTGCAGAACACCATCATCTCTGTTTGCACCTACAAAAGCCGGATTAAAATTTAGATATTGAATAAAACTAGTTTCTTCACTTGTAAATTCTTTACAATTGATTCCAAATAATTCATTCATACTTTCAAATTCATTTGTTAAATCATTTCCATCAATATTTAATTTAGAACCAACACTTAGTATGGAATTGCCTGAATTTAAAAATTCTTTCATAGATTTTAATTCTTCAGAACTGATATTGTATACTGAAGGAAGAATTAAAATATCAAAGTCATCAACAATACCTGATTCAAGATCACGATCATAAATAACTGAATAAGGAATTTTTTCCTGCATTAGAAATAACTCCCATAAAGTAATTTGCTCAATAACTTTTGGAGAATTATTTATATCAGATTTTTCTGTATATCCGGAATAAAGGACAGCTATCCTGGTTTGCGCTAATGTTGAAGTTACCAATAGAGCTGCAAAAAAAATAAGCACTGTAAGCGCAAACAATTTATTTAAATTTGAACTCATAAATTTGGCTTATCATAATCAAGATAATATAAACGGGATTCACCGGGTTTAAGATCATCAACATAGAGATAGATCATCTGCGAGCCGGGGTTATGTTTAACACTTGCAGGTTTTGTTCCGATAATTTCAGAACCAAGAGTTACATTATAAGCACGATCATTTAAATCAAGATCAACGACTAAATTATTTATTGCATCAACTCCGGGATTTGAAATTTTTAGTGCAACACGTGTCTTGCCTCTCCTATCAGCTCTGATTTCTATATAGTCACGTTTTTCATACCACTTCTGAATTTCAGATGCAGTTGTAATCCAGAATTTCTTTTTCTTTAGATCTTTAATAACATCTCTTACAACATTTACATAATCGCTGCGGCACTGATATTCTGTATGAATTTTAAATACATACATACCGCCCTCAAATAAAACTCTATCCAGATCTTCCTGATAAGTATAGAACTGAAATTCCGGAAGCGTCAAACCAAAATCTCTGATTACTTCATAATCATCGCGTGCAGTTTTAGTCATTGATACAATTCTTTTATCACCGCGGATAATTGTTTTGGGAACAGATCTGTCTGTTAGTGAATCAGTTAAGACATATTTAAATCCAGAATTTATAACAGCATTGATTGTATTTTGATCAAACAATCCAAAGTAAGGTAATAAACCAACAACATTTGTTGAAGTAATTTTTTCTAATGCCGATTTTGCTGAAATTATTTTTCTTAATTGTTCATCATAAGAATTTAATTTATTGGACTTATCATTAATTGAGGATAAATAACCTACATCAACCAAAGCTCCAATTTCGCCATATAAGGAAATTTGTTTAACTAATTGTTTGTTCAATTCCGCTGTAGCTTGATCGACAAAAAAAGTTGGTGAGATTCCTTCATCTTTTAAAATAGGCAGCACATTTTTTATATTTTCCACATCATTAGTTAAAACCGGTATAACAACAGCAGCGGCTTCATAACCGGTAGGCCAATCTCTTACATAAGCGATAGGAGAATATGTTAACCACTTTATCGAATTATTGAACAGTCTTTCAAAATAAATGAAATCTTCTTGTATGCCGATAATAGAATTAAGTTCGAATCCCATCCACATAAACCTTCCCGATCCATAAGAGCCATATGCAATACCTGCAGATTTTTTTATTTCTTCTCTAACCAATCCTTTATCCATACGGTAGTTATACCAAAAACTAACCTGAGTTGTTCTGGGATCTAAAACTTCCACTGCCATTGGTCTATCCCAGGTTGCAACCTTTAAAGGAAATCCCGTTGGAATATTTGCTGTTATGGGCAAGCTGCCACAGATAGTATGAATTTTTGAATACTCATCAGGTCGTAATTCATGAGAAAATCTTAATCCAAAAACCTGATTAAAAAAATCCCAACCTTGCCATTTACCATCGTTAGAATAGGTAGCAATGCTTCCTGTTGCAAAAACGCTTCCGCCATTTTCCAAATATTTTTTTATTTGTAAAGCTTCCCTTTCACTCATAGATTTTGTACCAGGCAAAATCAGTAACTTATATTTTAGATGCTCGCCATTTTCAATTGTCTGATCAGAGATTATATCAAATTTTAAGTTTAGATTTTTAAGAAATTTTTTCCAGGTTGAAATATTATCATCCAACCATGTGCTGCCTGAAGGTAATACATTTTCTGTATATTGAGAGTAAAGGATTCCAACTTCGGGCTTTTTACCAAAAAGAAAATCTTCCACAATTTCTGATTTAGGGATTAAATCAGAAGTTTCAAACCTTCCGTAAACACCTCGTAAGATGAAATAATAAATAAGAATAGCCGATGCCAGTATTACCAAACCGGAAAGAATAATAAAGAAATGATTTATCCTTATACCAAAAAAGTTTTGCTTTAACGCCACTTTACTGCCCCTGAATTTCTATCTTCTTTTGGAGAAACATATCCTTCAGAAGTGTATTTCAGGAATTTATTTTCGTCGCTTAATCTTTGCTCTACTCTGGATTTTTCTTTCGAAACTTTTTCCTCACTAAACTTATATCCCCGTGGTTCCGGAGTATAACGTGACTGTGAAGGAGCTCTCTCCTGAAAATTTATTTCTCGTGAAATCCCAGGTTCAACTTTTCTAACTTGTCTGGTTTCCTTTGTACTTTCCTGACGGGAAAATTGTGTATCGGTTGGTGTAACTAACTCTGCTCTTACACTTGCAGGTTTTGACGTATAAACTTGTTGTTGTTTCCCTTCCCGGATTTTATATAGGGTATAAGCCCCGATAGCCAATATGAAGGTACATATTGTAGCAACAAGAATAATAGTAGATAGTATCGGGATAAGTTCCATATTAAATTCCTAATTAGTATTAGTTACAATATTATTTGACTGCAAAGAATTTTCTCTCTCCAATTTACCCCAGGTCATTCTTATACCTAAAAACTCTTCGATGGTGGACATTGTTTTACAAATATCAATAATAAGAATAAAAAACATTCGGTAAATAATAGCATACCAAATCAGTCTGAATTCTTCCTTTTCAACAGCGATGCAGTAAAGTGCAGTAACCATATCCAGGATAGCTAAACCAGCCCACCAAAAAAATATCAAATGTGAAAAACCAAAAAACACAGCTGCAAAAATAAAAAATGCATTAGCTGCAATATTCATTGTGGGCCAAATCAATGCTTCATAAGACATTACCCACAAAACAAAAGTATGCCCAAAATTAACGGTGGGATTAAATAATAATTTTTTATGTTTCCGTATTGATTGGAGTATTCCACGAGTCCATCTATACCGTTGCTTAAGCAATTGTTGTAAAGTTGCCGGCGCTTCAGTATAAGAAATGGATTTAGGTTCGTAATAAATTTTCCAATCTTTAGCTAATATCTTTAAAGTCAAATCAGCATCTTCAGCATAAGTATCGCTTGAATAATATCCTGCTTGCTCAATCGCCTTGCGTCTGAAAAGTCCGATTGGACCCGGAATTATATTAACCAGCTTAATATAACTTTGAGCACTACGGGACATATTTAATCCTTCAATATATTCAAGTGCCTGAAGATCGGTAAAAAATTTTTTTCTGTTTAATACTTTAACGTTACCAGCAACAGCCCCAATTTTAGGATTCTTAAAATGTCTTACTGCCGCCTTTAAAGATTCCGGTGCTAACTGTGAATCGCCATCCATGCAAAGAACAAAATCAGCTTTGGAATAATAAATCCCAGCATTTAATGCGCGGGCTTTACCAAGATTTGGCTGATTGATTACTGATATTTTTACTTTATTATATTTTCCCTGCTGATATCCAACTAATGATTCTGCTATTTGCTTTGTATCATCCGAAGAACCATCATTAACAATAATTATTTCATAATTTTTATAATCAAGATTTAATAAAGATAAAATTGATTGTTTTATAATTTTTCCCTCATTGAAAACGGGAACAATAATAGACACAAACGGAGCATAGCCATTGGTTTCCATAAATGTATATTCATTAATGTACAGGTAAGCCATTATTAAAATGGCAAAATATCTTATAAGAAGGATGAAAAGGGAAATAACTAACGCAACGATAGTTGAGTATTCTAATAATGCACTGAATGAAAGAACTGTGTAAGGTAAAGTATATGCAATTATTAAAATTAATATTAGCGATATAATTCCACTTACAAGAATTCTTCTCAAATATTTTTGCCCGAGATTTTCGCCCTTTTTTTCATCTTCCCTATTTGAAATAGTTACTATAGCTCTATCAATAACAGGGTTTGTTTCCATTATCCGGATGATGATTTAGTAATTTTGTTCAATAATAATACCACTTAACTATAAATTTACAATGATTTTGAATCATTTATTATAATTTTCTTGCACCAATATTGGACTTCATCAAATTTTGTATCAATCTAAAACAAGGTATTTAAACACAAAAATGCTAAAAATTTTAAAGATTCCAATAAATTCCTGCTTGCAACGCTGTAGATCTATATCCAATATTTGATCGTGAAGAACTACCTGTTGTAACTTTAATATTAAAAGAAACTGAACTGCTAAATTTGTAACCAAAAGCAGCATAAAATTCAGATAAGACATAATCATTTTGTGGAATTAACCCGACCTTGCCGCCCAATACAAATGAAGTGGTTTCATCTTCAAATAAATTCCAATCAGCCCATAGGGAATGTGATTCGAAATTCTTCGGGCTCCAATAAATCGAAGTAAAATTATTAAAAGAATAAAAATAATATTCATATCCGGCACTAAAATTAGTTTCAAATATTTTACCCAGTCTTGCTTGAAATTGATCACCTTTATTTTGATCTGAAATATCTAAATGTGCATACTTGCCAGCCAAAATAAAATCATTTTTAAATTTATAATCTGCATTTATTCCATAGTAATAAGCATTTAATCTTGTATTAACTAGGAAAGGTGAATATAAAATAAATGCAGCATCAGAGTAGTTTAGAAAAGCGGAGAATGAATAAATATTTTTCTTTTTAGCAGAAAGATTTAAATCAACTATACCCTCTTGTTTATCATTAGCAAAATAAGTTTGCCCGAATGACACAGATCCATTAATAATCTGATTAAACTTTATATATGCAGACCCTTTAACTTGAGTAAACCGCAGGTTTTCATTAGCCGAAAATAAACTTCCTCTGGATCCATAAATTCCTAATGCGATAAAATTTGTTAACCCCAAATCCAATCCAAGCCCAAAACTGTTAAGTTTAAAATTGGTGTTGTCAGTAAAGTAATAACCTTGTGGAATTACCTGAATATAATTTGGGAAATTATTTATCCATAATTCATTACTTCCGCCAAGCCAGTTTAATCTGGTTTTTAAAATATAAGAGTTTGGCGATTGCGAAAGCAATTCCTCATAGATTTTTTTCGCATTTTGAGTTTGTCCGGTTTTAAGATAAGCATCGCCTAAAAATAGTTTTGCTTCGATATCCGAAGGATTTTTCTGAGTAATTTTTTTAAACTCTTTTAAAGCTAAAAGTGAATCACCTTCCCAAAAAATAATTTTAGCTCTTTGTTTATCAACATCGTAATCATAAGCGGATTGCAAAATTTTATCATAAACTTTAATTGCACTATTAACATCTGATTGTTTTAAATACACATCACCCAATTCCATTGATACGTTGTTGTTACTACCAGCTAATAACAAATATTGATTGAATAATTTTATAGCAGAATCATAATCTTCATCAGCGGAAAACTTTCTGGCGTTATCAAGTAACTTATTAAGTTTTTCATTCTCGATTCTTGTACGAAGTTGTGCTAAATTATTTTTCAGATGAACTAATGCAGTTAAGCTTTTATCGAAGGTTTCCAGTTTAGTAATTATTGATTCGGCATCTGAAATATTTTCATTTCGGATTTTGATATCTGCAAGACCGGAGAGTGCATCAATGTTTGATGGATCTTTCTCGAGCACTTTTTGAAAGAGTTTTTCGCTTTTGTCAAGATTGTTATCAAGCCATAAATTTATTTTTGCAGCCATCAATTGATAGTCTTTATTCTCAGGCGCTAACTTTAAAAGCAGATCACACTGCTTCTGAGCTTCGCACAAATCATTTTGCCAGGTTAATATCTGAATTAGCTTGTATCTGACTTCTGCATCATTCGGATATTTTATTAAATAATTTTTATAAATCTGTAAAGCCAAGCTAAAATCATTATTGTAGGAGTAATATTTCCCTAATTCTAAAAGTGCTTTTTTATTTTCTGGATTTTTGCTGAGTAAATCTTCATAGTATCTAATCTTATCTGAATAATAAGATTTTCTTAGGGTGCTAACTTTTTCTTGTAAATCAATAAACCTACTTTCATCAGAATGTCCGGAAGAAAGATACTCAAGCTGCTGATTGGCTTCTTCAAAACGATATACTTTTATAAGCTCCTCAATTAACTTAAAGCGTGTTTCATCATCAGAGGGATTATTTTTTAAAACACGGTAATACTTATCGATTATATATTCCTTTGTGCCAGGTCTTAAACCATAATTAAATTTAGACGTTGTATCGTTTATCGAATAAATATATCCTTTCCCTTTTGCAAGATCCATTCCATCTAAAGCTTCCTTGAAATATGGTCTTATCTCCAATGCTTTAGTAAAAGCTTTGATAGCCAAATTACTTTTGCCAAGCCACATCAAAAAATAACCATATCGTGACCATAATCTGTGATCTGTGGGATATTTTTCCGTGAAAGATTTAAGAATTGGTTCACCTTTAGAAATATGATTATTCTTAGCAAGAATTTCTGCATATCTTAAAATTTCATCTGCAGAAGCTTCAGCTTTTTCAAGAAAAGAATCATACCAGATTTCTGCCTCTTCCCACTCACCCAGATTTTTATAACATTTGCCAATCTCAAGATAGTTTATTGCAGTACTTGGATTTATTGCAATTTCTCTTTTGTAACCTTCAATTTTATTATAAAGTAATTTGTACCAATTGTTAGCGGAGCGGTTTAGATTTGATATAATTTCCGGATCGTTTGGAGATAATTTTTTTGCAGTGCGATAATCATAAATTGCGAACTCATAATTGCCTCTTTTTTCATAACAAAATCCGCGGTAATTGTAACCCTCTGCACGATTTGGATTATCAGAAATAAATTTATTCCAGATATCAATCGCTTCACCGTATCTTCCGCTATTCATCAGGGAGAGTGCTTCATTTTTAAATTGTGAGGAAGTTGAACTTTGAGAGAGGATATAGTTATGAGTAGAGAAAAGAATAAAAATTAATAAAAGGTTGAAAAAAAATTTCATTTGTTGTAATCAACTTTATCTCTGATTTAACTGTGACCTTGCAGCTTCAATGTCAAATTCGTTTAGGATTTCATCCGCACTATTAAATTTATCATTTATTTTTAACATCAATACAGAAATAATTTTGGGATCAATACCTGAAATTTTCTGATAAACATTTGTAATAAAATCTTCAACAATTTGATCATCGGATTTGGTTAGCAGCACATAAATTTTATCAGCAATAATACAAATCTTATCCTTTTTATCAGCAACCGATTTAACTGTCTCGCTTAAATGATTAAAAGTAAAAGGTGCATTACCATTAAGTGAAGGATTAATCTTAAAAGATATAATTGTAAATAATTGCCCGGTAGTCTTAAATAAAGCAATCTGATTATTCACAATCAATTTAAAATCATTTATGCTGTATAGATTTGGAATAAGATAAGTGGGTGTGGTAATGGTTTCAACTTTTAATTTTTGATCACCTGTTAATTTAACGCCTAAATCTTCCGTAGTAGTTCTTTTGGTGAATTTAAAATCAGTTGTTACACCTTTATAAGGTTCAATGTAATAATTGGCTTTAAATTTTCCTTCTGCATGTCCGATGTTTGGAGTGATATCAATAATTCCACTTTGTGGTGTATCAAACTCTTCTTTTTTATGAAGTTGAATAATTCCTGTAGCAAATGAGTTAATAACATCAAAAATCATTTTGGAAGATGGCGAAGCAGGTTCTCTTAAGATAAGCAAACTTGTAATTCCTGAGTCTTCAATCGCTTCAATCGTTTGTCCAAAAACATCGCGAAGCAAATTTAAATCCTCAAATTCAACATAAGGTGTGATTTCATCAAAAATTAGTCTGGTTGGATTGTATTGATTAATGAGTGATAAAATATCTCTTAAATATTCACTTAAAAATTCATCGTGATTTTGATATTCGGAAATATCAGCAGGATTAGCAACTCTTACAATAATTATTGAATTATTATTTATGTAACTTTCAAGATCTATATCAATTGAAGCAGCATGTATAATTAAATCTTTCGGTCGGGCATTGGTAAAGTACAGACATACTTCTTTGCTTTTTGCAGTTTCAACTGCGAATTGAAGACTAAGTAAAGTTTTACCTGACTTTCTTTCACCTACGAGTAAATAAGTTCCACCGTGATAAAACCCACCCCAAGCATTATCAACGATAGGAATTCCTGTGCGAAATAGTTGTATAGTTTTCTTCATTCAGATAAAATTTTTACTTTTTTTAGCCAATAATTATACCGTAGAATAGATGCATTTTTAGTCCAAAATCAAATAAAATTACGTTTTTTTTGAACTAATAAGAGACAAAAAAATCTTATTGTATTATTATGTAACAATAGTTAACAGAAGAGAATAAATACCTTTTATAAATAAAAAATATTGGATGAAGATTGCTTAACGACTTAAACTTCCAAAAACAAATAATGCGGTTGCATTTCCGACTATGGTGGGCTCATTTGTGATAAAATCCATTTCATCATCAAAATACTTTACATCTTGCAGATTAAAATTATCATAATCAAAATTTTTTCTATTGATAGAATATTTCTCAATAATTTTTATTGGTGCTGGACCAGCACTTAGTGCCCCGGGAAGATATCCTTTATGAAAAAAAGCTATTTGGGAATGAAGATGTTTCGGAAAGTTACTTCCAATATTGTAGATAAAAGATATTCCCCAAGGATTTTTTCCTAAAATATAATCTCGCTGGAAAGTGTTTAATGAATCAAACTCATTTGATCCGGTTAAACGTTTATATAAAATTGCCTGGAGTGAAACTCCCAAAAATGAATTTGTTGTTCCCCAAGAAAAATCCAGACCTTCTTTAAAGATTAAAGAATCAATTCTGTTTTTTGAGTGAATTAAATTTTTATAAATATAATCAGAAAATTCCGGTTTGAATTGTGCAATTTTATAATGCGCTAAAGAATTATAATCGCCAAAACTCCACCAAAAATCTGCATCGGCTTTGTTACCATAACTGATTGCATCTTGCAGGTAAGAATTGTTATTTGTCGTGATATACAATTCGATTGCAGCCAAGGCAAGTTTACCATCAAAACTTTTTTCTTTATAAACATTGGAATAAGTCGTGTCAATATCAGGAACTTCATTTCGGATGGAATAAATATTTCGGGCGGCATTTAAACACCTGGAGGCAAATTCATTATTATAAAATTTTTCTTTCCAAATTCTGGCACCTAAAGCTAATGCTGCGGAGTAAATCCCAATTGTGTTTTTAGCTAAACTAACAAATGCTGGGCGATCAAATTGTAAGCTATCTTTTTCCGGTAATCTAAATCCCACCTGATGATCTCTTTCGTCCTGAACCTGAGAGATAAGTTTATATTTTTCAAAATTACATCTCAGCAGCCAATCCAATCCTACTTTTGCTTCTTCAAGAATATCAGGAACTCCATCTTCATTCAGATCATATCCAAATTTTTCTTTATCAAACTCATAACTAAATATCATCATATAAGTTGCATAAGCGGTTGTTTTTAAGAACTTAATATAATCACCGGCATCATGCCAGCCGCCTGTCAAATCAACAGCAGATGAATCATTATTACCAATTAGTTTTGTTGCATCTGATAAATGACAAGGTAAATGAAGCATTGGATTTGTTGGTCCGCACCTTTGTACTTTAAAGAAAAGACTAAGTGAGTCTCGTACCGAATTATAAAGCGAATCCCCTATTGAAAATGGAAAAGATTTTTGATTACCAAGCTCTAAATAATATCTGCCAACTTTTTGTAATCCTGAAAAATCAATCTCATAACAAAAATTAAATTTCCCATATCTTAATGGTTTTTGATGAATAATATCTTGATAAACTATTTCCTGAGAATTATAGTCCCGAACAAAATATTTTAATTCAGACAAATCATTATAGGAAAGGATTACACCGGTTTTGATATCTTTTGGGAAAAACCCAACTTGATTAATTCTGATAAAGAGAGAATCTTGTACAGAAGCGTGACAGCTAACAAGAAAAAATTGTATCAGTAAAAAAATTAAGATAAAGGGATATCTGCTAAACTTCGATTTATCAGAATATTTTTTCTTATTAACTGTCGTAATTACTAAGCTTCTATTTTGTTTGTTGATTTGGGTGGAAAGTCTGTTCCAATAACAATATCCCACAAAGGAGAACTAACGCCATAACCTTTATGAGAATCCTGATAGTGATGTTTCATATGATGATTTTTAATCATCAACCAAAATTTACTATGCATATTAAAATGATGAATTGCATAATGAGTTATATCATAAAATAAGTATCCGGTAAGAAATCCAGCAAAGAATGGGAAAACAAAAATATCACCAATCAATGCTTTGAATAAAAAATAAAACAATGCAGCTAAAGGAATGCTTACAGATGGAGGCATTACTAATCTTCGGGAATCACTCGGGTAATCGTGATGAACACCATGAAAGATAAAATGAATTTTTGCACCAAGCTTACTCTTTAGCTCCCAATGAAAAATAAATCGGTGTAATGCGTATTCGGTAATCGTCCAGATAAATAAACCAAAAATTATTAAACCAATAATTGATAATGCCGGAATTTGATATGTGATAACCGAAAGATATAGCATAAATAAAATTATTGGTACAAAAATAATTAATGGCACAGAAGGATGGACTCTTGATAGTGATTCCAGAAAATCATTTTTAAACATTCTTACCGTTTCATCTTTGTTAGATACAAAATTTTTTGGCATGCTTTCTCCTTAATTATAAATTTTTTCAAGGCAAATGTAACGCTTTATAGATAAATAATAAATGATTTATATCTCATTTATCGATAGTAATTAGCACCAAACTTAAAAATTTACTTCTAATGGAAATTAAAATCGATTTGAAAAATTAATTTTCGTTTGAAATTAACATTTAAAGTTTCCATATTCACATATGATTTTCAATAATTCTGCAAACTTTCAGGAGGAGTGATGTCTCAAAACGGCGAACGTGAGCAATGGGGCACTAAAATCGGTTTGATTCTGGCTGTTGCCGGTAATGCTATCGGATTAGGAAACTTTTTAAGATTTCCAGTTCAAGCAGCACAAAATGGCGGCGGCGCATTTATGATTCCATATTTTATATTTTTCCTTTTACTTGGCATTCCGTTAATGTGGATTGAATGGGGTATCGGAAGGCACGGCGGAAAATTTAGACATGGCAGCGCACCCGGAATGTTCGACGTACTTTGGAAAAATAAATTGGCAAAATATTTTGGAGCTCTCGGATTATTTATCTCAATTACAATCCTTATCTATTACACTTACATCGAATCCTGGACACTTGGCTTTAGCGTATTTTCTATTCTTGGTTTGTATTCCAACGAAACCAGAGAAACGATGACAGGATTTTTATCCAGCTATCAAGGGATAACAAAATCAGAAACATTTACATCGCTTTGGCCTGCTTACATTCTAATGCTTGTAACATTCGCATTAAATTTTGCTATCCTTTATAAAGGTATTTCAAAAGGAATTGAAAAACTTGCAAAGATTGCGATGCCTTTACTTTTTATCTTTGCAATTATTCTTGCAATAAGAATTATCACACTCGGAACACCTGATCCTGCTTTTCCGGAAAACAGTGTTGCTAATGGTTTTGCATTTATATGGAATCCCGATTTTGCCGCTTTAGGAAATCCAAACATCTGGCTTGCTGCAGCGGGACAAATATTTTTTACTCTCTCAGTCGGGATGGGAACGATTCATGCCTATGCAAGCTATCTCAAACCTCAAGACGATATTGCTTTATCAGGGTTAGCAACTGCATCAACTAATGAGTTTGCTGAAGTTGTACTTGGCGGTTCTATTGCAATTCCGGTTGCTGTGGCTTTTTTCGGATTAGATGCAACAAAGCAAATTGCACAGGGCGGTGCATTTAATCTTGGATTTGTTTCGATGCCTATAATTTTTGGCAGTGCACATTTTCCGATGGGAGAATTATTTGGATTTATGTGGTTCCTGCTTTTATTCTTTGCAGGAATAACTTCATCTGTTGCTATGGGGCAGCCGGTTGTGGCATTTTTAGAAGATGAATTTGGAATGGATAGAAAAAAAGCTGTTACTACATTAGCTGTCGGCGTATTGATTGCAGTTCAGTTTGTAATTTTCTTTTTGAAGTACGGATTTTTAGATGAGATGGATTACTGGGCTGGTACTTTCGGATTGGTGGTATTTGCACTAATAGAAACCATTTTATTTATGTGGGTTTTTGGTGCTGATAAAGCATGGAAAGAAATGAATCAGGGTGGTGATATTAAAATTCCAATGTTCTTTTATTATGTGATGAAGTACATTACACCTGTTATATTACTTACTCTTATGATCTGGTGGTTTTTACAAAGCGCTTTACCAAAACTACTCTTAGAAAATGTTTCACCTGAAAATGTGCCGTACATTTGGGGTGCGCGGATTTTAATGATAACTGTTGCTGCTGTTATTATCCTTATGGTTAAAAAAGCTTGGGCAATTAACAATCATAATAAGGTGATGTGATGGGACTTACAACAAGCGGAATTATTTTCTTATCACTGGC